>OGOX01000788.1_pt1 | contig 22404 bp, 18 predicted proteins | sample 1552761 | NCBI WGS metagenome assembly OGOX01 (sample SAMEA2580212, study PRJEB22360) | human gut metagenome | biome: human gut; feature: human-associated habitat; material: faeces | place: Denmark | collected 2008/2010
TGCTACCGGAGCACGAGTTAGTGAATTGCTCCATATCAAAGCGGAACATATCGGTGTAGGTTATCTTGACCTATATAGTAAAGGTGGAAAGATTCGTAGGTTATATATACCTAAGACTCTACGAACAGAGGCAGATAAATGGTTAAAAGGCCAAGGCTTAACATCTGGATATATCTTTCTAAATCGTTTTGGGCAGCGTATTACCACTCGTGGTATAGCATCTCAAACATTTTGCAGAAAAATATGGAATGAACAAAGAAGTGGTTTACCCTCATTCATTCCGTCATCGTTTTGCCAAAAACTTTCTTGACCGTTTCAATGATCTCGCTCTACTTGCCGACCTTATGGGGCATGAAAGTATTGAAACAACCCGCATTTATCTTCGCCGTACAGCAAGTGAACAGCAAAAAATTGTAGATAAGGTAGTAAATTGGTAAAATTACTTTAGAAGCGTGTTTTCACGCTTCTAAGGCTTTTTGGATATTATCAAAATAAGAATATAATTCTTCTATCTTTTGAACGATGCGTTTTTGTTCCATAAGAGGTGGAAGTAGAAACTGAAGTTCACATATAATTTTTGAACTTATATTAGGCTGTGCTCCTCCATATGCTAACTTAAGGATTTTTTCAATTTGTGAGAACATATAATAATTCCTATATTCTGGTAGTAATACATTTTTCTTAATCTTTAAATTTCCTACTCGCTGATTTAGGTATGCTATATTCTCATTTTCGTAAACTCCCATTTTTCCTGTTGTAGCTCCAGACAATGCTATAAGTAAATCTCCATTTTTAACTATAAATCTATCATCTACCTCTTTTTTAACAAAGACACATCCATTCAAATTAATAGTATTATCTGAAATATTGGAGATTCTTACTAATGGTATACCTTGTTGTTTATAATCATCGCTGCTAAATGCATAACCATTCTCCAACGCACAAATCTCACCTAATTTACACATAATCCATCCTGTAGGAACTTTAAACGTATAATGCGCGTTATCACAAGTAATTTTAGCACTCGGATTGATGCGCTTGAGCAGTTCTGATGCGGGTTCGTCATTCGGGTCTTGAGGCACAAGTTTGCCGTGTATCGCCAAATCAAGTATCTTGCTTTTAGTCTTTTTAATAATAAATTGTAAATCGGTTTTATTTTGTTCAATTTCATCAATAAAAGCAAACCAGCGCTCTATTTCTATTATTATCCTTTCTTGCTCAGGAAGCGGTGGTAGAGGAATAGCTGTATTGACAATTATTTCTTTCGAGATATTGGGTTGTGCTCCCCCACCTCCTTTTGCTATAAATATATCCCTATGAGATAAAAGAAAATAAAATAGGTAGTATTGAGTTATTGCATAATATTCAATACAGGCGCAACATGCTTGGTTTGTTGTTGCAGGGAAGGTGAGTATTCCCAATTTTCCTATTGTTGCCCCATACATAGCCATAAGAACACTTCCTGTAGGATTTATTTTAGCTGAAGAATTTGTAACTGCTTCTTCTGTAATACCTTCTGGAATATTAGTAATTAAACCATCATTTAAATCACCAGTTTTAAGCCATGGAATATTTCCACCATAATAAGATTTATTGGAACGGCTTGGTGTTCCACCTGATTGCCAAATACCAATATTCCCTAAAGTTGTCCATACCCAATTCTCCGGAATTTCAAACGGTACGTTCTCATAATGGGGCGTATCGGAAGTTTTAGCTGTTTTTTTACTACGCTTTATTTTTCCCTCTTTTATCAAACGTTCCTTCTCTGCTTTAATGCGTTCAAGCAATACAGATGCAGGTTCGTCATTCGGATCTTGAGGAACAAGTTTACCACGAATGGCGAGATCTAATATTTTTTGACGTAATTTCTTTGTATCCATCTTTGTTTAAGAATAGATTGCAAAACTCATTCAGCTGTTGCTGCATGCGTTCTTGCGGAATGAGAATGCGTTTGTATTCAGCAATCATGGTAGGACTCATGCTTCGACTCATAGCATATTCTACTACTACCCGGTCTGCTTCAGGGCAGAGAATGATACCAATAGACGGATTTTCGTTTGAACGTTTTACATCCCGATCGAGTGCTTCCAAATAAAATTCTAGTTGCCCAAGGTCACGAGGATGAAACTTCGTCTTTTTTAATTCCACAGCAACCAATGCCTGTAAACCACGATGAAAGAACAGTAAGTCAGCCTTGAATGTAGATGTTCCAATATTAAGACGATATTCCTGATCCATGAATATAAAATCCTTTCCCAGTTCAAGAATAAACTGTTTCATGTGTTCTACCAAGCCATTTCTTAGTATTGATTCGCTATGCTTTTTCGGCAAATTAAGAAAATCTACAAACAGAGTATCTTTAAACATGATTGGTGCATTAGGATATCTTTCGAGTAATCCTTTTGACATATTGTCCTTATTACCTAATAAACCTACATAAGTCTGATTGGAAATGCAACGTTGCATTTCTTTATAAGAAAGATGTTCCTTGTTGGCGTAAAGAATGTAAAATATACGTTCCTCATTACTTTTGCAGCGGCATAGAATTTCTATATGATTGGACAATGTAGTTATTTCCAATATTTTAGGCATTTGTCCAGCTGTTGACTGAACAATTTGTGTAACCATTGACTGCACAATTGTAGCTGATTCTTGTACATGGTTGCCCACTTCAATTTGTGCAGATGCTGTCTGCACAAATTCTGTATTCAAATATTGTTTTATTGCCGCTATAAATGTTTCCGATGAATACTCATCATAAAACATTACCATATTATAAATACTTCTCTTGCTATATCCTTTTAGGTCAGGTCGTTGAGAACGTATATATTCGGATAATTGTGAAACGACTTTACTTCCCCATTCTTCGCTCCTCAGTTTGGCCGATACATATCCGCCTACATGCCATGCAGTAAGCAGCAATTCTTCGTTGACTACTCTTGAAGCATTGCTTTTATGTTGGAGAATAATATCTACGATTTCTCCAAATTGCTGTTCTATTGATATTGCGATGTCGGTATTCTTCATACGCTTAATCTTCATTTATGTTTGCAAGCAGTTTTTCAAGTTCTGCTACTGCTGCACTAATAGTTTTACTTTTCTCTTTTATATCAGCCATCAACTCTGCCAAGGAGCGGTCATCCGACTCTCCTCCTTGTTTTATCCAGGTTATATCAAGGCTTGTCTTGTCACGAGTGAGAATATCATCTACTGGATATTTACGCCAACGACCTTGAGGATTATTGACTGCATCATACGTTTCTTTGCGTCCTTCTAAATTTCCTGCATTATAGCATGTGACAAAATCATCCAAATGGTGTCTTTCCAATTTATTAGTAGCCAGCGTATGTTTGATATCAGTACGATAATCATAGAACCAGATCTCTTTTGTCGGTTGTCCTTTTGTGAAAAACAATACATTGGCCTTTACACCTTGCGCATAGAATATACCAGTGGGCAAACGAAGTATCGTATGTAAGTTGAAGTCCGAAAGTAATTTCTTGCGGATTGTTTCTCCGGCACCGCCTTCAAAAAGTACGTTGTCAGGTAATACTATAGCTGCACGGCCTCCGTTTTTTAGCATCAACATCATGTGTTGAAGAAAATTCAACTGATTGTTCTTCGTTTCTACATAGAAATCCGAACGGTTAATATCCACAGAACCCGCCGGACGAGTGCCGAAAGGAGGGTTGGCAAGTATTACATCCACGAGAGTAGAGGGCTCTTTTTCCAAAGAATCCTCGCAAACAATCGGACTACGATCTGTTCCCACCCCATGCAAATATAGGTTCATGGAAGCAAGCGTTACAACCAATGGTGTGTTATCTACGCCATGCAGTGCCTTGTTACGCAAGAAATCGCGCTTCTCCTTACTCGAAGACTGCTCTTTCATATAATCGTATGCCGTCAAGAGAAAACCTCCGGTACCGCAGGCTGGGTCACAAACCGTTTCCCCAATTTGTGGGGCTATGCAATCTACCATTGCTTTGATGAGTGGGCGTGGAGTAAAGTATTGACCGGCACCACTTTTCTTGTCCTGCCCATTCTTTTCAAGGATACTTTCGTAGATAGCACCTTTCACGTCTCCATCCATGATCAGCCATTGCTCTTCATCAATCATGGTAATGACTTTTTTCAAATAGACTGGCTTGTCAATCTTGTTTTGTGCTTTTGTATAAATTGTACCGATAAGATTTTCCTGTTCACTCAACAATTTCAGGGTATCTTCATATTGCCTTACCAAATCCAAACCGTCAAGAGATATTAAATCACTCCATTGATAACCAGATGGTATTGCTGATTCTTCTCCAAACATTTCTACATTCTCTGCGTCCATCTTTAAAAATAAAAGATAGGTGAGCTGTGTAATATAATCTGTAAAACCGATACCTTGTCCGGCAAGAGTTGTTGCCAGATTCCAAACTTTTTTGGTGAGAGATTGCTCCGTTATGTTATTTGTTGCCATATATTTATGCTGCTTTTCTTAAAACTATAAATGTATATAAAGACTGTAAGGCCTCATCAGCTTTTTGCATACTGCCGAATGCACGAATCATCTGCGCAGCTTGAGTCACATCATCCTCACGAATCTCTTTAATTGTACAAGCACCGTTCGATGCGATATAATCCACAATACGACTGATGACTTCACGTTGTTTATCTGTTATTTCACGTTGATTTTGCCCTATCCATAGATTAAAATACTGTTTAGAGGTAGAAACTACACTATCCAATCGTTCTATTTGGTGTAAAGCAAAGCGTACAAGCTGTATGATATTAGTCAAAGCATCACTCTCTTCTTTCGTAGAAGAACGTCGAACGCTATTTGGATTCAGAATGGCGTATGAGTTCCATAATTGCTTGGAAGTAAAATGATTGTTAGCCATCTTGAGTTTGTTTTCCAAATCTTTTAGCATTGAATAGGTAATTGGCTCACCTTCATTATTATAAATTATACGTAGAGCTTCTATTTCATCACTATGTTCTTTGCAGAAATTTTCAAAGGCTTCTGCTGTACTTTTAGCTTCTTCTATTGAAAATCCTTTAGAAATAAGCGTGTCCTCACCAGGCATCAGGGTATTTACAAATCCGGCTGCAAGAATAAGTAAATATCGGCGTGCATCTGCATGATTAGCAAGTGGTGATACTAAGCCCTTTCGTTCATTGTTAGGCTCATTTGTATTTACAAACGGAGGAAGAATGTTGTTTTCCAATGCCTCATAAATCCTTGAAGCAAGTTCTTTCATGTCGTCATTAGCCAAACGTACGAACTCATTCCGCTGTGAATTATCTGCTTTGTTGTATATTCTGGAAAGTGTTGCAGCAAGGCGTTTCAGATGCTCATCAGGAAGGTAACCATGAGTAATCTGTTCCAGCAGTTCTTTAAAAGTGATAATCTTTGTAGTAGGCTCATCGGTTATCGTAGGTATTGTTTTTTCGTGTTCAGTAACACCTACGGCATCAATCAAATAGAAACAGTCTTTGCTGAACGCATTTGGGGTGACATTTCGTAACTGCTCATCTCCAATTGTGCGTACACCACGTCCTTTCATCTGTATATAGAGCGGTAAAGATTCTACATCACGCATGAAAATCAATACTTCAAGAGGCTTAACATCTGTACCAGTTGCTACCAATGTACAAGTTACGGCAATTCTGAAATCCTTATCATTCCGGAACTGACGTATCAATTCATTACTATCGCCTGCAGAATAAGTTATTTTCTGCACAAAACGGTCATCTGTACGTCCAAATACCTCTTTAGCTATCTGTACGATATTGCTGGCATGAGTCTCATTTAGAGCAAATATCAATGTTTTTGGCATATAGTCAAAATTGGCGTCCCGTTGTGGATCATTGAATAACTCCGTATAGACTACATCACGATAAGTAGACAAAATAAGTTTTATTTGTGCAGGATTAATGACACTTCTGTTTAGCTCTTTATTGGTATATGTTTTCGTTTCTTTATTGGAAATAGTTTTTATATCTCCGGTATAACGCGTTTCTTCTTTGATTTTTTCTCCTTCTAATATAGCTCCGCCATTTTCTGTAACTTGGGTTTTGATTCGATATACGCGGCAATCTACATTTACACCATCAACGATACTTTTTTCCAATGTGTAGTTGACTATGCGATTGTTGTTAAAGAATGCCATTGTTTCAGGAATTGGTGTGGCTGTCAATCCAACAAGTCTGGCTGTATCAAAATATTCCAATACCTTACGCCAATTCCCATAAATGGAGCGGTGACACTCATCTATGATAATCAGATCAAAATAATCATGTGGTAAATTGAGGTTAGGAGGCAATACAACTTCTTCTGTAGGCTCATTATCATCATCGTTGTCATTATCCTCAATAGTATCTCCTTTCAGAAAAGAAAAAAGACGCTGTATTGTCGAAATAACAACATTGCTATCAGATGGTATAGCAGAGGAACGAAGACGGTTTACTGTAAATATTGTATTGAATGCATCTCCATTTTCTGTCAGCCGAAAAGTTCCAAATTCTCCCTCTGCCTGTTTACCGAGGTTATTTCTGTCCACAAGAAATAACACTCTTCTCATTGGAGTATATGAAAGAAGACGATATGCAGCAAGACATGCGGTATATGTCTTACCTGCACCTGTTGCCAATACCATCAAGGCGCGATTCTGACCACTCTTGAAACTTTTTTCCAGTTCAGTAACTGCCTCATACTGACAATCACGTAATCCTTTTTTTCGCAAAGTTGGAAGTCCGGCAAAATAATCATTTATTCCCAACAACTTAACCAATTCATAAGGAGTGGGAATCGTCATAATCTGATTAAAACATGAATCTTGCTTCCGGAAATCACAAAAATACAGATCTTTGCCATTTGAAGTAAAAATAAAAGGCAATGGTTTCTGATATGTCTGATAAATCCTAGGAACATTTCGCGCATACAAAACAGCCTGATTACATACTTTATCAGAGAAGGCATCTGTTTCTTCTCTTTTAGCCTCAAGCACCCCAACAGCTTTGCCATTAATAAAAAGGAAATAGTCAGCCTCAAGATTACCTTTCAATAATCCTTCTCTTATAGCTACTGCAGTACAAGTTGGTTCATACTCATCTCTATCTACTACTTTCCATCCTGCATCGCTAAACCACTGATCTATTTTCTGTCTTGCTTTTTCTTCTGGTGTCATATGTTCCTATATTTTTGCATTATCGGAAGTTATACACTTAAAAAATAATAATGAACGTTCATAACATTATAGGTATCAATTCACAAAAAACTTTTACCCAACTCTAATAGTTATGACTGACGATACCTGTTTTTAAAAACGGGCCCTATCCTAATTTCTATATTTAGATGTAATTATATTATGCAAATATAACAAATTATATCAGACAGATTTTTGAGTTTTTATACTTTTCTTTCTGTGACAGAGATTTACTCAACACATCATATCATGTATTTTTTACTGATTCACACTATACAAGTCTACCCCGCAGTCAACATACACTTACAGCATAATAGCTTACTAAACCAACTATAAAGAAAAAACACACCAAGTTTATCTGAAAATCTTACCACACACTCTACGTTGCGCGCAGCAAAAACCTACGTTTCTCCTAAGGAAAACGTACGTTTCCGTCAAGGAAAACATAGGTTTCCCGTTCGAGAAACATAAAAAAGACAAAAGAAAATAAGCATATACGCCACGGTATTCAGCACTTATCAAACGAAGGTTCCCTAACCATGTTTCCTCTTTTCTCAGGCAAGTAATACTCTCTGCGATTTGTCTTATTTTTTCTTTTTCTTTCTTTTTCTTGATAAAAAGCGAGGAAAAATACAGAAAAATACGTTATATTTACCACTGAGAATAAAATAACAGGTAACTAAAAAACAAAACTATGACACTAAAACACTCACTTTCTTTCATATTTTGCCTGGCTTTTACCACTATCGCAGCTTGGGCGCAGAGTAACAAGTTTTCAAACTCCATCTTCCGCTTTGCCACTCGTGCCGAAGGACAAATGCTGATTACGGAACTGGATGACTATACGCGCGACTGGAACCAGTTTGACATTGACGTGCGTCTTCAAAAACCGCAAGGACGCAAATCACAGCTGTTGCAGTTTGCCATGGAACAGACACTCAACTGGAGTGACACTGAAAAAGAGCGTATCAGCAAGGCAATGAAAAGTCTGGATGCAGAAATCAAGAAACAAAGTTACAACCTCGATTTCCCGAAAGAAATCATCTTTGTAAAAACTACCCAGAAAGAAGAAGGTAATGCAGAGGCCTACACCCGCGTAAACTGGATTGCCATCGGTGAGTATGCGTTGAAGGAAGCTTCGGATGCAGATTTGAAATACCTTGTGGCCCATGAGTTGTTTCACCTGCTGACACGACAGAATTCCAACTTCAAGAAAGACATTTACAAGGTCATCGGATTCACGGTGATTGAAAAAGAAATTATCTTCCCGTCCGATTTGGCAGAAATTCGTATTTCCAATCCGGACATCAGCCGATATGACAGTTACGGCACGTTTACCATCGGCGGACAGAAGCAATACTGCACCATGGTGATTTATACCGACAGACCTTATGACGGAAAAACGCTCTTCGACTACCTGAAAGTGGGACTTGTACCTTTGAACGGTGATTTTGTTCCTATTCAGAAGGCTGGAAAAACAATCATTTATGCACTGGATGAAGCGGAAGATTTCTACACACAAGTAGGAAAGAACACCAACTATCTCATTCATCCGGAAGAAATCATGGCAGACAACTTTGCCTTCACGCTGATTGGCAAGAAGGACCTTGCTAATCCGGAAATAATCCAGAATGTACAGAAAGTGCTGAAGGCCAAAAATCGATAACCAATCAGCTTTCACAGATATAAAAAAAGTCAGGCAACCGCTGAAGTGCCTGACTTTTTTTATGACTTATGAGATTATCTTTTCCGGTAATCCTTCTCAATAGCTAAGGTTATCCAGTTGGCTAAAGCCTGACGATTGTCGGCAATGACCAGACGTTTCTGATCCTGCGCATTCTGGATATTTCCAACTTCCAGGAAAACAGCTACCGGAGTCGTGTTGCGAAGTACGAACAGGTTACGTTCGCTCACCGTACCATCAAATCCGCGGTTGGGCTGATGGCGGTCATACTTGGAACGGAAAGTCCGCTGTATTTCCCTCGCCAGCTGTTTTCCTTTTGAACTGCCCGGTGCATGATAGAAATACACGTCAGTCTGGTTGTTCCGAGCCCGACTGTCTACATGGATAAATACGGCACGCTTGTAGCTGCTCTTATCCTTCCGGTACATGCGGTTCACCGCATCACAACGCTGTTGCAGGCGGGCTACCTGATTCAATGGAATAGCCTTTCCCATGCAAGTTTCCCGCTTGCTGTTATTCAGTATAGCCTGGTCACGGATTCCATCCTTTGCATCCTGAATGATAAAATGCACTTTGGCCCCACGTTTCATCAACTCGCGTCCCAAGCGGAGAATGATGTCGTAAGCATACTCATCTTCATGCAATTCTTTTCCGCGGTATTTACCAATGCAGCCAGGATCCGGTCCCCCATGTCCGCTGACAAGATAGAAAGTGGCTCCTTTCAAGGAACTGGAAGTTACCGCATACGACGCATATTTCTTTCCAAACAGCGGTTCATAATGTCCCTTCTTCTTTCCCGTCATTCCCGAAGGAAAGCACAGCAAGCCACATAAAATCAAACATAAGAACTTCTTCATCACTTCAGCAGTTCATCTATCTTCTTACAAAGGGAAGCAAACTCCTCTTCATTATACAAGCGAGTCATCATCACGATTTTACCCTCTTTATCTATCAGCACGTTACGGGTGATTCCGGCATTGCGTTCCGCATATTTGGCAAAAATATCTGCTCCCGGGTCAAGTCCTAACGGATAAGTCACTCCTGTCTGCTTGGCAAAGGCTTTCACTCGTTCCAGCGGCTCGTCACGGTCAATTCCATAAAGCGCAAAGGAAGCATTGTCCTTATGTTTCTGCCAGATGTCTTTTTCAATAAAGGGCATTTCCTTACGGCAGACTCCACACCAGCTTGCGGTAAACTGCAACATGACTACCTTTCCCTTAAGTTCTGACAATTTCACCTTGCGTCCGTCCGTCAGCTTCATTTCAAAGTCGGGAGCCGTATCGCCTACCTTGACAATATATCCGGCTGCATCAGGAACCGGCTGAGAGGCTGTAAGTGGTGCATGGCCGCCTAAAAGTCCCATCAATGTCAATGCAAAAATAAGCTTCTTCATACTCATTCTAAATTATATTTCGGCTCAAAGATAGTACAAAAAATTAAAATACAGACACATTCGACAAGAAACCTGTCTGCAAAAAGAATATCAGAAAGTGCGAAAAGGGCCGAAAGAAAATGCTTTTTATTACTTTTCGGTATGTTTATACAGAAACTTTATTAACTTTGCGAATTATGAAGAACAAAGCGTACACCCTTGCGCTTTTATTGTAAATCAACATAAAAGAGAAGAACTATGGATTGCACAAACATCATCGGAGAAAAAATAAAATCGCTCCGAACCAATCAAGAAATAAGTATACAGGAACTGGCAGAACGCGCAGGGCTGACCGTGGAACAGGTAAGTCGCATTGAGGAAAACATTGACATTCCTTCGCTGGCTCCGCTGATTAAAATAGCACGTGCATTGGGAGTACGTCTGGGCACTTTCCTGGACGACCAGACCAGTGAAGCCGGACCGGTTATCTGCCGCAAAGGTGAGGCGGACGATACCATCGGATTTTCAAACAACGCTACGCATGCCCGCCAGCACATGCATTATCATTCATTGTCAAAAAGCAAGGTGGACCGTCACATGGAACCGTTCATCATCGACATCGACGCCAACGACGAAAAAGACTTCTTTCTGTCGGCACATGAAGGAGAAGAGTTTATCATGGTACTGAAAGGGGAACTGGAAATCAGTTATGGAAAAAGTAACTATCGCCTGAAAGAGGGAGATACCATTTATTATGATTCCATCGTACCGCACCATGTACACACAGCCGAAGGACAGGCTGCACAAATTCTGGCCGTAGTCTACACTCCGGTATAAGTCTCACACAAATCTTCAACGACATGTTACAACTTTCTGAAAAAACATTAGGCGACTGGCTGGAGCATTGGGCGGAAGTGACTCCGGACAAAGAATACATTGTATATTCCGACCGCAACTTGCGTTTTACGTGGAAACAGTTTAACGAGCGTGTGGACCACATGGCCAAAGGTTTGCTGGCCATCGGCGTGAAAAACGATACTCACGTGGGCATCTGGGCCCGCAATGTGCCCGACTGGCTGACATTTCTGTATGCCTGTGCCAAAATTGGTGCCGTGGCCGTTACGGTCAACACGAACTACAAGCAGGCGGAACTGGAGTACCTCTGCGAAAACTCCGACATGCATACTCTGTGTATCGTAGACGGAGAAAAGGACAGCAACTTCGTGGAAATGACCTACACCATGCTGCCCGAACTGAAACTCTTCGAACGGGGCCACATGAAGAGCAAACGCTTCCCTCACATGCGCAATGTGGTGTACATCGGTCAGGAGAAATACCGGGGTATGTATAACACGGCAGAGATTCTGCTGTTAGGAAGCAACATTGACGATGAGGAACTGATTAACGCCAAGAAACTGGTAAGCTGCCATGATACGGTGAACATGCAGTATACTTCCGGTACTACGGGATTCCCGAAAGGGGTCATGCTTACCCATTATAATATTGCCAACAACGGATTTCTAACCGGTGAGCACATGAAGTTCACGGCCGATGATAAGTTGTGCGTATGTGTTCCGCTTTTCCATTGCTTCGGTGTGGTACTGGCCACCATGAACTGCCTGACGCATGGCTGCACACAGGTCATGATAGAACGCTTCGATCCGTTGCTCGTACTGGCTTCCATACACAAGGAACGCTGTACGGCTCTCTACGGTGTACCGACCATGTTCATTGCCGAACTGCATCACCCCATGTTCCCCATGTTCGACTTGTCGAGCCTGCGCACGGGTATCATGGCCGGCTCTCTCTGCCCTGTGGAACTGATGAAACAGGTGGAAGAAAAAATGTTTATGCGCGTCACCAGTGTATACGGACTGACAGAGGCCTCACCGGGTATGCCCCACAGCCGCATTGACGACGATCCGGAAGTACGTTACACCACTGTAGGACATGACTTTGAGTTCACGGAAGTGAAAGTAATCGACCCAAATACCGGAGAAGAATGCCCGGTAGGTGTACAAGGCGAAATGTGTAACCGAGGGTACAACACCATGAAAGGTTACTACAAAAACCCGGAAGCCACAGCCGAGGTGATTGACGCCAACGGATTCCTACATTCCGGTGACTTGGGAGTAAAAGATGAAAACGGAAACTATCGCATTACGGGCCGCATCAAGGACATGATTATTCGCGGAGGAGAAAATATTTACCCGCGCGAAATCGAAGAATTCCTCTACAAGATGCCGGGCATCAAGGATGTGCAGGTGGCCGGAGTTCCTTCCAAAAAATACGGCGAGGCAGTGGGAGCTTTCATCATCCTGCACGAAGGATACACCATGAACGAATTTGATGTACGTGAGTTTTGTCAGGGAAAAATAGCCCGCTACAAAATTCCCAAATACATTTTCTTCGTAAAGGAATTCCCCATGACAGGAAGCGGAAAAATCCAGAAATTCAAACTGAAAGATTTAAGTCTGAAACTGTGTGCCGAACAAGGCATCGAAATCATATAAAAAACGGCCCGGAATCCTTCTTTCTCAAGAACAGATTCCGGGCCGGAATTTTATCGACAAATTGCTTGATTTATTTCTTTACAATCTTCACCAGCAATGTCTTGCTGTCTAAGTTGCCTTTGGTGTCGTATGCTTCCGATTTCACCAGTCCCACTCCTTTGGCATACCATTCAGTCACGCGCAGTGTAGTGGTTTTCAGCACAATCTTTGTACGCTGCAGGTAAGAAATCTTCACACAGTCAAACTTTCCGGCTGTAGTGCTGATGGTTTCATTTCCCATGTAAGCTGCACCAGACACATTCACTTCATTCTTCAACATATTACGAACTACCTGATAAGAGCGGTCAGGAATACTTTCCCCACCTTTGGCACCGTCTTTGATAGTAAATGAATTATCGCCTTTAAACTTGAGCTTCTCCAGCAAACCTAAACGGGCAGCCTCGTTGTATTTAGCAGGGTCGGAATCAGAATCCACATACGGACCGTACATCAAATCTTCCGTACATACCGTATTGGCTCCATCGTAGCTCCAGTTGAACAAGGTATAGCTAGTATTGTTCTTTGCCTTTGTAGTGACAATCTTATCATAGTAGGCAGCCTGAAGCTTTCCGTCCACTTTCTCTACCTTACTTACGGTCATGGTTTCATCCGATGTGCTCTGACCGATTTCATCGTAATTCACATAGTGCAGTTCTGTACCCTCTGTCGTGCAGAAATATTGTGCCTGCATGGAATGGCAAGCCAAAACCGCTGCCACCAAAAACATTAGCCTCTTCATAGTTTTATCTTTTAAAGTAAAATACGGTGCAAACATACAAATTTCTTTCTTTTTTCTGCCTATCTTTGCCACAGAAAAAACATTAAATCAGTTTATCATGGGATTATTATCATCTTTATTCGGAAAAAGTAAATCCGATGCAAACGAACAAGAAAAACAAGACAAGAAGAATTTTGACATCCTGAAATATGACGGCATCCGTGCCCGCAACATGGGTAAGCTGCCCTACGCCATCAAATGTTTTGAAGAAGCAGTGGCACATCAAGAAGAAAAGGAAACGCTGGGTTTACTGGCCAGTGCATATCTTCAGGCCAACCGTACGGAGGATGCACGTATCACCCTTGACCGGCTGATTGCCCAAGATGAGACAAACGTACAGGCCTTGCTGTCTCTGGCCAGCGTATGCTATATACAAGAGGACTATGAAGGTATGGAGAAAGCCAGCCAGAAAGCCATCGCCATGGATGAAAAGAATGCCCAGGCTTACTACTTAGCCGCTCGTGCAGCACGTGGCTTGAAAAATGACTTGCAAGCCATTGTCATGCTGACTAAGGCCATCGTACAAAACGAGAGTTTCACAGAAGCTTATCTTCTGCGTGCCGAAGTGCTGTGGGAAATGCGCCAGGCGAAAGATGCGCTCAATGACTTGGAGCAGGTACTGAAACTGAATCCGGAAGAAGAGGAAGCGCTTCTCCTGAAAGCTACCATCCACATCGGTATGGGAGAAAATCAGGAAGGAGAAGCATGCGTGGAACAAGTTATAGCTTTGAACCCGTTCAACGTGAAAGCGTATTTGCTGAAAGGTGGCTTGCTGATAGAGGAAAAACAACTGGACAAGGCACTCGAGAATTATCAGGAAGCTATTGAACTGATTCCGCAGGAAGCGCAACTGTACCAGGAAAGAGGACGCGTTCACCTGCTGATGGGCGACAAGGCCGGTGCAGCAGAAGACATGAAAAAGGCCATCGAGCTGGCTCCTGAAAAAGAGAACCTGATTTCCGGCAATTTCAATAACTTTGAAAAGAGCAATCTGCAAACCGGAATCTACTAAACGATACTTCTCAAAAAGAACGGGTGCGGAACATTCATTCAATGAAATTCCGCACCCGTTCTTTTTATATATAATAAATGCATTAAAGTGCTTCGTAAGCTGCTTTCAATTGCTGTAAGGCCTTTTCAAGTGTCACACGCGGACAACCTACATTCATTCGCATAAAGCCTGCTCCTTCCTTACCGAACATCTCTCCATCGTTCAATGCCAGTCCGGCTTTGTCGACGAAGAAAGCATTCAATGCTTCGTGCGACAATCCCAGTTCGCGACAATCCAGCCAAATCAGGTAAGAAGCCTGCGGACGCATCACCTTAATCTTAGGAGTATGTGCTTTTGTATAGGCATCTGCATAGTCAATATTTCCCTGAATATAAGCCAGACACTGTTTCAGCCACTCTTCTCCTTCGGTATAAGCGGCGGTTACGGCAGGCCAGGCAAATACATGTCCCGCATTCAGTTCTCCGGCATCCAGGTAAGCCACAAAACGTGAACGAAGTCCTTCATTATAAATAATGGTATGCGAAGCGGCTACTCCCGGCATATTAAAAGTCTTGCTGGGTGCCATGAAAGTAACAGAGTTGTTGCGGGCTTTTTCTGACACCATGGCAAAAGGCAGATGCTGATAAGGAGGTAAAGTCAGGTCGGCATGAATTTCATCCGAAAAGACAATCACATTGTCATCGGCACAGATTTCGGCCAGTTCCTGCAATTCTTCTTTCTTCCAAACTACTCCTCCCGGGTTGTGAGGATTACACAGAATCAATACCTGTACTCCCTTTATGGAACGGCGAATCAAATCCAAATCCATACGATAATGTCCGTCCACTTCCTTCAGCGGGCATTCCACCAAGCGACGGTTATTACGTGTCACCAGCCAGGCAAAAGGATGGTACACCGGAGGCATAATCATAATCTTGTCGCCCGGCTTTGTGAAACAGTTGATAGCCATTCCCAAACCCGGTACAATGCCTGGTACAAAATTGATTTCTTCCTTCTCTACCGACATGCCATAACGTTTCTTTACCCATCCGATAATAGACTGATAGTAATCTTCTGAACGGAAGGTATATCCCAACACCGGATGTTCGCAACGCTTACGAATGGCTTCTAAAATAAACGGAGGTGTGGCAAAATCCATATCGGCCACCCACATCGGAATCAAATCAGACTTTCCCCATACGTTTACCATACCGTCTACTTTCTCACTGCATGTGCCGCGACGGTCAATCACTTCATCAAAATTATAGTTCATGTTCTTATTTATTTTGGCTGTTTTACAAATGAAATATCTCTGTACAACAAAGGTAAGAAAATACATTCATATCCGCCATTCTGAGGCTATTTTTTAAAAATAAGAAGAAAAAGTTTGTCGGAACATTTGTTTTTTAAAGAAAAGTATTACATTTGCAGCAGAAATAACAACAAAATAACAAACAAATGAGAACATTTGCATCATACTTCTTCTTTTACTTTTATTTCTTTTACTTTAGCAATGAAGTGAAGCGGGAGTTTGCATGCATACGTTAATAGAGAAAACAAGAATGAAATGATAATACAAAGTCCCGCTTCGATGGAGCGGGACTTTTTTTATAGTTACACAAAAGATGAAGAAGATAGCCATACAAGGAGTTCCGGGCTCGTATCACGACATTGCAGCCCATAAGTTTTTCAAGGATGAAGAAATCGAACTGATTTGCTGCAACACATTCGAAGAGGTGTTCGATAACCTGAAAAAAGACAGCAGCATCATCGGAATGATTGCCATTGAGAATACGATTGCCGGAAGTCTCCTTCACAATTACGAATTGCTCAGAGACAGTGGAGCTACGATTATTGGAGAACACAAATTACGAATCAGCCACAGCATCATGTGTCTGCCCGGAGAAGACTGGAGTACACTGACAGAGGTAAACTCCCACCCGGTAGCACTGGCACAATGCCGGGATTTCCTGCAACACCATCCACAACTGAAGGTGGTAGAAACGGAAGATACCGCAGGCAGCGCACGCGACATCAAGGAAAAGGGATTAAAAGGACATGCTGCCATCTGCTCCAAATATGCAGCCGAGCTTTACGGCATGAAAATCCTGCAGGAAGGCATTGAAACCAACAAGCATAATTTCACCCGCTTTCTGGTGATATGCGATCCCTGGATGGCCGACGAACTGAAAGACCGTTCCAAAATCAACAAGGCCAACATTGTTTTCTCCCTGCCTCATAATGAAGGAAGCTTGTCACAAGTGTTGTCCATCTTTTCGTTCTATCACATTAACTTGACAAAAATACAGTCGTTGCCCATCATCGGGCGGGAATGGGAATACCTGTTCTACGTAGACGTGATGTTCAACGACTATTTGAGATACAAACAATCCATTGATGCAGTAATGCCATTAACCAAAGCACTTAAAATTTTAGGAGAATATGCAGAAGGAGAATCAACCTTATAAGATAGAGCCGGCCAGCCGACTGAGCCACGTCAGCGAATACTACTTTAGCCGGAAACTCAAAGAAGTGGCACGGATGAATGCCGAAGGAAAGAATGTCATCAGCTTAGGAATCGGAAGCCCGGACATGCCGCCTTCAGAAGAGACCATCAACGTGTTGTGTGAGAATGCCCGCAAGCCGGACGCACACGGCTACCAGCCTACGGTGGGAATACCGGAACTGCGCAAAGCCATGGCCGACTGGTATAAAAGATGGTATGATGTAGACCTGGACCCGGCAACGGAAATCCAGCCGCTTATCGGTTCGAAGGAAGGTATCCTTCACGTCACACTTGCACTGGTGAACCCCGGTGACCAGGTGCTGGTTCCAAACCCCGGATACCCTACCTACACTTCACTGAACAAGATTTTGGGAAGTGAAATCGTGAACTACAACCTGCGGGAAGACAATCACTGGCAACCGGATTTCGAAGAGCTGGAAAAGATGGATTTAAGTCGGGTAAAAATCATGTGGACCAACTATCCCAACATGCCGACCGGTGCCAATGCCACCATGGAGCTTTACGAGAAGCTGGTGGATTTTGCACACCGTCACCAGATTGTCATCGTCAACGACAATCCGTACAGTTTCATTCTGAACCGTAAACCTATCAGTATCCTGAACGTGCCGGGAGCCAAAGAATGCTGTATCGAGTTCAACTCCATGAGCAAGAGCCACAACATGCCGGGATGGCGCGTAGGTATGCTGGCAACCAATGCCACTTTCGTACAGTGGATTCTGAAAATCAAGAGCAACATTGATTCCGGTACTTTCCGCCCCTTGCAGCTGGCAGCCGCACAGGCTTACCACAACAGCGCAGAATGGCACGAAGAAGCCAATATCCAGACTTACGCACGCCGCCGGAAACTGGCTGAAGAAATTATGCATACCTTGGGATGTACCTTCGACCCGGAACAAGTAGGTATGTTCTTGTGGGGACGCATTCCAGACCACTATGCCGACGTAGAAGAACTGACCGAGAAAGTCTTGCACGAAGCCCGCGTGTTCATCACTCCGGGATTCATTTTCGGCAGCAACGGAAAACGGTATATCCGTATTTCACTCTGCGCCAAAGAGCCTCAACTGGAGGAGGCGTTAAAACGAATCCAGGCCATCATGAATAAATAACATTACAAAAATCAAATACTACCATGGAACAGTTAGATTTACTCCCTATTGAACTGGAAGGTGTTTCTCAGGAACGCCCGTTGATCATTGCAGGCCCTTGCAGTGCCGAAACAGAAGAACAAGTTATGACTACAGCCAAGTCACTGTCTGACAAAGGTATCAAGATATTCCGTGCCGGAATCTGGAAACCCCGCACCAAACCGGGAGGTTTCGAGGGTATCGGCGTGGAAGGACTTTCCTGGCTGAAAGAAGTGAAGAAGGAAACCGGCATGTACGTAGCCACGGAAGTAGCTACCGCCAAGCATGTGTACGAATGCCTGAAAGCTGATGTAGACATCGTATGGATTGGTGCCCGTACTACTGCCAACCCGTTTGCCGTACAGGAAATTGCCGATGCACTGAAAGGCGTGGATATTCCCGTCTATGTGAAGAATCCGGTAAACCCTGATCTAGAACTATGGATTGGTGCATTGGAACGCATCAACAATGCCGGACTGAAACGTATCGGTGCCATTCATCGTGGATTCTCTTCATACGACAAGAAAATTTACCGCAACCTGCCGCAGTGGCACATTCCTATCGAACTGCGCCGCCGTATCCCGAACCTGCCTATTATCTGCGACCCGAGCCATATCGGCGGAAAACGTGAACTGATTGCTCCGCTGTGCCAGCAGGCCATGGACTTAGGCTTCGACGGACTCATTATCGAATCACACTGCAATCCGGAATGTGCATGGAGCGATGCCGCACAGCAGGTTACTCCCGATATTCTAGACTACATCCTGAACCTACTCGTAATCCGTTCTGAGCATCAGACGACAGAAAACCTGAACGAGCTCCGCCGGCAGATTGACGAATGTGACAACGACCTGATGGACATACTCGCCAAACGTATGCGTGTGTGCCGTGAAATCGGTACCTTCAAAAAGGAACATAACATGACCATCCTGCAGACCGGACGTTACAACGAAATTCTGGACAAGCGTGGCGCACAAGGCTCACTTTGCGGCATGGATTCCGATTTCGTCAAACAAGTATTCGAGCTGATTCACGAAGAAAGCGTGCGCCAGCAAATGGAAATCATCAACAAATAACAGAAACAAAGCATGAAAATATTGATTTTAGGAGCCGGGAAAATGGGCTCCTTCTTTACCGATGTATTGAGTTTTGAACATGAAGTCGCCGTATACGATGTGAATCCCCAACGCCTGCGCTTTATGTACAACTGCTACCGCTTCACCAAGCTGGAAGAAATCAGCGAATTCAAGCCGGAGCTGGTCATCAATGCTGCCACGGTAAAATACACACTCGATGCTTTCCATCAGGTCCTTCCGGTACTGCCGAAGGACTGTATCATCAGCGACATCGCTTCCGTGAAAACCGGATTAAAGGAGTTTTATGAAAACTGCGGCTTCCGTTATGTATCTACCCACCCGATGTTCGGTCCTACATTTGCCAACCTCGACAAACTGAGTACGGAGAATGCCATCATCATCAAGGAAGGTGACCACCTGGGAAAGATTTTCTTCAAGGACCTTTACCAGCACCTGAAGCTGAACATCTTTGAATACACCTTCGAGGAGCACGACGAAACTGTGGCTTACTCCTTGTCCATCCCGTTCGTATCTACCTTTGTGTTTGCAGCCGTCATGAAACACCAAGATGCACCGGGTACTACCTTCAAGCGCCACATGGCCATTGCGCAAGGTGTGCTGAGCGAAGATGATTTTCTGCTACAGGAAATCTTGTTCAATCCACGCACTCCGGCTCAGGTAGAAAATATCCGTACGGAGCTAAACGAACTGTTAGATATTATCAGCCGGAAAGATGCAGAAGGCATGCATGCCTATCTTAGCAAGATTCGAAAAAATATCAAATAACTTATAGGGAAATCCATAAAAAAGGGCAGGAAGAAAACCACAAACCTTTCTTCCTGCCCTTTCTATTTTCTATCAGACTGATATTTACAGCTTGATCTTCTTTGATACCGATTTCGACTCATTGTGCAGACGGTCGAGTGCAGTCACTACGTAACGATATTTCGTTTTTCCATCTTCATACGGCAACTTATAGAATTCATCGTGCGTAATCGCTACAATGTGTGAAGGATCGTTCAGGTTCACCTTCTCCTTGCTTCCGAAGCGGTACACCACATAATGATAAGCCTTGTCCATCTCGGTCTTTGCCTTCGGTGCCGTCCAGAACAAGATGTATCCGTCTGCGGTCCATACCGGTTTCAGCTTACGCACTTTGCCCGGAGCCTTGTCGTCCATAAACGGAGAAGCCGGAAGCAATGCCGGATACTTGTGATATTCTTTCACCAGCATATCCCGGTAATTTCCCTTGTTCTCTACCACTGCCGCCGCATACCACTGACAGCTTCCCTGTACGGTAGGCAATGAACGCTGCAAATTATACTTTGCCGGAATCTGGCTCTGGTTCGGATTCATCAAATCTGCTTTCGATACCGTGCGTATCACATCCTGACCGATATACAGCGGACGAGCTGCCGAATGGCGTGCCCACCAGCGAATCAGTGTATCATAATCGGCTGCCGGATGTCCGATTTCCCAATAAATCTGCGGGATATTGTAATCTACCCAGCCATTGTTTACCCACAAAAGCACGTCGGCATACAAGTCATCGTAGTTCTGCAAGCCGTTTGTCTCACTTCCGTTCGGGTCATTCTTCTTGTTACGATAAATACCGAACGGTGATACACCAAACTTCACCCACGGTTTACATTCGCGTACGGTTTCATGAATTTCCTTAATCAACACGTTCACATTATCCCGACGCCAGTCTGCCCGACAAGTAAATCCGCGACCGTATGCTGCAAAGCTGACATTATCCGGAAACTCCTCTCCCGGATTCGGATAAGGATAGAAATAGTCGTCCATGTGTATGGCATCTACATCGTAGCGGGTTATTATATCATCGACAACCTGACAGATAAATTCACGAGAACCGGGCATACCGGGATCGAAAAGCAGCTGACGTCCGTAAACGACAAACCACTCGGGGTGTCTGTGGTAAATATGTGAGGTATCGAGTTCGGTTACCGTATTACATTGAGCCCGATAAGGGTTTATCCAAGCATGAAACTCGATATTCCGCTCATGGCATTTGCCTATCAGATAAGCCATTGGATCCCAACCGCGCTCGGGAGAACGGCCTTGCTTCCCGGTAAGGAAACGACTCCATGGCTCTATATTCGACTCATAAAAGGCATCGGATTCGGGACGTATTTGGAAAAGCAACGCATTGATACCCGACCGTTGCAACGTATCGAGCATCGCATCGAAATAGCCTCGCATCGCTGCCGAATCCATCTCGGCATATTGCGGTTGATAGACCGTCTGAATCCATGCTCCCCGGAATTCCCGTTTCGGCGTTTCCTGAGCAGACGACGGTATCAAAAAAAACAATAAAAGAAATAGAGCTAAAAGATATTGACGCATAAGCCGAAGAGATTTTCCGACAAATGTAAAATTTTTATCGAAGAGCAGAAAATGCGCAGAACGCTTTTTCAAAAGTTCTCTCCATAAAACAGGAATGCACCGATAATACGGTGCATTCCAAATTCTCCACAATCCTCCTATTTTATTTTTCAGCCATCAATACATATACCTGTCCGGGCGTCGTCTCTATATCATAGACATAGGACTTGGCTGACGGATTTGTAGTATTGATAGGTGCTTCGGGCGAAATGAGCGGACGACGTATCGACTGGGGATCGAGCAACATACCGGGGGTAGAGGCTGGCGATTTGAGGGGTTTGAGGTCTATTCCTTCGCATACAAGAGGAACTGCCGAGCGCACCCGTAATTTTCCACCGATCGTCGAAAGCACTTGTACCCGATCTATCGTACCGTTGCTCCAAGACATCTCTTCGAGCGTAAATCCTCCTCGACAACGCAAACCTTTTACCGTTCCTTTGCTCCAAACATCGGGTAACGCCGGCAAAAGGTGTACCGTACCGGCATGACTTTGCACCAACATCTCAGCAATACCGGCCGTACAACCGAAGTTTCCGTCGATTTGGAAAGGCGGATGCGCATCGAAAAGATTGGGATATGTACCTCCGTTTTGGCCTTTTTCATCGGTCGTAGGACGTATCTGTTCGGTAATCAGCTTATAAGCGTGGTTACCATCGAGCAACCGCGCCCAGAAACAAACTTTCCAACCCATAGACCAGCCG
>OGOX01000790.1_pt1 | contig 22398 bp, 22 predicted proteins | sample 1552761 | NCBI WGS metagenome assembly OGOX01 (sample SAMEA2580212, study PRJEB22360) | human gut metagenome | biome: human gut; feature: human-associated habitat; material: faeces | place: Denmark | collected 2008/2010
CATATTTGAGATGAATTTTCTTTTTATTTTGTTACCTATCTATTGTACCATAACAAACTGTTTTAATAAATTTTAAATTTTTATTATAAACAATAAATACTATAACAAACTGCGCTTCATTAAGGTTGACTTTTACATAAATGTGTGCTAAAACTTTTACAGCAAAAATTTTTGAAGGTAATTAAGTATTGCAATTGGGAGTATTCGTTTATGAATCGGATAAAGCAAGTAGATATGATTGAAGGACCGCTTTTCGGGAAAATACTGCGTTTTGTAATGCCGCTTATGCTTACAAATATTTTGCAAATGCTTTATAACTCCGCAGATATGATAACGGTAAGTTTTTCCAGAGAACCGGACGCAGTAGGAGCAATAGGAACAAGCGCCCCGATGATAAACCTTTTTGTAAATATTTTTATCGGTTTTTCAGTCGGTGCGAATGTTGTGGCGGCAAGATATATAGGAGCGAACGACCATGACAAGGTTTCTAAAGCTGTACATACCGCTATACTTGTAAGCCTTATATTCGGCACAGCGGGAGGTGCTTTGGGAATAATATTTGAGCGTTCTATCCTCTCGGCTATGGGAAACAACGGAAGACTGCTTGAGCTTTCCTCAAAATATGTAATAATTTATTTCGCAGGCGCTCCCTTTCTTTCGCTAACCAACTATATAATCGCGATTCTCCGTGCGGAAGGTGACACCAAAACTCCGCTTTTCGTAATGTCGGGTACGGGGCTTTTAAATGTGGTGCTCAATTTGTTTTTCGTGCTTTGCGCCGATATGTCTGTGGACGGAGTAGCGCTTGCGACTACCGTTTCCAATGCAGTATCCTCTGTCATTCTGCTTATACACCTTTCAAGAGACAAAGGATTTTGCCGATTATCATTAAAAAAACTTAAGCTTGACAAAACCGCGTTTAAAAATATCGTTTATATAGGTCTTCCCGCCGGAATTCAGGGAGCGATTTTCTCATTTTCCAATATGATTATTCAGTCCTCTGTAATAAAGGTCAACAATATGATTACCCCCGCTGAGATAGGCTATCAGCCTGTGGTTAAGGGCAACGCCGCGACTGCTAACCTTGAAAGCTTTGCCTATACCGCAACAAATTCGGTATATCAGGCATCGATTACCTTCACTGGACAGAATATGGGCGCGGGTAAATACAAACGGATAGGTGCGGTTATGCGAAACTGTTATCTGATAACCTTTTTTGTCGCTGAAATTTCGGCAGGACTTTTTCTCCTCTTCAAAAATCCTTTTCTTTCCCTTTACGGCGTTGTGCCGGGAGCAGCGGGCTCAGGCGAGGCAATCGCCTACTCGACGGCTGTTACCAGAATGTTATATATGTATCCTATGTATTTCCTCTTGGCTTTTATGGAGGTTGGCTCGGGAGTGCTGCGCGGACTTGGAAAATCTCTTACCTCCACCACCGTTTCGCTTATAGGCTCCTGCCTGCTTCGTATTGTGTGGATTTATACCGTGTTTGCCGCCCATACCACGCTCGAAATAATATATCTCTCCTACCCCATTTCATGGGGGCTTACTGCGATTATTCACTTTATATGCTGTACTGCAGTGCGAAAAAAATTGCTTCGCGGGCAAAGTAATAAAGAAGAAAACTCGGCTTTATCATCGTAATAAAAAAAGCTTTACTTTTACAGTGTCCCGTGGTATAATATTAAAGCTACCGTGTACTAAGCCTTTGGCGTCCGCCCTTTTTGGGGAGTCACTTTGGCCTTTCGCTTGGTTTACGGATGAAATTTTAAAGGAGTGAAAAAAATGAATAAGGAATTAAAGCAGCAGATCATGAAGGACTATGCAATTCACGAGGGTGACACAGGCTCGCCCGAGGTTCAGATTGCGCTTCTCACCACCAGAATTAACGAGCTTAACGCTCACTTAAAGGTTCACCCGAAGGATCGCCATTCCTATCGCGGTCTTCTCAAAATGGTAGGTCACAGAAGAAACCTTCTCGCTTACCTGCAGAAAAACGATATTGAAAGATACCGTGCAATCATCAAAAAGCTCGGCATCCGTAAGTAATCTGTACACTAAAGGCAGACCGGCGATTTTGTTAGGTCTGCCTTATTGTAAATGTAAAAAAAGAGATTTTCGCGGTTTAGCGGTAAATCGAGCGTCCGAAAGCTCGGGCATTGGATTTATTGCTAACCGAAAATCTCTTGAAAATATTTTATAAGGAGATTTTTAAGTATGTTTGAAAACTACAAGGTTTACGAAACAACCCTTGCGGGCAGACCGTTAAAGCTTGAAACGGGTATGATGGCGCAGTTAGCAAACGCCGCCGTTATGGCGACCTACGGCGAAACCAAGGTACTCTGCACCGTTACCGCCTCCGCAAAGCCGCGCGAGGGGGTTGACTTCTTCCCGCTTTCGGTTGATTATGAGGAAAAGATGTATGCTGTCGGACGTCTGCCCGGTTCCTTTACAAGGCGCGAGGGCAGAGCAAGCGAAAAAGCAATACTCGCTTCCCGCTGTATCGACCGTCCTATCCGTCCGCTTTTCCCTAAGGATATGCGCAACGACTGCTCGGTTGTAGCAACCGTTATGTCGGTTGATCCCGACTGTTCGCCCGAGGTTGCCGCCGCCATCGGCGTTTCTGCGGCTATCGCGATTTCAGATGTTCCGTGGGCAGGACCTATCTCAAGCGTTAACGTCGGTCTTGTAGACGGCGAAATCATTATCAACCCCGATTTGGAGCAGCGCGCAAACTCCGACCTTAACCTGACCGTTTCTTCTACTGAAGATTTGGTAGCTATGATCGAGGCAGGCGCTAACGAAATTTCGGACGAGCTTATGTTCGACTGCATTATGGCAGGTCATGAGGCTAACAAGGAAATAGTTAAGTTCATCAACGGAATTGTTGCCGAAATCGGCAAGCCGAAGTTTGAGTTTGAGTCCAACGACCCCGACCCCGAAATTTTTAAAGAAATAGAAGACTTCTGCATTGAAGATGTTAAAAAAGCGCTCGACACCGACGATAAAACTGTTCGTGATGCGGCGCTCCTCCCCATTTACAACGCCGTTCACGAAAAGTTTGACGAGAAGTTCGAGGGTTGCGAGGGCAAAATTGAGGAGATCATGTACCTTGTCCAGAAGCATGTTGTAAGAGACTGGCTCAAGAATGAGAAAAAGCGTGTTGACGGCAGAGGGATCGATGAAATCCGTCCGCTTAACGCACAGGTTGACCTTCTCCCCCGCGTTCACGGCTCCGGTATGTTTACAAGAGGACAGACCCAGGTGCTCTCGGTTGCTACCTTAGCTCCTGTAAGCGATGCGCAGAAGTTAGACGGACTTGACGAGGAGGTTTCTAAGAGATATATCCATCATTACAACTTCCCCTCATATTCTGTCGGCGAAACAAAGCCGTCAAGAGGTCCGGGCCGCCGCGAAATCGGTCATGGCGCGCTTGCCGAAAAGGCTCTTGTCCCCGTTATTCCGAGCGTTGACGAGTTCCCCTACGCTATCCGCGTTGTGTCCGAGGTACTTTCTTCTAACGGCTCTACCTCACAGGGCTCAATCTGCGGTTCTACGCTTGCCCTTATGGCGGCGGGTGTGCCGATTAAGGCTCCTGTTGCGGGTATCTCCTGCGGTCTTATCACAGGCGACGACGGCGTTTACGGTGACTTTATGACAATGGTTGACATTCAGGGTCTTGAGGACTTCTACGGCGATATGGACTTTAAGGTGGCGGGTACTCACAAGGGCATCACCGCAATTCAGATGGACTTAAAGGTACACGGTCTTACCCCCGAAATTATTAAGGAAGCCTTCGCTAAGACCCATAAGGCGCGCGATTACATTCTTGACGAGGTAATGCTCAAGTGTATCCCCGAGCCCAGAGCCGAGCTTTCAAAATACGCTCCCAAGATGGTAACCACACAGATAAGCCCCGACAAGATAGGTGATGTTATCGGCAAGCAGGGCAAGGTTATACAGTCCATTCAAGAACAGTGCGACTGCACCATCAATATTGAGGAAGACGGTCACGTTTATGTTTCGGGTCTTGATATTGAAAAGGCTAAGCAAGCAATCTCAATTGTTGAGCTTATCGCCAACGACCCCGAAATCGGCGGCATTTACAGCGGTAAGGTCACAAGGCTTATGACCTTCGGCGCGTTTGTCGAAATTGCCCCCGGTAAAGAGGGACTTGTCCACATTTCAAAGCTTGACGTTAAGCGTGTTGAAAAAGTTGAGGACGTTGTAAACGTAGGCGATCAGGTTATCGTTAAGGTTACGGATATCGACGATCAGGGCAGAATCAATCTTTCCCGCAGGGACGCGCTCGTTGAGGTAAACGGCGCGGTTGTCGAGCCGGATGCAGACGACGTACCCCAGCCCCGCCCCGCAAGACGCGACGGAAACGGCGGCAGAGAACGCCGCGGCTTTAAAAAGCACTAATAATTGAAAAAGCAATTAATCCCCGCAGACCAAACGGTCTACGGGGATATTTTATAACAAATTATGTATCAGTCTTTTTTTCTGAAAATCAGCAGCTTACTTGCAACATAATTTAAAATTATCACGATAATATTTGAAAGTATTTTTATTGCCATTCCGTTAAAATGCATTAGGTCTACGAAAATCACCATAATTGCCAGGTCAAGAAGACCGGTAGCCAGCCGACATAAAAAAAAGTTTGCGGTTTCCTTTAGTATAGGAGTAAATCCAATAGCTTTGCTTTCAAAAACATATTTTCGATTCGTAATATATGCAAACAGTACCGAAAGCACCCACGCAATAACCGTGCTTACAGCAGTTCCTATACCAATTTTCGAACATATATAATATGCTATGATATTTACAAGGGTTGTACATCCGCCGAAAAACAGGTACAAAATCATTTCCCTGTATTTATTAAACAGCTTCCTAATCCTTTCCATGATCTAAAAATTCCTCTATATTATAGCGCGGGCGTTCCTTGCTTTCAATATAGGTCTTGCCGACATATTGCCCGACAATTCCGATAGAAAAAAGCTGAACTCCGCCTAAAAACCATATGGAAATCATAAGCGAGGACCAACCGGGAACAGTATGCCCCAAAAAATAGGAAATCAGGGTGTAAATGAAGGCAATAACAGTACAGGCAATAATAATTGCGCCGAGCAGAGCAACCATTGTAATAGGCTTTATACTAAACGAGGTAATTCCGTCTAAGGCGAAGGAAAGCATTTTCTTAAGTGGATATTTGCTTTCTCCCGCTGTGCGCGGCTTGCGCGAATAGTAAACGCAGTCGGTTTTGTAACCAAGCAAAGGCACAATACCGCGCAGGAAAAGATTGCGCTCCTTGTAAAGGGATAGCTCCTGCATCGCCCTCGCGCTCATAAGGCGAAAGTCCGCGTGATTATACACCGATTTAACCCCCATAGCCGACATAAATTTATAAAACGACTGGGCGGTAAAGCGTTTAGAGAACGAATCGGTCTTGCGCTCGCTTCGCACACCGTAAACAATGTCTGCTCCGGCGTAATATTTATCAATCATTTCTTCAATTACGCCGACATCGTCCTGCAAATCGGCGTCGATACTAACCGATAAATCGCAAATATCTTTAACGGTATTAAGCCCCGCAAGCAGAGCGTTCTGATGCCCGACATTACCCGCCAAATTAAGCCCGTAAACATATTTGCTCGCTTTGAAAGCCTTACTTATCAGCTCCCAGGTACGGTCGCGGCTGCCGTCGTTAACAAAAAGTATGCCGCTGTCGGCGCTTATCTTTTCTTTATTTATTAAATTCTCAATAACGGCTATAAGCCGCTCTGCGCTGGAGGGAAAAACCTTTTCCTCGTTAAAGCACGGAACTACAATCATTAAGCGTTTCATTATAAACTCCATAACACAACTATTATTATATTCATATTTTAACACATAAAGATATATTATTCAACAATTCGGTTTACAAAATCTGTGCCGTTATGAATAAACCCCGATGAGGAGTATTCCTCATCGGGGAAGTTATTTTCAGTCTCCGAAAAAGTCTTTGATTTTATCGGAAAAGCTCTTGCGCTTTTTATAATTCTTATCGTCGGTTGCTTTATCAAACTCTTTAAGCTTATCCTTTTGCGCTTTTGAAAGCTCCTTAGGAACCTCGACAACGATTTTAACGTATTCATCGCCTTTTCCCGAATAATTAAGGCGCTGAATACCCTTTCCGCGAAGCTTAAATTCGTCTCCGGGCTGTGTTCCCTCGTGAATTGTGAACTTTACCTTTCCGTCAAGCGTAGGAACAACTATTTCATCACCCAAAGCCGCCTGAGTAAAGGTAATCGGAATTTCGCAGTAAACATCATAGCCCCTACGCTCGAAAATCGGGTGCGGACGTACATTTACGTTTATTCTAAGATCGCCCGACGGCCCGACGTTTGTTCCCGCGTCGCCGCCGCCGCGAAGATTTATTACCTGTCCGTCATCGATTCCCGCAGGAATTTCGACATTCTGCTCAACTGTGTGGCGTATTCTTCCCTTACCCGCGCAGGTGTGGCAGGGCTTGTCGATTATTTTACCGCTACCGTGGCAGTTGTTACAAACCTGCTGGGTCTGCATAACGCCGAAGGGGGTGCGCTGTGTAGCGGATACCTGACCCGTGCCGTGGCAAACAGGACAGGTTTTAGGGCTTGTGCCCTTTTGAGCGCCGCTGCCGCCGCATTCCTTACAGTTTTCAATTTTTGTGACCCTGACGGTCTTTTTGCAGCCCTTTGCCGCTTCCTCAAAAGAAAGATTGACCGAAGCCGCCGCGTCATTTCCGCGTCTCGGAGCGTTCGGGTTAGCACTTCTGCCCCCAAAGCCCCCGCCGAAAAAGGAACTGAATATATCACCCAAATCCCCGAAATCGCCGGTAAAACCGCCGCCGTAGCCGCCACCGCCTGCGCCGAAGTTAGGATCTACTCCCGCATGACCGAACTGGTCGTAGCGCGCGCGCTTTTCCTTATCGGAAAGCACCTCGTAAGCCTCATTTACCTCTTTAAACTTTTTCTCGGCTTCCTTGTCGCCCGGGTTTAAATCGGGATGATATTTTTTTGCCGCCTTGCGGTATGCTTTTTTGAGGTCGTCGTCCGACACCGACTTGTCAACGCCTAAAACCTCATAATAATCTCTTTTATCCTCAGCCAAAGCAATTTCTCCTACAAATATGTTATATCAGCCTTAGGCGGGAGACTTGCCCCCGCCCTACGCTTTTTAATTACTGTTTATTGCTGTCATCAACATCGGTGTAGTCGGCTTCGTAAACATTCGGGTCGCCGTTCGGCTGAGCGCCGCCCGCCTGAGCATTCGGGTCGCCCTGGGGATTTGCCGCCTTATAAACCTTCTCACTTACCGCGAAAAGTTCCTTCTGCAGCTCCTCCTGTTTTGCCTTAATAGCTTCTACATCCTCGCCCTTTAAGGCTTCCTTAAGGGCTTCTTTAGCAGTATTAATCTTGGACTTTTCATCTTCCGAAAGCTTGTCACCGAACTCGTTTACGGTCTTTTCGGTCTGATAAATCATTTGGTCGGCGTTGTTGCGGACATCAACCGATTCGCGGCGCTTTTTATCCTCCGCGGCATACTGCTCAGCCTCCTTAACCGCCTTATCTATATCCTCTTTAGACATATTGGTATTGGAGGTGATGGTGATGTTGTTTTCCTTGCCTGTACCCAAATCCTTTGCCGAAACATGAACGATACCGTTTGCGTCTATATCAAATGTAACCTCAATCTGGGGGATTCCGCGCGGAGCGGGAGCAATACCGTCAAGGTGGAATACGCCCAAGGTCTTATTGTCCTTAGCAAACTCACGCTCGCCCTGTAAAACGTGTACCTCAACCGAGGTCTGACCGTCCGCCGCGGTAGAGAAAATCTGGCTCTTCTTTGCTGGGATAGTGGTATTACGGTCGATTACCTTTGTGGAAACGCCGCCCATAGTCTCAATACCAAGTGAAAGCGGGGTAACATCAAGCAAGAGAAGACCCTTAACATCGCCGCCTAAAACGCCCGCCTGTAAGGACGCGCCGATAGCAACGCACTCGTCGGGGTTGATGCCCTTAAAGGGCTCTTTGCCCATAAAGTTCTTTATAGCCTCCTGAACGGCAGGGATTCTCGAAGAACCGCCTACCATAAGCACCTTGTTAATGTCGCCCTTGCTAAGTCCCGAATCGGAAAGCGCCTGACGTACAGGTCCCATAGTAGCGTCAACAAGGTCTGCGGTAAGCTCGTTGAACTTAGCCCTTGTAAGGGTGGTTTCAAAATGCTTAGGGCCTGTTGAATCGGCGGTAATAAAGGGCAGGTTAATATCGGCGGTGGTCATACCCGAAAGGTCTATTTTAGCCTTTTCAGCCGCTTCCTTAATTCTCTGCATAGCCATCTTATCGCCCGAAAGGTCTATTCCCTGCTCTGCCTTAAAGGTGCTTACAATGTAATCCATTATGCGCTTGTCGAAGTCGTCGCCGCCGAGCCTGTTATTACCCGCGGTGGCTAAAACTTCCTGAACACCGTCGCCCATTTCGATAATAGATACATCGAAGGTACCGCCGCCTAAGTCGTATACCATAACCTTCTGGTCGTCTTCCTTATCAATACTGTAGGCAAGCGCCGCGGCAGTAGGTTCGTTTATAATACGCTTAACCTCAAGACCGGCGATTTTGCCCGCGTCCTTTGTTGCCTGACGCTGTGCGTCTGTAAAGTAAGCGGGAACGGTGATAACCGCCTCGGAAACGGTCTGACCGAGGTAAGCCTCGGCGTCTGCCTTAAGCTTTTGAAGAATGATTGCAGAAATTTCCTGCGGGGTGTACTTTTTACCGTCAATCTCAACCGTGTGGGCAGTACCCATTTCACGCTTAATCGAGCTTATTGTGCGGTCGGGGTTGGTGATAGCCTGACGCTTTGCGACCTGACCTACCATTCTTTCGCCCGTCTTTGAAAAAGCGACTACCGACGGAGTAGTTCTCGCGCCCTCTGCATTGGCGATAACAACAGGCTCTCCGCCCTCCATAACCGCAACGCATGAATTTGTTGTACCTAAGTCAATACCAATAATTTTTCCCATAATATATTCCTCCAGAAATGTATTTTTCTTAATTTAATTTGCTACTTTAACCATTGCGTGACGAATTATTGTGTCACCCGTCTTGTAGCCCTTTTGCAAAACCTCTGCTATAACGTTTTCGCCCAGATTTTCGTCCTCGATATGCATTACCGCCTCGTGAAGATTGGGGTCAAATGTATCGCCCTGTTTTGCGATTTCCTCAATGCCTAATTTTTCGGAAAGTCCCTCAAGCTGTTTGACAATCAGCTCAATTCCTTTAATGTAATCGGGGCTTTCTTTGTCCGCGCCTGCCGCTCGGTCAATGTTGTCAAGTATCGGCAAAAGCTGTTTTATTATTCCCGCTCTCGCATACTCCGCAACGCCTGACTTTTCGCGCTCGGTGCGTTTTTTGTAATTGTCGAACTCCGCCGCCGTGCGAAGCAGAATATCATTTTTCTTATCCAGCTCCGACTTAAGCTTTTCAATTTCGGAATCCTTTTTGGATTTCTTTTCTTTTTTAGCCGCTTTTTCCTGCGGCGCTTCATCCGCCTTAGTTTCCTTCGGTTTTTCCGAATTCGTCTCGGCTTCATTCTCCGTAATTTTGGTTTCCTCTGCCACTCGTCTCATTCCTCCATATCCTTCCCCGCCTCGGTCATAATGTCCGAAAGCCGTGAAGCTGTATATTCAACAACAGGTATCAGCCTGTCGTATGAAATCCTGTTAGGCCCTATAAGTCCTATTGCTCCCCTGTACTTATCCTTTACGCTGTATTTCGCGGCGATTACGGTGTCTCCCCAAAGCTCCTTAAAGCCTGTTTCGCCTCCGAAAACAACCCCCGCCTTGCCGCTTATGCGGTCTATAACTGAAAGTATCGGCTCTTTAAGGCTTACAAGGGAAAGAATTTTCCGCGCCGCCGTTTCGCTTTCGCAAATACTGTAAAGCGCCGCTTCGCCCGAAAGAATTACATCGGATTCCTCTATTCCCTGCGCCATTTCAAAAAGCGCCGAAATAACGGGAGCTAAGTCAAGTGAACCCGACGCCGTAACGCTCTGCATATACGCCTTTGTAAACTCGCTTACGGGTTTGCCCCTCACCTTTTTTGAAACAATCTCGGAAAATTTTAAATCAAGCTCGGGGGTATATTCGCCGCCAGTGCGGAAGATACGGCTTCGCGCTCTGCCGTCTGCCGTCAGAAGCCACAACAAAACCGAATTGCGACCCAATTTTACAAGCTCGGCACGTCTTATTATCGGGCTCTGCTCTGCCTCAAAGCAGGTCACTGCGGGAAGACCCGTAAGACTCGACAAAAGCTCGCCCGCCGTCTGCGGAATTTTTTCGGGCGCGGCGCGAAGATTTTTAAGCCCGCTGTCGATAAACTCCTTATCGCTTTCCGATATTCTATCAGGCCGCATCAGTGTGTTGACATAAAGCTTAAAGCCGCGGCTTGTCGGTAATCTGCCCGCCGAGGTGTGCGGCTGTGTGAGCAGTCCCAGCTCGCAAAGCTCGTTCATCTCGCTTCTGATGGTGGCGGAGGACGGAGCGTTTTTAAGGATTAAAGTCAGCGCTTTTGAGCCTATCGGCTCGCCCGTTTCAATATATGCCTTTGTGACCGCTGCCAAAACCGCCTGTTTTCTCGGTGACAGCTCCATCACGTTTCACCTCTCGTTTTATGTTTTTATGTTTTAGCACTCTTGCTTCTTGAGTGCTAACGATTATTATTATATGCACAAAATTCCAAAAGTCAATACTTTTTTCAAAATTTCTTTGACTTTTCCTGACCTTTTACATTTTGTTAATATTTTTAATGAAAAAAGCCTCCCTTATCACAAAAGGGAGGCAAGACAAACAGCCTTTAAACAGTTATTCGAGATTAAGCCTTTTGGTAAGGAAATGGCGGGTAATTACAAAGTATACCGACGAAAGCGCCGCAGACATAACAATTAAAAAGCCAAAGAATATCCCTAAATACATCACCGAATTGTTTATGAGATCATTAAGCTCCTCCATACCGCCCGCGCTCACAAAGGAAATCGGTATCATAATAAGCGAAGTGATTATCTGAACCGCGGCGTAAAGGCAGATGTAGGCTATTGCCGCGCCGCCTACCTTATTTTTAAACTGCTGACCCAGCGCCATTGCCGCATAGAACATCAAAAGCGACTGGAATGGCGATAAGAGCAAAAGCAGGATGATTTCCGAAGAAATTAAGGCTATTTGCCCCGCGGAAAGATACTCGGGCAAAGCGCTGAGAGCTATCCTTATATCGCTTAATATTTCCCCTAATATTTCCGTTCCCGCGCCTAAGATAAGGAGAGAGCAGATAACAATAATAAAATCAATTATCATAACAACAACGCCGCAGATGAGCTTGCAGACAATATGCTGTGTCGGCGTAAAGGGCAAGGTAAAGGTAAGATACCCCTCGTGGGTCAAAAGGTTTTTATAAAACCGCATTACCACGATTACAAGACCTACGATAAATACAGCGAAAATTCCGAGCACATATGCGGTCACGCTGAGCCCTCTTGCCATATTCAGAATATTATTATCAAAATCCAGTAAAAAGGTAAGGCGGGACAGCGCCGCAAAGCCGATAAGCGCCGCCCAAATAGGCAAAAGATTCCTGAAAAGCGAATGAAATTCGTGTTTGTAAAGCTTCTTTAGCATCTGAATACCTCCCTGAACAGCTCGTCAACGCTCTTTCCCTCATTCTCACGTATGTTATCGACCGTGTCGCACAGCACAACATCGCCGTGATTGATGAAAATTACATCGCTTAAAATCTGCTCTACGTCCGAAATCAAGTGGGTGGAAATAATTATAGTCGCGTTTTCGTTGTAATTAGCGATAATCGTGCGAAGAATATAGTCGCGTGTCGCGGGGTCAACCCCTGCAATCGGTTCGTCAAGCAGATAAAGCTCCGCTTCTCTGCTCATCACAAGGATAAGCGCCACCTTTTCCTGCGTACCCTTTGAGAGAGTCTTTATCTTTTTTGTGCGGTCAATCCCTAAACTTTCAAGCATTTTATCGGCTCTGTCACGATTAAAATCGCTGTAAAAATCCGAAAAATATTCAATCATCTGATTAACCGTCATCCACCCTGTCAAAAAATTGTGGTCGGGCAGGTAGGAGACTATTTTTTTAGTCTCAACCCCTATCGACTTGCCGTCTATAAGAATTTCACCCATTGTGGGAGTGAGCAGACCGTTAGCAAGCTTTATAAGGGTGGTTTTTCCGCTCCCGTTAGGCCCTAAAAGCCCTACAATTCTTCCCTTTTTAATTTGCAGATTAACGCCTGACAGCGCAATCGCGTTTTTGTAAATCTTTGAAAGATTTACACATTCTAAAATATTGTCCATTAAATTTGCCCCCTTAATTCTTTATTTACCGCGTTTATAATCTCCTCATCATCAAGCCCCAGCGCTTTAACCGATTCGATAAGCAGGCGTACCCTTTCGGTAACATAGGCGTTTTTCGCCGCGTTTATTTTGTTCCCGTCCTCGGTGACATACCGCCCGTCACCCCGCTTTGTGAAGATTAGGCCCGTACTTTCAATTTCCGCAAGCGCCCTTTGCATTGTGTTGGGGTTTACCCCAGCGGTCACCGCAAGCTCGCGCACCGCGTCAAGCTTACTTCCTGTCGGGTATTCCCCGTTTATTATTTTAAGCGTGATAATATCGACTAACTGCTGAAAAATCGGTTTGTCGTTTGAAAAGCTCCAAGACATTTTATCGCCTCGCTTCCTTAGTGTATTAATTAACTAATACAATAATATACTGTTTTTTTGTATTTGTCAAGTATTTTCGTGAATTATTTTCAAGTTTAGGTAAATAATAGACTTGACAAATACCCCTATGAGGTATATAATTTATTCAAATTCTAAAAGGAGCAATGCAATGAAACAAGAGCTATATAATATAAGCGGTATGTCCTGCGCGGCGTGTTCAAGTTCGGTGCAGAGGGTGGTTTCACGACTCGACGGCGTAGTAAGCTGTGAAGTAAACCTTATAACCGGTAAAATGACCGTTAATTTTGACGAGAGCAAAACAGGCGCGTCTGATTTTATAAGGGTTGTTGAAAAAGCGGGCTTCGGTATTTCGCCCGATAAACTGCGGAAAGAAAAGCAAGAAAAAAAGGAAAAAAGCGGGCTTGCACCGCTTATAATATCAGCAGTGCTGTCAGCGGCACTTCTTTACATTTCAATGGGACAAATGCTGACAAAGCATCTCCCTGTTCCCTTTTTTATGAATATGCACTCTTCGCCGTGGGGCTTTGCCATTACCCAGCTTTTACTTTGTATTCCCGTGATGTTTTTTGGCAAAAAATTCTTTATATCGGGAATACCCCTCTTATTAAAGGGTCACCCGAATATGGATTCTCTGGTAGCTGTCGGCGCGGGTGCTTCATTTATATACAGCGTTGTAATGACCTACGCTATGCCATATAATCCCCACGCGGTGCATAACCTTTATTACGAAAGCGTGGCGGTGGTGATAACACTTGTAGCGCTGGGGAAGCATATGGAGCAAAGGAGCATGAAAAAAACCGCCTCTGCTGTTAAAAAGCTTATGGAGCTGTCGCCCGATACGGCGAACGTACTGCGTGACGGAAAGGAATACACCGTACCGACCGCCGAGGTCGGGATCGGCGAATTGCTTTTGGTAAAGGCGGGAGCTAAAATCCCGCTTGACGGCGTTGTGACAAAGGGAGAGTCCTCCGCAGACGAATCAATGCTCACAGGCGAAAGTATGCCTGTGCCGAAAACGGTAGGAAGCGAGGTTATAGGCGGGAGTATTAATTTAAACGGCGTGATTTACGTTAAGGTAACCCGCGTCGTCGGAGATATCGCTCTTGCGAAAATAATCAAATTTGTTGAGGACGCGCAGAACAAAAAGGCACCGATTTCTAAAACCGCCGATAAGGTCGCGGGCGTGTTTGTACCCGCGGTTATCGTTGTTGCAGTTATTTCCGCCGTCGCTTGGCTTATCGCGGGAAAGGACATTTCCTTTGCGCTTAAGGTATTTACAAGCGTGCTTGTAATCGCCTGCCCCTGCGCTTTGGGGCTTGCAACCCCTACTGCCGTTATGGTGGGTACCGGACTCGGCGCGGCAAACGGAATTTTAATCCGCAACGGTGAAATTCTTGAAATTACTCATAAGGTAAAGACGGTTATTTTTGATAAAACAGGCACAGTCACAGTCGGAAAGCCGACCGTTACAGATGTTGTTTCCGATAACAAAAAGCTTTTGCTTGAAACCGCCGCGGCGGTCGAAGCGCTTTCCGACCACCCGCTCGCAAAAGCTGTAACAGAATATGCGTCAGAAAACGGATTTAATACCGCTCTTAGACCCGAAAGCACCCAAAATATTTCGGGCAAAGGCATTAGCGCCCTACTTGACGGCAGGGAAATCCTGCTCGGGAGCGCCGCATTTCTTAATGAAAACGGAGCAGATACCTCAGAATATGAGAGCGAGGCAAAGCGCCTTTCCGTCGAGGGCAAGTCGCTGATTTTTACGGCTGTTGATAAAATAGCCGTAGGAGTAATTGCCGTGGCGGATAGGCTTAAGGAAACCTCGCCCGAGGCGTTCGACAGACTCCGAAAATTAGGGGTTAAAACCGTTATTCTTTCGGGCGACAACAAGGCGTGCGCCGAATATATAGGTAAAATCTTAGAAGCAGACGAAATTTATTCCGAGGTATTGCCTGAGCAAAAGGCGCTTATTGTCGGTGAAATTCGCAAAAAATACGGAACGGCTATGATGGTGGGCGACGGCATAAACGACGCGCCCGCACTCAGCGAAGCCGACATCGGCTGTGCAGTCGCGAGCGGAAGCGACATTGCCATAGACTCGGCGGACATCGTCCTTATGAAAAGCGACCCTACCGACATTCCGCGCGCTATCCGTCTAAGCCGCCTTACACTTACTAATATAAAGGAAAATTTGTTTTGGGCGTTCTGCTACAACACGGTCTGCATACCCGTGGCGGCGGGTCTGCTTTATGCATTCGGCGGGCCGCTGTTAAGCCCGATGCTGGCGGGTCTTGCAATGTCGCTAAGCTCGGTTTTTGTGGTAGGCAACGCGCTGAGACTGCGAGGTAAAAAGCTATGAATGAATGTAAATGCGAAGAAAAGCATAAGCACCGCGAGGAAAAGGAATACCGTTCACTTTTAAACCGTTTAAGCCGAATTGAGGGGCAGATAAGAGGTATTAAAGGTATGCTCGAAAACGACGCCTACTGCACCGATATTTTAATCCAGGTCTCGGCGGTTTCAGCGGCGCTTAACGCATTTAACAAGGAACTGCTATCAAACCACATCCACACCTGTGTGGCTGAAAATATAAGAAACGGCGACGATTCGGTTATTGATGAGCTGGTTGTCACCCTCCAAAAACTAATGAAATGAGGAATATTAAATGAAAAAAACAATCTCTGTACCCGATATGCACTGCGAAGCCTGTGTAAAACGCATAACAAACGCTCTTAACGCGGCGGGGCTTAAATTTACGGTATCGCTCGAAAACAAAACCGTTACTATAGACGGCTGCGAGCATTGCCTTAAAACCGCCCTTTCGGAGCTTTCCGATTTAGGCTTTACTCCTACGGTATAATAGTGATTAAATATTCACAAAATAAACCGCCTCACCTTAAAATCAAAGTGAGACGGTTTTTTATACCCTATTTAATTTCATTTATATCATACGGAGTAGTTTGATATACAAAATAATTTAGCCAGTTTGAATAGAGCAGATTAGCGTGCGAGCGCCAAGTGACAAGGGGCGGCTTTTCGGGATTGTCGTCAGGGAAATAGTTTTTAGGGATTTCTATCGGCTTGCCCTCGCTTTTATCGCGGAAATACTCGGCGGCAAGCGTGCCCGCGTCATATTCCGAATGACCCGTTATGAAAATCTGTCTTCCTTTTTCGGTCATAACGGCATACACGCCCGTTTCCTCGGAGGATGCCAATATCCTAAGCTCGGGTACAGCCTTTATATCTTCGGTCTTAACGGTGGTGTGGCGGGACTGCGGCACCATAAAGGTATCGTCAAATCCGCGAAGCAGTATAGACCGCTTATAGTCAGCCTTAGTCGGGAAAACCCCGAACAGCTTTTTAGGAAGTGTGTATTTTTTAATTCCGAAATGGTAATAAAGCCCCGCCTGCGCGCCCCAGCAGATGTGAAATGTGCTGTGAACGTGGGTCTTGCTCCACTCCATTATCTCGCAAAGCTCCTCCCAGTACTCGACCTCTTCAAATTTGAGCAGCTCGACAGGCGCGCCTGTTATAATCATACCGTCAAAGGTGTGGTTTTTAACGTCATCAAAGGTTTTGTAAAAGGCGAAAAGATGCTCCGCGGAGGTGTTTTTGGACTTATGGCTCTTGGTGTGAATAAGCTCCAAATCGACCTGCAGCGGCGAGTTACCGAGCAAGCGGGAAAGCTGTGTTTCGGTCTCGATTTTTTTAGGCATAAGATTAAGGAGCAGTATTTTAAGCGGACGAATATCCTGCGTTATAGCCCTTGTTTCGGTCATAACGAAGATATTTTCGTTGTTAAGGGTTTTTACCGCGGGTAAATCGTTAGGTATTTTAATAGGCATAATCTTTATTTACCGATACAGTCGAGCGCCTGCTTGATATCGGCTACTAAATCCTCCGCGCTTTCGAGTCCGCAGGAAAGCCTTACAAGGTCGGACGGAACGCCCGCCGCAGTAAGCTCCTCCTCTGTCATCTGGCGGTGGGTAGAGCTTGCGGGGTGCAGACAGCAGGTGCGCGCGTCGGCAACATGGGTTTCGATTGCGGCAATCTTGAGGTTTTTCATAAAGATCTCCGCCGCTTTTCTGCCACCCTTTAAGCCAAAGCTTACAACGCCCGTGGTGCCGTTCGGCATATATTTTTTCGCGCTTTCATAGTATTTATCGCCCTCTAATCCGGGGTAAACAACATAGGCAATCCTATCATCGGCATTAATCGCCTTTGCAACCGCCAGCGCGTTTTCGCAATGTCTCGCCATTCTTACGTGCAGGCTTTCAAGCCCTAAATTTAAGATAAACGCGCTCTGCGGCGACTGAACCGAACCAAAATCCCGCATAAGCTGAACGGTAGCCTTTGTGATATATGCTCCCTCAATACCGAAACGCTCTGTATATGTAACGCCGTGGTAGCTGTCATCAGGAGTGCAAAGCCCGGGGTATTTTTCGGGATACCTTGTCCAATCGAATTTGCCCGAATCTACAATACAGCCGCCGACCGCCGCACCGTGACCGTCCATATACTTTGTGGTGGAGTGGGTCACAATGTCCGCTCCCCACTCAAAGGGACGGCAGTTTACAGGGGTCGCAAAGGTATTATCCACAATAAGCGGAACGCCGTGGGCGTGGGCGGCATTAGAGAACTTATCAAAATCAAGCACCGTAAGGGCGGGGTTTGCGATGGTCTCTCCGAAAATCGCCTTGGTGTTGGGTCTGAAAGCGGCGTCAAGCTCTTCCTTTGTGCAGTCGGGCGAAACAAAGGTAAAATCAATGCCCATTCGCTTCATTGTAACCGCAAAGAGGTTATATGTACCGCCGTAAATAGTGGAAGAAGATACTATATGGTCGCCGCAGGAGGCAATATTAAATATCGCGTAAAAGGACGCCGCCTGACCCGACGAGGTAAGCATTGCGGCTGTACCGCCCTCTAACTCGCAGATTTTAGCCGCCACGGTATCGCAGGTGGGGTTTTGCAGGCGGGAGTAAAAATATCCGCTCGCCTCCAAATCAAAAAGCTTGCCCATATCCTCGCTGGTGGCGTATTTAAATGTGGTACTCTGGATTATCGGTATCTGTCTCGGTTCGCCGTTTCCCGGGGTATATCCGCCCTGAACGCAAACGGTGTCCCTATTCCAATTATTCATATATAAATCACTCCGTCGAAATTATTCATCCTTTGCCGTTACGGCAATAGCAAGCTCGCAAAGCTGTTTTTCGTCAACCTGTGACGGCGCGCCCGACATAAGCTCCGAGGAATTGGATACCTTCGGGAAGGCGACCACGTCGCGCAGATTGTCACAGCCGCACATAAGCATTGTAAGGCGGTCAAGCCCTATGCCCATTCCGCCGTGAGGCGGTGCGCCGTACTTAAAGGCGTCGGTCAAGAAGCCGAACTTCTGATATGCCTCCTCATCCGAAAGCCCCAGCGCTTTAAACATATGCTTTTGAAGTTCGGGGTCGGTGATACGGATAGAGCCTGACGACAGCTCAATGCCGTTAAGCACAAGGTCGTACGCATCGGCAAAGACCTTTTCAGGGGCGTTGTCGAGGTACTGTATGCACTCGTCAAGCGGTTTTGTAAAGGGGTGGTGCATTGCGTCCCAGTTGCCTGTTTCCTCGTTGTACTCAAAGAACGGGAACTCGGTTATCCAAAGGAAATTGAACTGTTCGGGGATAATGTCAAGCCGCTTTGCAACGGTAAGGCGCAAAGCGCCCAGAACCGAAAGCACGGTCTTTTTGCGGTCGGCGACAATAAGCACAACGTCGCCCTTTTCGGCTCCCGTGCGCTCGTAAATAGCCTTTAATTCGTCCTCGGTCATAAACTTTGCAAAGGAGCAGGAGGGAGTATCCTCCACCCAGCGGATAAAGGCAAGGCCCTTTGCGCCTATGCCCTTTGCCTCCTCGGTAAGCTTGTCGATTTCCTTTCTGGTATAAACACCCGCGGCGTTTTTTGCGGTAATCGCTCTTACGGTTCCGCCGTTTTTGACCGTATCGGCAAACACGCCGAAGCCGCAGTTTTCTACAATATCCGACAAATCCTTTATCTTCATATCAAAGCGGGTGTCGGGTTTATCAGAGCCGTAATTCTCCATAGCCTCGGTGTAGGTAAGTCTCGGCAGAGGCGTGGGAATATCAAGATCAAGCACATCCTTAAACAGACGCTTGACATACCCCTCGGCAACCGCGAAAACGTCCTCCTTTTCAACAAAAGACATCTCAAGGTCAATCTGCGTAAACTCGGGCTGACGGTCGGCTCTCAAATCCTCGTCACGGTAACAGCGGGCGATCTGCATATAGCGGTCAAAGCCCGACAGCATAAGCAACTGCTTATAAAGCTGAGGTGACTGCGGCAGGGCAAAAAAGCTTCCCTTATGAACACGTGAGGGCACAAGATAATCGCGCGCGCCCTCGGGTGTGGATTTAATAAGGGTCGGGGTCTCAATCTCAATAAACCCGTTCTCGTCAAAATAGTCGCGGGTCACCTTTGCTATCTTATGGCGCATTAAAATATTGCGCTGTAACGGCGCGCGTCGCAGGTCAAGATAGCGGTATTTAAGCCGTAATTCCTCCTTAGCGGCGGAATCGGGCAATATTTCAAAGGGCGGGGTTTCCGACTCACCCAGTATTTTAAGCTCATAGGTCTCAATTTCGATTTCGCCCGTCGGGATTTCGGTGTTGACAGAGGAGCGCATACGCACCTTTCCCTTTGCCATAACTACAAACTCACTGCGAAGCATACCCGCCTTTTCAAAAACGGCGGGGTCGGTGGTATCGTCAAAGGCAAGCTGAATAATTCCGCTGCGGTCGCGGAGGTCTACGAAAATAAGTCCGCCTAAATCGCGCTGACGCTGTACCCAGCCTGCGACCACTACCTGCTCGCCGATTTTTTCCTTAGTAAGCTCACCGCAGTAGTCGGTGCGCTTCATTCCGTTCATTCTGTCAAGCTTCAAAATAGAACACCTCTTAAAAAATTCAAACAGGCGGCCGCAAGACCGCCGAAGTATTATTCATTTAATATAGAATCCGCAAGCTCGTTTAAGGCGGAGGAATTAAGCGCCTTAAAAAGTGCGTCTGACAGGTCGGCAAGAGTAATTTCGCGCTTTTCGCCGTCCTTCATATTTTTAAGCACAGCTTTGCCCGTGGAGAGCTCATCATCGCCTAAAACCATGGAAAACGCCGCGCCGATTTTATCCGCAAACTTCATCTGCGCCTTTAGTCCCCTGCCGCAAATATCGGTCTCAACCTTAAAGCCGTCCTTGCGGAGACTTGATACAAGCTCGGTCGCCTTTAGCGCGGCTTCCTTGCCCATAGCGGCGACATAAAGGTCGCAGGAGTTGTTTTTTGGAAGTTTTGTTCCCTGAGCCTCTAAAAGGAGCATAATGCGCTCAATACCCATTGCAAAGCCGAGGGACGGAACTTGGGGTCCGCCCATTTGAGAAATAAGTCCGTCATATCTTCCGCCGCCGCAGACGGTCGACTGTGCGCCTATCTCGCCCGAAACAAACTCAAAAACCGTGCGGGTATAATAATCAAGCCCTCTAACAATATGGGGGTTTACGGTAAATTTAATTCCCGCGGCGGTAAGGTGCTTCTGCACCGTTTCAAAATGCTCTCGGCAGTCGTCGCAAAGGTAATCGGTCACAACAGGCGCTCCCGCGGCGATTTTACTGCAAACGGGCGACTTGCAGTCGAGTATTCTCATCGGGTTGCGTTCAAGCCTGTCCTTACAGGTATCGCACAGCTCGTCTATATGCGCCTTAAAATAATCCTTTAGCGCCGCGACATAGTCCTTGCGGCATTCGGGACAGCCGATCGAATTGATTTCAAGCGATATTTTTTCAATACCAATGGACTCTAACACCTGACCCGCAAGAGCGATAACCTCTGCGTCGGCGTTAGGCTCAGCCGCGCCGATACATTCAACACCGAACTGATGGAACTCCCGCAGTCTGCCCGCCTGCGGCTTTTCGTAGCGGTAACATCCGCCGACATACGCCGCTTTTACGGGCAATGCCCCATTCACAAGCCCCTTTTCGACAGCACAGCGAATAACTCCCGCCGTAAACTCGGGGCGGAGCGTAATCGAACGCCCGCCCTTATCGTCAAAGGTATACATTTCCTTTTGAACAACATCGGTAGTGTCACCTACGCTGCGCAAAAACACCTCCGTATGCTCAAATACAGGTATACGGATTTCATTAAAACCGAAAAGGCGGGCGGTTTCAAGCATTTTGCCTTCTACAAACTGCCATTTATAGCTGTCCGACGGCAAAACATCGCCCGTACCCTTTACGGCGCGGTTAATTTCAGACATAAAGAAAACTCCGAAAAATTATTTATTGTTTTTTACAATCTCGCGCCAGTCAAGGTCGCCGCGTTCAAGCCCATGAATAAGCATTTCGGCGGTGGCAATATTGGTCGCAACGGGAATGTTATGAACATCGCAAAGGCGCAGAAGCGCACGCTCGTCAGGCTCGTTGGGCTTAGGATTTAACGGGTCGCGGAACAGGAGAAGCAGATCAATTTCATCACAGCCTATGCGCGAGGCGATCTGCTGTGCGCCTCCCTGCGAACCTCCTAAGAATTTGGTTATTTCAAGACCTGTCGCCTCAGACACCGTTTTCCCCGTGGCGCCTGTTGCAACAAGATTATACCTGCTTAAAATTCCGCAGTATGCTATGCAAAACTGCACCATAAGTTCTTTCTTGGCATCGTGAGCGATTAAGGCAATAGTCATTTCAAAAAATCCTTTCATATTTTCTTAGGCTTTGGAAGTACTATGTATTCTCCGCATAGCCTTTTTGCAATTCTCGAAAATGCCGACATCGGCTTACCTTTCGGTTTTAGAGAATGTCTTACAGATAGCAGCATAAGCTCCTCGCTGTGAGGAATTATGCCTAAAAGCTGTAAACCCGCTTCGTCGATTATATCGTCAATATTACGGAAAAGCCGCCGCTTTACAAGACTGTAAGTAAAATTATTTATTATAAGGCGCGACGGACAGGACATTTCGGCAAGCTTTTCGCTTACCGCCGCGGCGTCACGCACAGATACAGGATCGGGTACGGCAACCGTTAAAAAGAGCGTTCCGTCAGGCAGAGAGTTATAAAGCGAAAAATCCATTCCCGCGGGAAAATCAAAGATTACCGCATCAAACTCTTTTGCCGCCTGTCTAACAAAAACGGAAAAGGAAAAGGCGTCAATATGCCCCACTTGAGCGGGCGCGGGAACAAGGTAAAGTCCTTTAACATTTTCCGCTTCATAAACCGCGTCGTTCATTTCCCTGCCCATAAGTATATCCGATAAATCGAAAACCGCCGATTCGTCAGCGCCCAGCATTAAGTCAAGACATCTGAGCCCCTCGTCCATATCGACAAGCAGGGTCTTTTTATTAAGCTTTGTAAAGGCAAACGCCAAGCCCACCGAGACGGTAGACTTGCCGACTCCGCCCTTGCCGGATGTAACGGCATAAACCTGACCCATATTCCAAGCTACCTCATAATAATATTATTAATTATTCTATCACAAATAGATTTTTTTGTCAATTTTATTTATTAGAAAAATAAGGTAAAAAACTGTAGGTTTACAATAGATATGTTACAGTTGGCAATAAAAAATAAGTGACGAAT
>OGOX01000796.1_pt1 | contig 22277 bp, 15 predicted proteins | sample 1552761 | NCBI WGS metagenome assembly OGOX01 (sample SAMEA2580212, study PRJEB22360) | human gut metagenome | biome: human gut; feature: human-associated habitat; material: faeces | place: Denmark | collected 2008/2010
GCAGAAGTGTAGATTCCCAGTTCTCACAGCCTCGTCCTCATACCGCCACCTGGCGCCTCGACTACGATCGCCAGCTCTGTTCGTTCTATCGCATCAATGCCGCTCTGTCGGGCAGATACCTGTCCTCTCCAGATACGAACATCGAGAAGCATGACAGCAGTTATCAGTTGTGGAAGTTCACTCTTCAGCAGCGATTCCTGGATGCCGTCAATCTGAACTTCACGGTAGATAATCTCTTCGATTATACACCAGAGAAATATTATTGGAGTTCGGCGATGACCACCGGTCGCACCTTCTCAGTGGGACTTTCTGTTGACATCGACCGCATCGTGAATCTCTTCTAGAAACCGCCATCTGGCAGTTTCCAGACCCAAAATAGGTTAAAAAAGCCATAGTGAAGGATGCTTTTCTTCAAATTATGCCGTACTTTCGGTATAAAATCGTAATTTTGCAGTGAATTAAAACCTATTCATTCAAAATTATGATACGAAGAATCATTCTAACTATGGCTTTTTTGGCTAGCCTTTCATTATCAGCCAAGGATGTGAACATGGGCAGTTGGCAGATTGTTCCATTGCCTCAGCAAGTCAAGGAGATGAGCAGCGCTCCTTTCCGCATCACAGCCAAAACTACAATCTATTATGCTGCTGGAGATGAGAAGCAGAAGAAGGATGCCGAGTTCCTGGCATCTCATATCAAGGAGGTAACCGGTATCGAGGTAAAGACTACCGACAAGCAGGCAAAGGGGCAGATCCGTCTGGCGCTGAATGCTGGCGATACCAAATCTGAAGCTTATTCTCTTGTGGTCAACAAGAATGGCATCACCATTTCAGCCACCTCTCATGTAGGTATCTTCTATGGCATCCAGAGTGTGATGAAGGCATTGCCTATCACCAGGAATGTGAAGAGCGTTTCTCTTCCTGCTGCCGAGGTTACCGATGCTCCCCGCTTTGCTTATCGTGCATTCATGATTGATGTGGGCCGCCATTATTTCAGCGTACCTTATCTCAAGAAGCTGATTGATGTCTTTGCGATGCACAACATCAATTATTTCCACTGGCATCTTACCGAGGATCAGGGCTGGCGTCTTGAAATCAAGAAGTATCCGATGCTTACCCAGATCGGTTCCAAGCGCAAGGAGACGATCCTGCCAACCAACAAGAACGAGTTTGATGGCGTACCCGTATCGGGTTATTATACCCAGGAGGAAGCTCGCGAAATCGTGAAGTATGCTGCCGACAGATACATCACCGTGATTCCGGAGGTGGATATGCCGGGTCACATGCTGGCAGCCCTGGCATCTTATCCGGAGTTGGGCTGTACCGGTGGTCCTTACGAGGTAGCTACCCGTTTTGGTGTTTTCGAGGATGTGTTGTGTGCCGGCAAGGCTCAGACCCTCCAGTTTGCCAAGGACGTGATGGATGAAATCATGGATATTTTCCCATCAGAGTATATTCATATTGGTGGCGATGAGTGCCCAAAGAACCGCTGGAAGGTTTGCGGGAACTGTCAGAAGAAGATTGCAGAGCTCGGCATCCAGGAACTTCCTAAGCACAGCAAGGAGGAGCAGCTCCAGACCTGGTTTATGGGTGAGATAGAGAAGCAGATCAGAAACCGTGGCAGAAAGATGATGGGGTGGGATGAGATTCTGGAAGGAACTCCATCCAAGGACATCACCGTTTGCGGTTGGACCAGTGTGAATGCCAGCATCCGTTCAGCCCGTGAAGGTCATCCAACCATCGTGGCTCCTATCAGCAATTTCTATTTCAGCAATCCTCGCATCAACAAGATAGAGGGTATTCCTAGCATCCAGCGGGTATATGATCTGGATCCTTGCTCTGATAAGTTGAGTCCTGCCGAGCAGCAGAACATCATCGGTGCCGAGGGTTGTATCTGGACCGAGTGGGTGAAGGATGCCAAGAAGATGGAGTGGGAGCTGTTGCCAAGACTTGCCGCCCTTTCTGAGGTGCAGTGGACTGCTAAGGACAAGCGCAACCTGGAGAACTTCTTCCCAAGAATGCTCCACATGCAGGATCTCTACCGCCTCTACGGCTTGAATTACAAGGCTGATATCGAGGATGCCGTGAAGAAGCATCTGGAAGAGAAAAAGTGATATATGTAGATAGCTCCGCCCTAACTCCCCTTTTCAAGGTTGTTTAGGGCGGAGTTCTTGTATTTTAATGTCCGTTTTCAAAACTGATACTGCCCCCATGAGATAGGGGGCAGGTCGGTGAAAAACGTTGAAAAATCGCCTAGAAATATCTCTTCCTCATTTTCTTCAAGAAATCCTTGGTGATAGGGAAGCCGGAGGCATCACCTATTACGGAGTCGGTATAACAGAAGGGACATTCAGCTGTAGGCGGATCATCAGGGAGGTAATCCGTGATTTCGGATGGCGAGAAGATTTCGCCGCAGAAGAAACAGCCGCACTTTTCAGACTTCTCTATTTGTTCCTTGTTGCTGAAGCAGCAATCGTGAGCCTGGCGGAAGATCCTGTCTTTCTCCTCCTCTTCTTTCTGCTTTTTCTCAGCCTTTTCCAGATACCCCTTGAATCGTCTCTGAAGATAGAGCGGCACATGATAGTGAGGGGCGAAGACATACAGCGACGGAACGTGGTCGTGGTACTCGTAACCAGGACCATCTATCACGGTATAGCTGTCGTCAGTTTCATCGTATGGCAGTTCATCCAATCCCCTTTTATCCTTGGCAGCCTGGTTTCTCTCCCAGATCCATTCGGTGGTAAGCGGAGTACCGACAACGATGGCAAGTTTCACCTCATTGCCACGATATACTTCCACGATGTCACCTTTCTGGAATCTAATCTGTTCAGCGCTTCTGCCTCGGAAGGTCTCGTCAGGATGACGGTCGTATGCAGGCAAATCGCAGACTCCGGGATAGTAAATGCTGAAACGCGAACAGCAGTAAGACCGGTCGATCAGTTTTCCCTCACCGTCATACACTCTTTCAGAAAGACATTCGCGGTCGTAGTGCAACAGTCCCATTGGAATCTCCGAGATATAATAGCAGAAGGTATCCAGCGGATAGTCGTCTTCCTCCTTCATCTTTTTGCGGTAAAGGACATCCTGGTGCATCAGACTCTCAGCCTCCTCCAGAGTTGTGGTGAAGGCTTGCGGACAATAGGTGTTCACCTTATATTTTGGATAATGTGAACGCTTCTTTTCTTCCAGCTCTTCCGTTTCTAAAACTTCGAGCTTGAAGATGGCTGGAACATCCCGATGCTGTGGATGTTCAGCCAATTGCTTAAATTTTTCGTATGTCATGGGATAATTGTCTTAAAAAATCGTGAAAGTCAATCTGTGGTCTAAGTTCAGGTATTCTGATGCCTTCAGAGTCTTTGCCTTCTTGATTGTTAAGATTCCTTTTGCTGATAGTTTTATGAATTTTCAGTTTTCTCATGTCCGACTTGCCGTTAGCTTTATGGTTACACCAAGGCTTGGGATATGCATGTCTTTTTTTGTATCTCGTGCCATCGCAGTTCTGGATAAAGATTTCCAATACTAATCCACCCGTTTGACAATCATGCGGAATGTTGACGGCACGGCGCAGAATGTCGCTTTCGTAGAAGATGCTGCCATCCTTCTTGCAGAGCAGCATATCCACATGGTCTGGCATTTCCATGTCAGAGCCAGGCTCAGAGACCTGCGGATTGAAATCTGCAAACTCCTTTTTGACATACTCATAGATAATGTTGGACAGTTTTTCCACATCGATACCTGCGTAATGCTCGTAGTTATAACTGATAGTGCATAAAGACATTTTTGCTGCCATATTCTTCCCTTTCTTTTGTTTGTTAAAATGATATTTCAATACTCATCTCGAAGTTTCCGGGCTTGATTTTCATGATGTCTTCCACCGTGAAGATGGAGAGATAGTTGAAATAATGGCTGAAAGCCCAGTTGAGCGAAACATGACTTTTTCTATTTCGTCGAGGAGATGTATCGATACCCGAAGCGTTTTGTCGATAGTGGAAGAAGTGAGCTCTTTCAGGTGGTCGTTGAGCATGAAGATATGCTCAAGTTCTTCCTTGGAGAAAGGTTTGAGCGTACCTTCCTCGTTAATCTCTCGCTTCTTCCAACTCTCAGCATATCGCTGTTCGTACATTTCCAGTCTCTTCTTTTCTTTCTCTGTCATAATTACTCTGTTTTGGTGATACCTTATATAATATAGTAATCTTGGGAGAAAATTTCAAAAAAATGCTGATATTTTTTGAAATACCAGCATTCGTTTCGGCATTCTCTGAATTTCCCAACAAGAGGAGTGAGGCTATTTATTTACAATCACAAGTGAATAATTAAATCATAAAATGTAATTTCAAAACTGATACTGCCCCTATGAGATAGGAATCATTCTTTAAAATCAGTTAAAAAGTGGGTGCTTCTTTATAAAATGTGTGGGAAAGTTGCAGGATTCCCTCATAAAATGTGTATATTTGCAGCGTTATTCCCTCATAAAATGTGGGCAAAAGAGTGATTATTCCCTCATAAAATGTGATTTAAAGATATAGATTATGGAAAGATTAGCTATCGATGAACTTCTGAAATGGAAGAATAAACAATATCGGAAACCTCTCCCAAGTTTCAGGAACTCTTAAAGTATTATTACTATGTGGGAGGCATGCCTGAAGCTGTATTAAGCTTTAGTCAGAATCGTGATTGGAAAGAGGCGAGAACCATACAGAAGGATATTCTGAGCAGTTATCAGAGGGATATGTCGAAGCATGCTCCATCTGAGATTATTCCCCGTATTACTGATTTGTGGAAATCCTTGCCAGCCCAGTTGAGTAAGGAGAACAGGAAGTTTATCTATGGAGTGGTGCGCGAGGGTGCAAGAGCCCGGGAGTATGAGTTGGCCTTGCAGTGGTTGCTGGATGCCGGACTGATATATAAGGTATATAATGTGAAAGCTCCCCGACTGCCACTTGCCAGTTATGAAGACCGGGCGGCCTTCAAGATTTTCGTCCTGGATGTCGGGCTTCTAGGTGCGATGTCTAATCTCAAGGCAGCGACAATAGTGGACGGCAACAGTATTTTTACCGAGTTTAAAGGGGCGTTGACGGAACAGTATGTTTTGCAGCAGCTCGTTCTCAGGTATGAACCGTATTATTATGCCAAGACCAACAGTACTCAGGAGATTGATTTTCTGCTCCAGGATGAGGAGGATGAGATTGTTCCGCTGGAGGTGAAAGCCGAGACGAATGTCAAGGCAAAGAGCCTGCGCCAGTTTGTTGCAGACAACCGGTCAAAGAAGGCCTATCGCATCTCCATGAATGATTATCAGCAGGGAGATTGGGTTACAAACGTACCGCTCTATGCGGTAAATGGTCTCGAATTTTAGCGATAGTACCGCCCTAACTATATAAAAATAGGTAGTTAGGGCGGTGTTATCGCACTTTTTAATGTCCGTTTTCAAAACTGATACTGCCCCCATGAGATAGGGGAGGAAGATAGATGAAAACATTGAAAAATCGCCTAGAAATATCTCTTCCTCATTTTCTTCAAGAAATCCTTGGTGATAGGGAAGCCGGAGGCATCACCTATTACGGAGTCGGTATAACAGAAGGGACATTCAGCTGTAGGCGGATCATCAGGGAGGTAATCCGTGATTTCGGATGGCGAGAAGATTTCGCCGCAGAAGAAACAGCCGCACTTTTCAGACTTCTCTATTTGTTCCTTGTTGCTGAAGCAGCAATCGTGAGCCTGGCGGAAGATCCTGTCTTTCTCCTCCTCTTCTTTCTGCTTTTTCTCAGCCTTTTCCAGATACCCCTTGAATCGTCTCTGAAGATAGAGCGGCACATGATAGTGAGGGGCGAAGACATACAGCGACGGAACGTGGTCGTGGTACTCGTAACCAGGACCATCTATCACGGTATAGCTGTCGTCAGTTTCATCGTATGGCAGTTCATCCAATCCCCTTTTATCCTTGGCAGCCTGGTTTCTCTCCCAGATCCATTCGGTGGTAAGCGGAGTACCGACAACGATGGCAAGTTTCACCTCATTGCCACGATATACTTCCACGATGTCACCTTTCTGGAATCTAATCTGTTCAGCGCTTCTGCCTCGGAAGGTCTCGTCAGGATGACGGTCGTATGCAGGCAAATCGCAGACTCCGGGATAGTAAATGCTGAAACGCGAACAGCAGTAAGACCGGTCGATCAGTTTTCCCTCACCGTCATACACTCTTTCAGAAAGACATTCGCGGTCGTAGTGCAACAGTCCCATTGGAATCTCCGAGATATAATAGCAGAAGGTATCCAGCGGATAGTCATCTTTCTCCTTCATCTTCTTGCGGTACTGGACATCCTGGTGCATCAGTCTCTCTGCCTCCTCCAAAGTTGTGGTGAAGGCTTGCGGACAATAGGTGTTCACCTTGTATTTCGGATAATGTGAACGCTTTTTCTCCTCCAGCTCTTCTATTTCTAAAACTTCGAGCTTGAAGATGGCAGGAACATCCCGATGCTGTGGATGCTCAGCCAATTGCTTGAATTCTTCGTATGTCATAGGTTGTTTATTTTAAGAATTGGTGTGTCTTCTTGTATTTTGTACCATCACAGTTGGTGATGTCGATTTCCATGACCAGTCCTTCCAGCTGAAAGTCGAGCGGGATGTTGATGGCACGTCTTTGGATATCCATTTCGTAGAAGATACTTCCGTCCTTTTTGCAGAGCAGGATATCCAGATAGTCTGGCATATCAGGTATAGTTCCAGGCTCTGACATTTGTGGTCGAAACTCCCCAAACTCTTCCTTCACATACTCGAATAGTCCCCGAGTATATTTTTCGATATCCACCCCTACATATCGAGTATAGGTGTATTTGATGATACATAAAGACATTTTATTTGCCATTTTATTCTTTCTTTTTGGTTATACCTTTATAATATAGTAATATGAAGGGAAAATTTCAAAAATAAGCGCCAATATTTTGAAAAAAAGTATTGGCGCTTGATTATTGAATGATGCTATTGTAAAAATATCGTACCTTTTAGTTCTTGTTATATCCGAATTTTCTAGTAAACAATACATCTTTCCAATGTGATTCCCTATCAATGATGATTTGGTCATCAGTATCCTTATTGAATGTTTCGAGAATTGTGAAATAGAAATTATTCTTGATATAGTCTGTACCTAATTCCTTTAGAAGTTTATTTCCTCCATGGCATGTACGAATGTATGTTTCCCATCTACCGAGAATCATATCTTCTCCATACGCTGAACCAACATATTGTTTTCCTGTATTTGAATCTACCAACAGATACACTCCTTTTTGATTTTCAAGAGCAGAACGCCAACTATCTTTTGTGATGAGATTCTTAAGAGATAGCCATGAAACATTCACGTTGTAATATCCAGGAAAATAGTCGTTGCTGTAAACACTAGGAAGTATTTCTTCAATCTCACACATAGACAGGATATTCGCTCCTAATCTGATAAGATTCTGACTATGATTTTTAAAGCGGATAACCAATCTGCCTATGTATTCTTTGTATTCATCCAATTCTTCAAACTCATAACCGATCCCATCTTGGATATTAAGATCTTTAGTTACTTTTCCTATATGGAATAATAACCAACAATCTTGTTTTTGAGGAATAGAAACAAAACCTAAAGTAATGTTTCCATCAGAGAAATTACTTTTTTTCGAATAGTTCCAATATTGACCTTCAAGCATATGCTGCTTGCTTTCTTCCGTTTGGTCTGTAAAGTAATCAATAGCCGGTCTTTTGGTTCCAAAACTCAAGTTAAATCTAACTTTAACATTCTTAGGGTCTGAAAGTCTGAGAATATCGTTAAGTAGTATCATAATTAAAATATTTTAGTTCTTATTTTTCCGCATCCACTTGATAAGTGGACACGGAAAAACTTTACTGAAAAACTTATGCAATTAAATTTTCTGGATATCCCAATAGCTTGGGTGCGAAGCTTCACGAGATTTCTTGCCAAACTGTGCCTCACATGCATCTGCAATATTGTGAGCGTCACAACTTGCGAGTGAGGTTGTTACCTCAACGACTGTGCCTTTCTTCATTCCGGCACGGTCAGCTTTTAATGTACATTTAAATATGTTCATAATTAATAGTTTTTTATTTTCTGATTATTATCTGAAGATATCATTATTCGACTAAATCATCATAATCATATTGTGATTTTAAAGCAGAGAAGTCACGGCTCCTTTTCTTAAATTCCTTTTTAAGTGTTTTGTAGCAAGAAGTATCTTGCCAAGTCATTTCATTATCAATCTTTCCCATAAAGGCGGCGCCCACTTCTTCTGCATTATCAAGGTCATCCGCTTTTATGTATGCCTTTATCAAAGCTAAATATGCACCATCAAAATCTGTTATTGTAACAAACTTGTGATCGCTACCTTCTACTACTGCAAAAGAAAGAGTTGTTAATTTTGATTTTGCACCTTTAAAGTTGCCATCATTTATCATATCCACAACTTGCTCAGTTGTTGCTTCAACCTCTTTTAGGGCATTATTGTAAGCTTTGTCAGGAGAAAGCAAATTATAAACAGTAAAACAAAAAACAGCAAGACCAATAAATCCTACAACAATTATTACAATCTGCTTATTTCTTCTTATTAAATCCAACCAGAATCTCTTTTTTGCATCTACCTTTGCTGCTTCAGATTCTGCCTCAACCTCATCAAGCAAGCGCTGAATCTTAGGGTTGTTGCCATAATACATTCTTGCTTTGCGAACATAGCGCTCTACTTCTGCCTTGTTTTTCTCTACATCTTCTCCAGACTTGAAGTTAACTAATGCAGATTCGAGGTGCTCGAAGATGTCTTCTAACTCCTCACTTGCCTCAGGTGTGATGTTGCTACCACAATTAGGGCACTTGTCAGTCAGTTCAGGAACAGAACTACCGCAGTAAGGGCAGGTCTTGCCACGACGCTTGTTCACAGCTGCTGCTACGGCCTGATCAGCCTTCTGCTGCTGTGCATCGATGTACAGATCAACCTCGTCAACATTCAATCCCAGAGCCTGTGCCTTGTTCAAAAGAACCTGACGCTCCTTGGCAGAGATGATGCCGTCGGTAAGGTACTCTTTGATGAGGTCATCAAGCTCCTGTGGAATTGCACCTTCCTTCTTTGCAGGCTTAGCTGCCTGATGAGCCTGTGTTTCCATTTCTTTCTTGCGCTTAGCAAGACGACCCTCAAGTACCAGTTCAAACTCGTCGCGGTCGATGCCCATGGCCTCGGCCTTCTTGAAGAGAAGATTCTTCTCTTTGTCAGTCAATACTCCATCTGCCAATGCTGCAGTGATGAGTGCTTCTAACTTCTCGTTGTACATAGTAAAAATAATTTTATTTGTTCACTTGTTTTGCTATTTTACAAGATTAATAACTTGATAGATATTGTCAATCATATCATCAAGCGTATTTTCTATATTTTTAGTAACGGTATTTAAATCGTTATAATAGAAAACTCCAAAAGAATTGTATCGGGGCTTATCTTCTGATTCCACTTTCTTAGGGGGAACCATAGTTGCAAGTTTAGCTCCTCTAATGATCCTATCAGTCTCTTCATTCCAATTCTTTGTATCATGTTCTTTGGAATATTTTGGCTTTTTCGAAAGCATATCTAAAAAACCGGCTCTCAAAGGATGGTTACCTTGCTGTTGGAGCACAAAGATACCCTTTTGGGGGATAAGATACTTCAATTCAAGGAGGGCTTCACCATGGTAGTAGCTAACTCTCATAAATAATTTGTCTTTATTTTCTGTACCATTTTCTCCCCAGATTTCTTGATCAGAAGTGACGATTATTGGCTGAAAATCTTTACCAAACTTCTTTTCTAGTTTCTTGGTTAATTGCAAGGCACATTGGTGCATAACAAGCTTCTGCCATATATCATTGCAGCGGAGGGTGGAAAAATCCTCATTTTTGAGAATTTCCCAATTGTCAGTATATTTAATTTGTTCCAAACAGTTGTTGGTATATGTGTAGAATGCATCAATAAACTCGCAATATTTTTCCAGAAGTTCCTTGTAAAACTTATCTTTGACAAGATCCAGATTGTCGTGTAGGGTTTTAGAGTAATCTGCATATGTCACAATTATCCATCCGGATTGTTTGACAGCTTCTTTGTCTAAGAAATCTTCAGCTAATGTGAGTAAGATATACTTTGTCTTTGGAAGTTTTGCGTTTCCTTTCCAATTCTCAAACTTTGCAGTATTGAGTCTTTTTAACTTCAACTCTACTTTACATTGTGCTTTGTCTGCCTCTTCGTTAAGAGCGTCAACTTTCTTTTGATAATTTTCAAGCTGAGCCTTATAAGCTATACTCTTGAATTTATTCTCTAGAACCAGACGGATTTTTCCCGTTTCTGATTCCTCATCGTTGATTATTTTCTCGCAAATACTAAAATCAAAATTCTTGTATTCACGTTTGACTTCCATACAATCTGTATTATAATCAAAAGTATCTTCTCCTAACCAGGTAGAAAGAATCTTTTTGAAAAGAGTTTGCGTATTCTTATCTTCTGCTAACCATGCCAAAAAGTTGCTATGAAACAACTCCTTAGAAGATAGGGATAGCTGGAAGATAGGATTGTTCTGTAATGCATCTACAAATAAATTATTCATATTATTTTTTCTTATTAAATCGTTGTACATAGTAGATAAATTTATTATTATTATACGTATTAATGATGCTTCTCGTAGAATCTTGCCTCAAGCACCATTTCTACCTCGTCGGGATCTTCTCCCTCCTTAACAGCACGGCGTAAGACAATCTCCTTCATTTTGTCTGTCAGCTCATCACTTGCTGCTGCAGAATTGATGAGCTCCTCAAGAGCGTCTGAGAATAGGTTGCCAGGAGACTTCTGTATGGTTGGAATCTCTTCGGATTCTTTCTGGATATCCAGTATTTCTTCCTGGGTGTCCTGTGATTCTTCCTGAGTGTCCTGCGTCTCTTCCTCTTTTGCCACTTCGGTAAGTGGTGGAACAGGTGTACCATAGAAATCCAACTTGTCTGCTGGCATCTTACGAAGACGAACTTCTGTATCGTCAACTTCCTTTAGAAGCTCGGCGTAGTAGACATATAACTCTTCTGGTACATACAGAGTCTTAATATAGGCACACAGACTTTCTATATCTGTAAGCTTATTAGTGTAGATATACACTTCAGGTGAGTATTCGTCATCATTGAGAGTGCCGATTTTTTCAACAGTATAAGGCACATATACCTCTCTAATGCTTTTGCTTGAGGCAAATTCATCACCCACAATTTTTACTCCTACAGGTATGACAAGAGTCTGAATATCGCAATTTTCACTAATGAAATATTCTGGAATTTCTTCCAACAGGTGAACCTTGGACAAATCCAATTCTTCGATCATCTCACATTCATAGGTAGTGCTTTGGAGCGACTTTAGGGTACTTGGAAACGTTATTTTGCGTAGGTTGGTGCAAGAATCGAACACACTACTACCGATTATTTCTACTCCTTCAGGAATGTCTATTTTTTGAAGTCTCTCACAATTTTCAAACAGACCGTCAGGAATTTCCTTCAATAATTTAACCTTTGAGAAATCAACTTCTTCAAGAGATTCCTCATGTCCATGCTCACTGAAAAAACATCCATCAATTTCTCTAAGGGTTGAAGGGAAGACAACTTTTCTAATTTTCTTATAACCCTCCAAGGCATCTTCGCCGAGAGTTGTATGTCCCTCGTCAATGGTTAAAACGCCATTTTTAAAAGTGCCTAACTGGATTCGTATATCATCGTCATCATCTGATAACTTTGTTAATGGATAATCCCAATTGTCATCATCATCGTCATCATCAGAGTTGAATTGATTCTGCTTTGCTTCCTGGATGTTCTTTCTTACCTCTTCGCGAGCCTCTTGGAAACTCTTTTTGGCTTCGTTTGAAACTTCTTCCAGGCTTTCACCTACTGTCTTTGCGATATCACCGACTAATTTTTTGAATAATCCCATATTATCACAAATTTAATGTTCTTACTTTTGTTTGTATTATAGCTGCCGGGAAATTACATCCCCGGCATAGTAGGCGGCATTCCCGGCATCTGTGGAGCGGTGCCTTGGAACAATGGAGCGAGTTCTGCTACATTGCCGGCAAACTCCCACTGCGCCATGCCATTCTTCCAAACGTATGACTGCTGGGTGAGCTGACCCTGCTGAACGAGCTGCTGGAGCTTGTTCCAATCGCATGGACCATACTGCTGGCCATTGATGCCAATATAATACTGTACCTGAGGAATAGCAGCACCCATTCCCGGCATCTGAGGTGCACCACCCATGCCTTTCTGACCTGGCATCTGAGGAGCTCCGCCCATCTGACCCATGTTGTTCATACCACCCATAGTCTGCTGGCGGAAGGCATTGATGCCATTATCTGTGGCATTGTTGAGAACACCAGCATTGAGGTTTGCCTGATGAGCACCCATAAAGGTCTGCTCTGTCTGGAGACGAGAAGCACGCTGCATCTCCTCACGCTGAATACGCATGGTTTCACGTTGGTTCTCCAAGTTCATGCGCTGCAACTCCTCCTGACCGCCAAGGTCTAGTTCCTGCTTTCTGCCCACAGCATCGAGATTCAGCTCAGACTGCTTCTTGAGCATATCCTGCTGAAGGTCGTTGTTGAGGTTGAAGTTGGAAATCTGGGCATTATGCTGAGCCATCATACGCTCCTTCTCCAGGTCGGCAGTGAGGGCTTTGAGTTCACGATAACCACGGCTCTCCTTATCTACGTTGATGCCTGTGATGTCGAGACTGCGGATGGTGATGCCGAAAAGCTTCTCTACCTGTGGAGTAACACGCTGCTGGATGAGTTCGCTAATCTCAAAAATCTTGCGCTCAATCTGAACTACAGGAATCTGGGCGTCAGAAGGGGCATTGCTAACTACACTCTTGATGAACTTGGTGAGCTGGCCACGAAGCTTGTTCTTGAAAGTCTCGTCGCTGTAACCCTCATTTCGGTTCACACTATGGAAGAGATCCATGTCCTCGATGGCATATACTACGGCACCATGTACAGATACAGGTACGCCATAATCTTGCAGGCGTGGGTCGAAGACATCAAAGTAAGGGATGGCAAAGTTCAGCTGACTACCCTTGCTCAGGTTGCTGAGGTTGGTCAGGTTGTTCTGTTCCACTCTTCTCGCTGCTTCCTCGGCAGCCTGTCTTTTCTCTTCTTCTACTTCCTTAGAAGATTTAAAACCAAAAAATCCCATATGTTTCAGTTTTATGATTGTTATTATTTTTGTTATTTACTATAGAGTCCCTTTGTAGGGGACAGATTATTTCGTTGTATAGATTCGCTTTGTCTTGCCATGGGCATCTACTTCTACGAAGGTGTCTGCTCCATATTGGCGGTTTGCGTCGTGATAGTTGAATGAATATCCCGTTTCGTAATTGCCGTCGATGGTAGGTCGGCTTACCTGGTCGATGCTATCCAGCATTTCCGGTTTCAAGCCCAGCTGCTGGTACAGATGCTGCTCTACCATGTTTCGGATGGCATTGAGATTCTCATCCACATAACCACGAATTTGGTCGATGAGAGACTGGTTGCTCTTATCCTTCTGCAGCAGGCGCTGTCGCATGGTCTTCTTGAGCGGAGAGCCGTCGGCCTTGATTGGAGCTGGTGGCATCGCATCATTCTGCAGTGCAGATTCTACCACATATTCTCTGCGACGGACATGGAGCATCGGGTTGCCGTAGAGACAGAACATCAGGGCGGTGCTCATAGAGAAACAATCATCCTCTACATGTCGGCACATGTTGAAGTAATCGCACTTAGCCTGGAGCATCGCCTTTCCGCCCGTCATACCCTTGAACTGATAGAGCGGATAGAGGCGCATCAGCACCTCGCTGCCTGTGCCCGGATTCAACAGAAGTTGGCGGGCTTCATCCGTTTCCTCATTAGAGAACATCGGAACAGGAATGAGCGAACCGGTATAGAGCAATACGCCACCTCCGTAGAGGGCGCTGAGCAACATGGAGTCGTTTCGTTTGTAACCGGCATATCGGGCTCCGAAACAAGCCACGGTATTGAAGACTCTTGCCCTGCCTTGGTTGAGGAGCGAAGGATTGAATGCTTCATCCTCACTATAGAATCCGCACATACCCTCTGCATCGGCACCATGAAGATTGAACATCAGCATATCTGCCTTGTCCAGAGACTTGCAATAGATGCTGAGGCTTTCCGAATCTTCGGTCAGCAGCTTCGGACTGATATACATTCCGTTGCGGATCAGCTCAGGATCGTCGGTATTGTAAAGAAGCGGCAGGTGCTGGGTCATCGTGCAGCTGGCTGGAATCCAGTCGCGGTTGCTGATCATCAGAACATTGCCAACAGGAATACCGCCGCCATACATACTGCTGATGTTGAAGTAAGCACCGATGTCGCTTCGGATATCCGTATCGAGCTGACCGTCTTCCAAAGGCAGACGAGCCACATTGTTGCGGGCGCAACCTACGGTGAAGTCTGAATCGCGACTATCCAGCAAATCTACGATATAGGTGCCTTCGAAGGCATAGCAGGTATCTGTAGGGATTCGCTCGCCGCCATACGGCCATGGGGCTTCGACGCGAGGGATAGGAATCACATCGTCACCTCCTATTATAAATAGGTGTAGGTCGGGACCTTCTGTCAGGTTGTTGTCTGCGATGCAGCGGGATACTGCTTCATTGCATTCTATCCAGGATGGAGTTTCATGGGTGGAATCCAGTCCATATTGCGAGATGTCGAGAAATGTCCAGTACATCTGCTGGTCATAGGCATTCTGTATGAAGTCGTTGAAGACATCATATACTTCCTGGATGGAGCAACCGTATTTTCTAGCCAGTGCATTGCCATCTGTCAGGATGATGCCGTAGTGGTCTTCCAAGGGGTCGGGCTGGTCGATGGGTTCATCGGCTGTTCTTGCTTCTGATGCCATCTGCACGGCTTCCGGCTGTGGAGCCGCCTTGCTTTGTCCCGGCATAGGAGGAACTGGGGCTGCTCTCGGCATAGGGGGAGGAGTTGTACCGCTCGGCATACTTGCCATTTGAGGCTGCTGACTGATCGCATTGACGCTTCCCAGTCCCATATTGTTGGCAGCCTGCAGAGAATTGAAGCCTCTCATCTGGTTGAGCTTCACGTTCTGGGCATTAAACTTTGGCATCGGAGGAGGTGTAGGCATCTGAGGTGGTACAGCCATCTTGCTCTTCTCCTTCGGGATGAATTCCGAAAGGGTTGTATCGCAATAGAACTGATACCATTCTTCTGGCTGAGGTTTATCCTCCAACATCTCCTTCACGGCATACCATAGGGCACTTAGCGGTTCACTCATTCCGTTTTGCACGGCCTGGTCGAGATACAGGATGGTCTGCTGTCTGTAGTAATCCTGCTTTCCATTCTTGTGGTAGTCGGCAAGATTATCAAGAGCCATCAGCAGGGCGATGTCGCCTTGCGGACAACCGAAACCGCCCATTCTTGGCAGAAGCACGGTGGCATTGTCGATATTGCCGGTCTTGATGAACGCTACATGAGCCCAGAAGAGTTGCCAGTAGTTATCGGTACGGGAACCGAAGAAGGCAAGGGCGCACTTGTCGGGATACATCGAGGCAAGCAACAGATGATAGTAGAACTGGATGTTGTTATCATTCGTCATCACACGTGCCAACTGCTCCAGACTGTTGAACTTGCGTTTCAGGATGTCGGTATGGTTGGTCTGGATGGCATTGAAAACCTCGGTCAGAATCTGCTCTGCCAGGAATTCGTTACCCTTGCTGCCTTGCAGGATATGGATGTTCTGACGTACCTGATCTATGATCTGGTTGGCTCTTAGGGGAGCAATATGCCATTGGATGCTCAACTGGTTGAGCTCTGCCAACTTCTGATTATCCAACTTTCCATCCACCAGTCGTTCCTGCACAGCCTGCAGAAAGAGAGTTTCATTCTGCTGATAGATCTCTGTCTGAGTCTTCTGTGCCTCATATACAGTCTGGTTGTTAACCGTACTGTTGTTGGTGGTATGGGTTGTTGTTGAGGTGTTATAGTTGTTTTGCGTATTGTGGGAGTCGGAATGGATTCCGCCTACCACAGCCGCATCACCATCAAGTTTAATATCGCTCATAGTCTGATTACTTTATATGTTTAGACTTCTTGTTGCATTTTCTGGAGAGGGCTTACCATTGGAAAGGTGCGCCACAGTCTGGACAGTTTGGAGTGCCTGGTGCAATGTGGATGGTGTGTCCGCAGTTGTAGCACTGGCATTCTATCAATTCCTGTTGTGGAACCTCCTGCTGAGGAGCCACCTGTTGTGGAGCGGCTTGGCTTCCTGCTGTATTTCCACCGAGTCCGCCATTGAAGGCGTTCAGATTGTTGGCGGCAGCAGTGCTTACCTGCGAGATGTTGTTCATTGCCACATCCTGGGTATGATCTACTCGCTCCTGCTGGCGTCGGTTTTCCTCTTCCAACTGATTGATGCGCTGTTGCTGCTGGCTTTGCTGGGTGCCGCTGATGCCGGTGGCTGTATCTTTTATCATGCCGGCCATCTTCATCATGGCTTCCATCTGAGCATTGCTGTTCTGCTGTTGCATCTGTAGCATCTGCTGCATCATCGCTTCCTTTTCTGCGGCAGTCTGTCGCAGGTTTTCGGCTTCCTTCTCGCCGCTATAGGCGTTTGCCATAGCTACCTGTGCATCTCCGGTGAGGTGGGAGAGTTGTGCGGCACGAATCTGTTCGGTGGTCATATTGGCGAAATGGTTGTCACGATTCATCTGCTCATTGCTCTGAATGGTGGCTACGTTTTCTTCGTGCTGATATTTCTGCTGGTCGAGCTGTGCCTGCATCTGAGCCATCTGCTGCAGCTTGTCCATCTGGCGCTGGTGGCGGTTGGCTTCCAACTGGTCATCGTCCATTTTTTCCTGGCGGTTGCGCTCATAGGCAAGGCGGTCGTCTTCCAGTTTCTCGTTGCGTGCCAGGAGGTGGTCTTCCTTATCCAGTTCACGTTGACGCATCATCTGCTGGAAGTCGTAATCATCCTCCTTCGCCTTGCGGTTGAAGTCGCGGTTGTATTCCTTTTCTTCCAGCATCCACTGGCGTTCACGCTCTTCGTCTTCGATGCCCCAGTTGCGGCGGCGTTCCAGATCTTCACGTTCCCAGTCGTGGTCGGTACGGGAATCATCGAGTGCCCATTCTGCCTTGAGACGGGCTGTGTCGATGTTCTGCTGGCTCTGGATGCGCATGATTTCCGTGATTTCCTCACGAGGAATCTTCTTGTGTGCAAGTTCATCTTCGAGCACTTCCATTTCTTCCTGCTTGACCAGACGGTTCTTGCGGAGGTCTTCCAGGGCTTCGAACTCCTCTTCCTGGGTCTTAGCCTGGCGGATGCACTTCTGACTTTCGAGCATCTGGACGAATTCCTCCAACTCATCATCGTGGAGCAACTGGTCTTTGTTGATACCCTGGAGGGCATGGCGCAAATCCTCGGCATTTTGTGCTGAAGAAATCTGCTGGGAGTTGGCTTCAACTTCCATTCGGTTTCGGAATTCTCCGGTGCGGTGCATGAAGTCGAGTTCCTTCTCAGTGTTATAGAGCTGGCGTTCTACCTGACGGAAACGCTCAAAGTCCTGGTTGCTGTCGGTGATATTCAGAACCTGAGTGCATTCTATGCCGAATACCTGCTGGTTGATGGTCTGGCGGATCTTCTCTTTCAGTACATTTACAGTTTCGGCAGTCAGTCCGGCAGACTCGTAGTTCTGGTTGCGGAGTTCCTGGCGCAACAGGGTTTCTACGGTACCATTGAGCAACTGCTGTAATTCTCTAGTTGTTACGCTGTTGCGGTCGGTAAGGTAATTGGTAGCGAAGGTATGAATATCGCTGATGCTCATCTGGAGAGATACTCCAATCTGCACATCATGGATGCCCATCGGAATGGTGTATGGCTGAAAGGCAAGTTCGCCATTCTCGTTCATCGCTCCACCGAAGGTGAGGGTGATGAAACGGTTGCTGACGATATAGACCGACAGGATAGGAGCCTGGGTGATGCGGGCTAAGATGCGGGCATAATCCAGTTGGCGCTTCTTGGCTTTTTCTTTCTGTTCACCTTTCTTTTCGCCGAAGATGATGCGACCGAGCCAGTTGAAGCCACGGCCTACTTCTCCTACGATACCGAGCTGGCGGAAGGTAGGCTCAGCCTGGCGCTTGCGGTCTCGTTCACGCTTTTCGGCTTCAGCCATATCTTTCTCAGCCTTTTCTACCGCATTCTTGATAGCAGCCTGCTCTTCTTCTACAGACTTATAAAAGAGGTATGCACCTGCTGAGAGGGTTGAAACCAGCTCACCATTGGCAAAAATGATGGCGGTGCAACCTTCCTGAACGATGATACCTTTCAGTTTTTCTATTTCGTCGAGTTCTCGTTCGCTAATCTTGCGAGCGATTTCTCCTGGTTGGATATTCCAGATAGTTCTTCCTCTTACCACGTCAACACCATCCACAGCTTCCATACTGCGGCGGTCGCGGCTACGTTCAGCTTCTCTTTCGGCTGCAATCTGTGCCTGTTCAGCCTGCTGCTGTGCATTTCTGGCATCACGGATTTCCGACTGGCTTTCAGTAGCTTGCTGGTTAACGGCTCTTCTCTGTTCTTCTGCAATCTGGCGATTGAGTGCACCACCAGTCATGGCGTTTGCTACAGAGCGAACGGCATTGGTGAACATACCCTTGCTGGCTTGTGGAGCCTGAGGGGCTTGTGGAGACTGTGGAGCCTGAGGCATTATTGGGCGCTGAGGCTGCATCGGTTTTGGGGGCAGACCTGGTGCTTGAGGTCTCATAGGTTGAGGCTTCATAGGCTGTTGAGGAGCCATGGCTTTCAGTGGTTGAGGACGGTGAGGCTTGCTAACTCCTTGTGGCTGGGTTGGAGCCTGTGGTTGCAAGTCTATAGGTTGTCCACATTTCGTACAGAATTTCATTCCTGGTTGCAGCGTTGCGCCGCATTTCTTGCAATATGTCATAATGGTTATTGTTTTTAAGATTAAATGACTGGTTATTGTATCAGCGCAATAAATATAGCTATTAGCAGAATCACCCAAAAGAACTTGATGAAGCATCCTATGCATCCAGTGATGCCTTCACCTAAGAGTCCTCCGAGAAATCCCAAAAGCTGTATTCCCCAGCCTAGAATGCCGAGAAGTACAAATATTCCGATTCCTATTAATATGATAAGTAGTATTGTCATATCCCCTATAAGAATAATTTCATTTACTTTATACAATCGTTAAGAAAATCAATTTACGTTGATAACTAACTCATATTTGGGTGCAAAGATATATAAAATAAATGAAACAGAATTGGTTCAAATTGGTTCAAATTTGCCTTAATTTAAACCAAGAGTCGAAAAAATGCATTTTTTTAGTGAAAAATGCCCCCAAAAGGGACTTTTTTGCATTTTTTTAACTTTTGGGAGACGTAGTTGGAGAGGAGTGTCTTTCTCCCGCTGAAGCCTGTTTACCTCTTCCTTTCCCGATTATACTCCTGAGCTTACACCTTATTATATATATAGGGGAATGCTTGCCGCAATTCCCCTCTCTTTTTCTTATGGAATGTGGAAGCCTACCCCCTTTAATGTCCGTTTTCAAAACTGATACTGTCCCCATGAGATATTGTCTTATTTGGTTTAGTTTCAGAAAATGTAAATCCCCAATCTGTAAAGTTCAACAGATTGGGGATTTCTCAAGTTTATACATTATTCTCCTAAGATAGTATCAAACATTTCATCAACAGAATTCCAATGGGTAACTCTGCCTTTTTCCTTGTCTTCTTCGGCAAGTACCAACAATTGAGGTTCGTTTATTGCTAATGTATTCATACTTACTCCTTTTTAAAAACATTCATCAATTTACAGCAGCAAAAATACGTTTTTTTCTCTAAACTACCAAGTAAATTAAAAGATTTTTTTTATTTTGGTATAGAGTACCCGTTTTTATGTGCTAACTTCATGGATTTACTGTCTCTTGGAGATATGATGGATAGAATGTCCGTTTTCAAAACTGAAACTGCCCCCATGAGATAGGGGGAAGGTCGGTTTAAGAATTTGTGAAAGTCAATCGTAATCCATCGGCTAACCCCCTCAGTGTCAGGAAATCACCCATTCCAGATTATTCACCTCGTCTTTGATAGAGAAGTTCAAGCCCACCTTCACCACCTTCTTGCCGCTCATCTTGAAAGCATCGGCATAATGCCTTACCTCTATCTGGGCGAGAGCCTCCTCGGCACTCTTATTGAATTTCAGTTCCATCACATAGATGGTGTCGGCAGTCTCCAGCGTGATATCGATTCTGCCCTTCGCCGTATGCTGCTCCACGAGGATATTGTAGTCAGTAAGCAAGGCAAAGATGATATAAAACATCTGCTGGTAATGTCCCTCGTAATTGGTGTTGTCGCAATATGGAATGGTTTCCAGGAAATCAGCCAGCATTTGCAGGGCTTCATCCATTTTTCCACTATTAATATAGGAAGAAATGTCAGCTATCACAACCCTACCCGTATCTATTCCCGATCCAAGGTAGCCCGGCAACAAACTGTCGAACAGTCCCACCTCAATCTCCTTGTTAGGAAAGTCGAGCGTATAAACATCTATCTTCTTTTCGTAGTCCTTGATGGTGAGATAGCCACTCTGATACAGCAGAGGAGTGAGCGAAGTCATTCTTTCCGTTGCAGCGTCAAAGGAGGAAGCCTTAGCCCTCACTCGCCCCAATTGCGATGGCAACACATGAAACTCCCTCATTTTTTCAATCAGATAAGTAGGTGTACCGGATCCAAACCAATAAGCCTTCAGCTTGCCATCAGCAAAGCAATTGAGCAAGCTGTAAGGATTGAAGACATCAGGCGATGGCCAAGTGAAGTGATAACCATCATAATGGTCTTTGAGCTCCTGGATGGTCTCCTCCCTGCTCAGTTCCAGATGCTTGGCAAGAGCATCGATGTCATCACTCATCTGGGTCAACAGTTCCTCCTTGGTGATGCCACAGATGCCGGCGTAAGGCTCGTCCATGCTCACATTCTTGATGTTGTTCAGCTCGCTGAAGATGCTGAGCTGCGAAAACTTCGTGATGCCCGTCATAAAGACAAATCGAAGCATAGACTCGCTTCCCTTCAGAGGACTATAGAAGTTGCGCATTGTGTTACGGAGCTCATCAAGTTTTTCCTTTTCATGCGCCACATCCAGCAGCGGAGCGTCATATTCATCAATGAGCACCACCACCTGCTTGCCTGTCTTATGATAAACTGCATTTATCAAATCGTCAAGTCGAATATTAACATCTATTCTATTGCTCTTGCAATCGAACCTAGCCTCTTGCTTTTCAATAATATCCAACAAATAACGATTCAGCTGCTCCTTCTCCATATGCTTACCCTTGCTCAGGTCGAAGTGCAGCACGGGATACTCGTTCCACTCCTTCTCCAGCTTCTCGATGGCAAGACCCTCAAAGAGTTCCTTCTTTCCTTCGAAATAACTTTGGAAGGTAGAAACAAGCAGCGACTTGCCGAAACGGCGTGGGCGACTCAAGAAGAAATACTTTCCATCGGTATGTGTCATACGATAGATGTATTCCGTCTTGTCGATATAGAGGTTGTCCAACTTGCGGATTTCCTCAAATGTCTGAATTCCTATAGGATATAATTTTCTTGCCATTGCGTCATCGAATTAATTCATTTGCAAAGCTACAACAAAAAAATGATACCACCAAACTTTTATGAGGGAAAAGTTCTATTTTTTACGTGGTGTGGTTTAACGATTTTGGTTGACCACTTATTATCTTATTTATAAGACGAGTTGACTCGGTTAATACTTATTTATAAAACCAGTTGACTAGTTAAAACTTAGTCATACTTTTTGTTGACTAGTTTTGCTCTTAGTCATATCGAAAATGCACCTGATTATATATAGGGAAACAGTTGCTGCAAACCACCTCTCTTTTCTCTCATAGAATGTGGAAGCCTATCCCCCTTTAATGTCCGTTTTCAAAACTGATACTGTCCCCATGTGATAGGGGAGGAAGATGGGGGATGAACTCCTTTGAGAAGTGTTAACGAATCTAACTGGTAGTTTCTTGGGTGACAACTCAATGTTTTGTGCCGCATCACTCAATGTTTTCTTATCAATAACTCTTCGTTTAAATGATGGAATCACATGGGGGCAGTTTCAGTTTTTCAAATGGACATTAAACCATAGGGTAGAGATAGGTAAGATTTATTAAGGTTGTTAAAATGTAAAGATATTAATCTTCTTTGTTTTTCTCTTTCTCA
>OGOX01000802.1_pt1 | contig 22188 bp, 17 predicted proteins | sample 1552761 | NCBI WGS metagenome assembly OGOX01 (sample SAMEA2580212, study PRJEB22360) | human gut metagenome | biome: human gut; feature: human-associated habitat; material: faeces | place: Denmark | collected 2008/2010
TTTTTAAAAAATCTATTGAAGTAATATCTGTATTATGTTATAATAAAAATGTTGGGGTGTTTATCAGTCGGTATCTTTTTTGTTGCCGACTGTTTTATTTTTATATACCCAAATTTACTTAATACCTTGACTGCAGCAAATACTCAGAGGCGGATAATGTCAACAGTTTCTATATCTGTCGAATGGGATGAAATCATCAGGTACGGGGCATATACCTTCTTTAGTTCAACGACAAAAACCGCATCAAAAAGCCGTTTTCAGACTCTTTGGTGCGGTTTTAATTTTGATGTAAAAACACTATGCATTCTGCAAAGTGCTAAAATATTACTCTGTTGTATTCGTTTTCGACGGGTTTTTAATCATTCTGCCGTTGACAAAGATGTAGTCGTCATCTGAGTTTGCATTCTCTACAGCTTCGGTTTCACGCTGAACCTCTTCTTCCGTAAGGACATACTGCACATTATCGCCAGTGAAGTAGCCGACAGATTCCTGCACTCCTTTTGCAATTACCGATACTATAATATAGGTTGTAATCATAGGGTAGAAAATTACCGAGAGAACAACTGCAACAACAAGCACTGCACCCTTTGCATAGATTACAGCGAGGAAGACCGCAAAAGAAATTATGCCGACAAGCACAAGTGCGACAATATTTCTGAGAATTTTACCGAAAATCAACAGGAGTGAATTTTTATAAATGTCACGAAGTCTGAGGTCATAGGTAATTGTTAGCAGGGGTACATAGAACAGCATAATCAGCATTGCGATTGAGAACACTATATATATGGTAAAGACAGAGCCGTAAACTATATCTGTCTGAGCAAGTGTTCCGTAGTAGAGAATTGCAAAAAACGAACACGCTACTATGAGGTAAGCGACAAATCCGTTGAAGATTGATTTTTTCAGATTTTCACGAAATGCCTGAACAAAAGTTTTGAAAACATTTACATCCTCTTTTTCAACAGAGATTTTTCGGATTACCATTACAAGTCCGGAATAGAACGGCATTGCGGGAATTATTCCCAAGCTCCATAATATTACATTATTAAATCCCGACAGAAAGCTTATGAGAATGAATATTCCGGAAAATACGGCAAACGGAATCGAGTACATCAGTCCCGCAAGTAAAAGCTTTGGAAACCGTGTGAAAAATCGTACAAGTGATGATTGATTGAAATTTTTCATAATTGCTAAATTAACCTTCTTAAAAAACAAATTTGACATAATTTTAGCACAAAACGCTTGTCATTTTCAATAGAATGACCATATTTGACAGGTTACAATATTGTAACTTTAATGTTACTTTAATATTTCTTATTTGACAAATAAGTCACAAAACCCAGATAATATGCGGTTGTTTTTTGTTTGATTTTGAAATTACATTTGGTTAATACCTTCGTTTTGACTAATCACAGAGAAAATTTTTAAAAAAATCTATTGTATTTTCATAAATAGTGTGTTATGATTGTTGCAATAGAGAGAACACAGAATGTTGTTCTCTCGCCAATATCCGGGTTTAGCGGATAAATATTTTTAATTAAGGTGAAAGCTATGAAAAAATCAACAATCAAAAGAGCTGCAGCTCTTGCAGTTGCAGGTATGATGACTGCTACTGCTCTTGCAGGCTGCGGCGGTTCTTCATCATCAGGTTCATCAAAAGATGATTCAAAAAATGCAGCAGGCAACGCAAAAAACGGTAAAGTTTACTATCTTAACTTTAAGCCTGAGCAGGACAAGGATTGGCAGGCTCTTGCTAAGAAGTACACGGACGAAACAGGTGTTGAGGTAACTGTTAAGACAGCTGCCGAGGGTACTTATGAGTCAACACTTACAGCAGAGATGGACAAGGACAACGCTCCTACACTCTTCCAGGTTAACGGTCCTGTAGGTCTTGCTAACTGGAAAGACTATTGTGCAGACCTCAGCTCATCAGAAATTTATAATCAGCTTACTTCAAAGGATTATGCACTTGAAGAGGACGGCAAGGTTTACGGTATTGCTTATGTAATTGAAACATACGGCATTATCTACAACAAGACTCTTCTCCAGAAGTATTGCGATTCTGACTTTGCTTCGGTTAAGAAGATTGAGGACATCAACAGCTTTGAGAAGTTAAAGACTGTTGCCGATGAAATCCAGAAGAATAAGGATAAGCTCGGCGTTAAGGGTGCGTTCACATCAGCAGGTATGGATTCTTCATCTGACTGGAGATTCAAAACTCACCTTGCTAACCTTCCTATCTACTTTGAGTACAAGGACAAGGGCATCAAATCAACAGACGCTATCGAGGGTAAATACCTTGAAAACTATAAGAACATCTGGGATCTCTACATCACAGATTCGACATGTAAGCCTGCAGACCTCGCAAGCAAGAAGGGTACAGACGCTGAAACTGAGTTCACATCAGGCGAAGCAGTATTCTTCCAGAACGGCAGCTGGGAATATTCAACAGTTACCAAGGCAGGTATGAAGGACGACGAACTCGGCATGCTCCCGATTTACATCGGCGTAGGCGATGAAGCTAATCAGGGTCTTTGCACAGGTTCAGAGAACTACTGGTGTGTAAACAACAAGGCAAGTGCTGACGATCAGGCAGCTACTCTTGAATTCTTGAACTGGTGTGTAACAAACAAAACAGGTACATCTGCTCTTGCTGACGATATGGGATTTGTAATTCCTTTCAAGAATGCTAAGGAAGCAACCAATGTATTTGTTAAGATTGATAACGAACTCACAGCAGCAGGCAAAACTCCTGTAAGCTGGAACTTCACAACAATGCCAAGTGAAGATTGGAAAAACGGTGTTGGTACAGCTCTTACACAGTATGCGGCAGGCACAGGCGACTGGGATGCTGTTAAGACTGCATTCGTACAGGGCTGGAAAACAGAATATGCAAAGGCTAACGGCTGATTGTAAAATTTCTGTTTTAATTTAACAGGTTCGGTAGGGGGGCGGCATTCCGCTCCCCTTTCTTATGAACGGAAAGGCAAAATATTATGTTTAGAAAACCTAAAAGAAAAATTTATTTTCTGATATTTGTTCTTCCCACTCTGGCTGCTTTCCTTATAGGTTTTGTATATCCGTTCTTTAACGGCATTTACCTTTCATTCTGTAAATTCAGAACAACAAGCGATGCAGTATTCATCGGGTTTGGAAACTATGTCAAGGCCTTTCAGAATGAGGGCTTTTTACATTCATTCTGGTTCACAGTTGTGTTTGTTATAGTATCTGTTATACTCATTAACCTCATTGCGTTTTTTGTGGCGTATGCACTCACGCTCGGAATCAGGGGTTCAAATGTATTCAGAACTGTTTTCTTTGTTCCTAACCTTGTAGGCGGTATCATTCTCGGCTACATCTGGCAGTACATTTTTAACGGTATTCTTCAGTATTACGGAACAAACCTTGCGCTTAACGCAAACTTCGGTTTCTGGGGACTTGTAATTCTTATGTGCTGGCAACAGGCAGGTTATATGATGATTATTTACATTGCCGGTTTTCAGAGCGTGCCTCATGATCTTTATGAGGCGGCTAAAATTGACGGTGCAGGCAAAAAGCAGCTGCTTACAAATGTTACATTGCCTATGATGATGCCTTCTATCACAATCTGCACATTCCTTACACTTACAAACTCATTTAAGCTGTTCGACCAGAACCTTGCACTCACAGGCGGTGCTCCCGGTATTGTGTCACAGGGAAGCGGTACAATGGTTTATCAGACAGAAATGATGGCTCTCAACATTTACAATACATTCTATGCAAACCAGAATTCTCGTGGCGTAGGTCAGGCTGAGGGCGTTATCTTCTTCGTAATTGTTGTTATCATTGCCCTTATTCAGCTTTACTTCACAAGAAGAAAGGAGGTTCAGCAGTAATGGCAAAAGTTGCAGCAAAGGCTAAGGATAGGCCTGTAAAGAAAAAACAAACCGCAGGAATGAGAATTTTAACAATTCTCTTCTCTATTGTATCAGTATTCTATGTTGCTCCCGTTTTCATTGTACTGATGAACTCCTTTAAGAGCAATGCGGCAATCAGCCGTGCAATCTTTGAATTTCCGAATGCAGACAGTTTTCAGGGCTTTCAAAGCTATATGACAGGTATGTTCCACGGCAACTATCCGTTCTGGAAGTCAATTGTATGGAGCTTCTTCATTACAATCGGCGGTGTTGTGCTTATTCTTTTCTGCACATCAATGTGTGCGTGGTACTTGCAGCGTTCAAATTCTCGTATATGCAAAATAATCTACTATTTCTGCATTTTCTCAATGGTTGTTCCTTTCCAGATGGTAATGTTTACCCTCTCAAAGACAGCCGACAGTCTCAAGCTTACAACTCCGTGGGGTATTTTGATTATATACCTCGGATTCGGAGCAGGACTTGCGGTATTTATGTTCTCGGGATTTGTTAAATCAATTCCTGTTGAAATTGAGGAAGCCGCAGATGTTGACGGAGCAGGTCCTTTGAGAACATTCTTCGGTATTGTTCTTCCGATTATGAAGCCTACTTTTATTTCGGTTGCAATCCTAGAAACAATGTGGATTTGGAACGACTACCTTCTCCCCTATCTTATTCTTGATATGGATTACAAGACTATTCCGATTCACATTCAGTATCTTAACGGCAGTTACGGTCATACGGATACAAGCGCTATTATGTCGCTTATCGTACTGAGCATCGTTCCGATTATTATTTTCTACTTTGCATGTCAGAAATACATCATCGAGGGCGTTGTTTCAGGTGCTGTAAAAGGTTAAATCTTTCTTTCATTTTATTTTCAAAAGACGGCTGTGTACATATGCTACACAGCCGTCTTCGTTCGTGTAGATAATTTTTCATGAGCAACAAATCTTAAGACCGATTGTAGCGGTGAACCTCGTTCACCAATTGTTTTGGTTGTAAAACCAAAACGAACAGATAACGCATAACACCGTTATTATTTTATTCATTAAGTCGAACCGATTTTATAATCGTTTCGAATGGCGAACACGGTTCTCCCCTACATATAATTGTACAAACAGTTTCAATGCTATGCTCGGGCATAATATGTTTTTTGATATTACAAACTATCTACACGAATTGTGTACGGGGCTCGCCGTGCGGGCGGATAATATCCGCCTCTACATTTAAACGCAACTTTCTATATATACAAAGACAATCGGGCGACAATGATTTGCATTTTGCAAACTGTCTGCCCGACCACAATTTTACATTTTCAATTTTCAACTTTCAATTTTAAAAAAACTTTGCTCGGGTACAATATGTTTTTTGACATTACAAACTATCTTCACGAACAGGGTATGGCGGCTCGCCGTGTGGGATTGTTCTTTAATAGAATTATACTGCATACAAAAAATCGGGCAATCGTGATGACTGCCCGATATGCGAAAATTTTATGTGTTAACTTTTACCGCAAAAAATCAGATTGACTGAAGGACAGGCTCACCGTTTTCGGCTGTAAGGTGCATTGCAGTAACACCGCCTGCACCTGCCTCAATCATTGCGTTTGCAATTTTCTCCTCAACCTCTCTGCGAATTGTGTTTCTGAGGTCACGAGCACCGCTTGCACCGTTGCATGACTTTTCTGCAAGGAGCTGACAAACCTTTTCGTCAAATGTGAATTTGATGTGCTTTTCCTCAAGAGTCGGTACATACTCAGAGAGCATAAGGTCTGCAATCTTTACAAAATCGTCCTTTTTAAGGCTGTTGAATACGATAACCTCGTCAACTCTTGCGATAAATTCGGGACGGAGAAACTCGGAAAGTGCCTTCATAACCTTTTCTTTTGAGGCATCTTCTTCAGTCTTGCCAAAGCCTAATGCGCTGTCCTTTGATGCAGAGCCGGCATTTGAGGTCATAATGATAACAGTATTTTCAAAGTTTACTGTTCTGCCGTGAGCGTCTGTAACTCTGCCCTCGTCAAGAATTTGGAGCAAAATATTGAGAACATCGGGATGAGCCTTTTCGATTTCATCAAAGAGGAGAACCGAATAAGGTCTGCGGCGAACTTTCTCCGTTACCTGTCCTGCCTCATCGTATCCGACATATCCGGGCGGTGAACCGATAATTTTAGAAACCGAATGTTTCTCCATAAATTCACTCATATCAAGTCTGATGAGTGTTTCGGGGGTATCGAAAAGTTCCTTACTGAGAACCTTTACAAGCTCTGTTTTACCGACACCTGTAGGACCTACAAAGATGAACGATGCAGGTCTGCGGCGAGGTGAAATCTGAACTCTGCTTCTTCTGATTGCAGATGCAAGAGCCTTTACAGCCTCGTCCTGACCGATAATTTTCTTTTTAAGCTCGTCCTCAAGGTCGGCAAGCTTTGAAAGCTCGTTTTCCTTTATTCTTGATGCGGGGATGCCTGTCCAGAGTTCGATTACCTTGGCGATATCCTCCTCTGTAACCTTTGAAACGAGTGTTTCGGGGTCAATTTCTTTAAGGTCGTTATCAATTCTTGCAAGGCTTGTGTTGACCTCGGCAAGCTGTTCGTAGTTTACATCATCGGCATTTGTAAGAGCGTCCTTTTTGATGAGAAGCTTCTGTCTTTCGTCCTCAAGCTTATCGTGACGCTCCATGCTTTTGTTGCGGAGAGCGGCACAGGCACAGCTTTCATCAAGAAGGTCGATTGCTTTGTCAGGGAGAAAACGGTCTGTTATGTATCTTTCGGAAAGAACAACCGTCTTGCGAACGATATCATCGTCAACAATTACACGGTGATGTGCCTCATAATAGCCTTTTACGCCTGCGATAACATCAATTGACTGAGCGATTGTAGGCTCGCCGACCTTTACAGGCTGAAATCTTCTTTCAAGAGCAGAATCCTTTTCGATATATTTTCTGTATTCGTTGAATGTTGTAGCACCGATAACCTGAACCTCGCCCCTTGAAAGAGCCGGTTTGAGGATATTTGCGGCATTCATTGTACCCTCGTTGTCACCTGTGCCGACAAGGCTGTGAACCTCATCAATAAAGAGAATTATGTTGCCGTTCTCTTTTATTTCGGAAACAAGTCCTTTGATTCTGCTTTCAAACTGACCTCTGAACTGAGTACCTGCAACAAGTGAGGTTAGGTCAAGAAGCTGAATTTCTTTGTTTTTAAGTCTTTGCGGAACATTTCCTGCGGCAATGCGGAGAGCAAGTCCCTCTGCAATAGCGGTTTTACCTACACCGGGTTCACCGATTAGGCAAGGGTTGTTCTTTGTTCTTCTTGAAAGAATCTGGATTACACGCTCAATCTCGCTGTCTCTGCCGACAATGCGGTCGATTTTGCCCTCTCTCGCCTTGCGTGTGAGGTCTTCACAGTAAAGATTGATGTGCTTTCTGTTCTTTTCTTTTTTCTCTTTTTTGCCCTTTTTATTATTATCCTGATTTGTCGCATTGTTGTTCTGTCCGCCGAACATACTGTTGAAAAATGCAGGGAATGCAGGTGCACCGTGAGAAAAGTCATCATCCTCGCTGCCGTCACCGTCTTTAGAAAAATCGCCCATCTGCTCGGCAAGGTTATCCGCACCAAGCTGTTCCATAAGCTGTGACATATCGCCGTCACCCATACTGTTCATGAGGGTATTCATCTGATCCTGAACATTTTCAAGGTCCTCGTCCGAGATACCCATTTTGCTGATAAGATCCTCAACCGGCTTGATTCCAAGCTCTTTTGCACAGGTAAGGCAATAACCTGCTGTCGGGGCATCTTTGGAATTGTTATTTGAAACGAAAACAACCGCAGGCCGTTTTCCGCATCTTGTACAAAGCATAGCATACTCCTTTTTAGGACACCAAATTGCACATTTGCTGTCATGGTAATATAAGAATTATACAACTGTTTAACAAATAATTCAATATTTATTTGTCGGAATTTATTTATTTTTAATGTCAGCTGTCTTTTTAAGTGATTCGTTGTACTCCTTAATCATTGCAAAATAGATTTTGCCGTAACGATAAAGTGCATAAAGCATTGACGCTGCGGTAACTGAAAGCAACACAAGGTCAAGCACCATATTTTCGTAAGCGAAGAATGCTTTCAAAAATACGATAAGACATACGGAAAAGTAGAAAATAATTGTTCCGACCTTTCCGTACCAGTTTGCAGAAGGCGGTGTGAGCCTTTTCTTAATTAAATCAGCACCGCCGATGAGCATAAGAAGGTCTTTGACCAAAAGCGTCACAAGAATCGGAAGAACCATAGGCACATAAATTACCATACAGATAACAACCGCAAAAAGGGTTACTTTGTCTGCAATGGGATCAAGGATTTTTCCGAGAGGGGTTACCTGATTGAGTTTTCTGGCAGCCATTCCGTCAAAGCAATCGGTAAGTCCCGACAAACCTATACATATTGCCGCATATATATACTGTTCCGCAAGGAAAAAATATACGAACGGAATTATAAGCACAAATCTTACATAAGTTATAATATTAGGTATAGCAACCAAATCGGATGTTTTAAAGCTCCACACATCTTTTTCTTTTTCCATTACTGTTCCCTCCTGTTTTTGAATTTAAACCACAACGCTGAAAAATTTAAAAACAGCACCTGAAATTATAGGGCTATTAAGCATTTCGGGATTTGATAACTCAAGCACTCCCGAATAGATATTTACGGCAAAAAATACAAGGATTGCCGCCTCCGCAAGTCCGAATACACCGCCCAATAACTGATTGACCTGTTTAACAACCGGTATTTTGAATACCTTTGCAAGTTTATTAACAAGCAACTTGATAAGTATAAAGACAATTATTGAGATTACCGCACCGATAACCATTTGAAAAAATCCTGTTATAATCGGCTGTATCAGCTGTTCAACCGATACGGATACGGTTGTAGCCGTCTGATTCGGAATTTGAAAGTCATTAGTATAGATACTTGCATCTGTTCCAAAAAGAGAAAGGAAAAATCCCATCATCCCCATTGCCCAGTCCGGAAGAGCAGAAAAGCTGTTTGCTATTGCTGCGTTAATGCCCTGTGTGTCTATCATCTGCTGCAAATTTGTTATCAAAGTCTGCTGAACAAATGCCGTATAAACCCACGATGCAAGAAAAGCTGAAATGTGATACGCAAGAAAGCCCGTGAGAACCACTCCTGCGATATTGAGAATTGTAATTGCAATTCCACGCTTAAAGTCAATTATGAACAAAAGCGCAAATATTGCAATAATTATTATATCTGCAATCAAATTTATTACTCCTGTTTTGAAGTTTCGGCGGTATCGCTGCTGGATACGCTGTCAAGGTCGATGAATCTGATTTGATTTACGCTTAGAATATAAGCGGTATAATCGGAAGCAAGCACAACCTTTTTTGAACCCGTTCCCGAATTTGCCGAGTATAGCAAATCACCTTTTTGATTATAACCGTAAACAACATTACCGTCAAGAATTGCAGCCGTTCCCTTGTAAACCGAAATTGAGTCGGCTTTGTGTTCGGTATTGATTGTGTTCAGAACCTCGCCGTTTTTATTATAGTTTATGAGAGCAACGCTCCTGCCGTCACCGCTTCTTGAAAGAGCCATTGTATATGATGAAGTGTCTGTGTTAAAGCAATAATTTGAAAGGGTCTTTCCGTCGTAGCTGACGGTCTTGTAATTTTTCTCGCCCTTGTTTACAATGTAGCTTGCCTGTGAACCGATAAGTACAGCTGTGTCAGATGTAAGATACTTGCAGTCAATAACAGAATCCCCTTTTACGGTGTATGTTGAAACAGGCTTGTCCTGTGAAAAATCGAGAACATAAACGCCTGTTACAACCGAGCCTTTATCGCTTGAAATGCCTGTTGCAATACAGCCGGAACCGTCTTTGTTGACAGCAACCGAAGTTATGTAATATTCCGAAAAAGAATATTTATAGATTCTGTTGTTATTTTTGCTGTAAGCATACAGCGTAGTAAGATAACCGGTATCCTCTGTTACCAGGCAATATGTACCGTTTGACGCAATATCTGCGGTATAGATTTTGTTATCGGCAGTACCCGAATAAAGCTTTTCGTCAAAGCTGCTTATCTCATAGCTTGAACCGCCGATTCCGTATGTAAGAAATCTGTTTTCATTGTTTTTCATTACGGGATTTGAATGTGTAAGCTGAAGTCGTGCAACCTCTGTACCGGAGCTTGTCAGGGTTACAAAAGAGGTATCGGAAGCATACACTGCGTGTCCCTGCGACACGGCAAAGTTGCCTGATGAAACCTCCGAGCCGATAATGTCAACGGGATAGCCGTGACCTGCATTTCCGAGTACATCATAAGTCCACCAATTTGAGATGTTCTCCCATGTAAGCTTATCACGGTTTGCAAAGGCAAAAACTATAAGTCCTGCCGCAATGGCAATACACGCACCGAGTACGATTTTCTTGACAGCCTGGGGCGACATTTCGGTTTTTTCCTGTTCATAATCGTCAAGAGGCATATCCTCATAGCTCATTACATCTCTGTCGGATTTATGTGTTTTTCGTTTTGAATAATGTCCTTTAAACTTTTTAAACATCAGTGTTCACTCCTTTTTGTGAACTGTTGTCATTTTCATAATTCACACGATTCAGGTACAACCCGCAAGCCTGTGCGGTGGGACCCGAATATTTTCTGTTTTTCTTTTCTATAATGGAGGGAATTTCATCGGGAGCAATTTTACCCTGCTGAATCCTGAGAAGTGTTCCCACCATAATACGAACCATATTATACAAAAAGCCGTCAGCCTCAACCTTCATTGTAACAAGGTTGCCCTCACGGGTTACCGAAAAGGCTTTTACATTTCTGGTCATATCCCCTTTTTCACGGCTGTCAAGCGTGCAAAAGGAAGTGAAATCGTGTCTGCCGACATATGCCTGTGCGGCTTTGTTAAGCAGATTTTCGTCAATTTTGTATCTGTAATGAAGTGCGTATCCGTCAAGAAACGGATTTCGCACCTCGCTGTTCCAGATTTTGTAGATATATTCCTTGCTTGTGCAGGAATAGCGGGCGTGAAAATCGGGTGCAACCTCTTTGCAGTCAAGAACCGCAATGCTTAGCGGCAACCAGCGGTTAAGCGCCGCCTTGAGTCTTTCGGGCTTTATGGGATGCTCTGTTTTAAGGCTGATGCAGTACATATTTGCGTGAACTCCGCTGTCTGTGCGACTGCATCCCTTTACATCAAAGTCATTGCCGATAATCTTAGAAAGAGCAGTTTGAAAAGCCTCCTGAACCGTCATTGCGTTCTGCTGAATCTGCCAGCCGTGAAACTTTTTTCCGTCATATGAAATTGTGAGAAGAAGATTTCTTAAACTGCCGCAGGCAGGAATATGTTGCATAAAATCACTCCGCCGATTAGAAGTGCGACCATTACAAAGGATACATAGTCACGCTTTGCCATATGAATAGTTTTCATTCGTGTTCTTCCTGTTCCGCCACGGTAGCAACGACACTCCATAGCTGTTGCAAGCTCATAGGCTCTTCTGAATGCCGAAACAAAAAGCGGAATAAGAATAGGGATAAACGCCTTTACCCTCTGAATAATATTACCCGACTCCATATCGGCACCTCGTGCCTTTTGAGCCTGAGTAATTTTGTCGGTTTCTTCAAGAAGTGTGGGAACAAATCTTAAAGCAAGCGACATCATCATTGCAATCTCGTGAACGGGAAAGTGCAGTTTTGCAAGCGGCTTCATCAGTCTTTCAATTGCATCCGTAAGCTCTGTCGGAGAGGTTGTGAATGTAAGACAGGAGCTTGCAAGGATAAGACAGATGATTCTTACCGAAACAAAAATTGCTCTGTTAATGCCGTTTAAGGTAATTTTGAAAATTCCCCATTGTACAAGCGGATCACCCGAACCGTAGAACACATTGAGAATTGAGGTTACTATTATAATAAATATAATTACTTTCATGCTTTTGAAATAGAACTTAGCAGGCACCTTGCTTGCCGCAACAAAAAGTGCGGTAAAAAGCACAACAAGTGCAAGCGAAGCATAATTAAAAGTACAGAAAATAATTACGAGAAATCCGACAAGCATAATCAGCTTTGCACGGGGATCACATTTGTGGATTACGCTGTTCGCAGGAAAATACTGACCGAACGCAACATCTCTTACCATATTTTACCCTCCTTGTCAAGCAGTGAGGAAATACAGTCCATTGCCTCATCAACAGTAAGTATTCCTTCGGGAACATTAAAACCTTTTTCACGCAGATCAAGCATAATCTTGGTTATCTGCGGTACTCGAAGTCCTATTTTTTCAAGCTCTCTTCCTTTTGAGAAAACTTCTTTCGTCTTATCAAACATAACGAGGTTTGACTTGTTCATAACGATTATCTTATCGGCAACCCTTGCAATGTCTTCCATGCTGTGGGATACAAGGATAACTGTGTTTTTGCGTTCCTTGTGATACTGCATAATCTGGCTCAACAGCACATCTCTGCCCATAGGATCAAGACCTGCGGTCGGTTCGTCAAGAACAAGAACCTCGGGATTCATTGCAATAACACCTGCAATTGCCGCCCTTCTCTTTTCACCGCCCGAAAGGTCGAACGGAGATTTTTCAAGAAGTTCATCTTTAAGTCCGGTAAATCTTGCGGCGTCATTTACCGCTTTTTCAAGCTCTGCACCGCTCTTGCCCATATTCGTAGGGCCGAATGCGATATCCTTGGCAACGGTTTCTTCAAAAAGCTGATATTCGGGATACTGAAATACCATTCCGACTTTGAAACGGATTTTTCTGATATCCTTGGGATTTGCCCAGATATCCTCGCCGTCAAGAAGAACCTGTCCCGAAGTTGGTTTCATAAGTCCGTTGAGCATCTGAACAAGTGTTGACTTGCCCGAACCCGTGTGTCCCATAATGCCGATAAACTCGCCTTTTTCAATTGAAAGGCTAACATTATTGACTGCGGTTTTCTCAAACGGAGTGCCTGTTCCGTAAACATAGCTTAAATTTTTCAGTTCAAGCACCTTGCTCATGACAGCACCTCCTCAAGCATTTTTACACATTGCTCTGCATTGAGAGGAAGTTTGTCAAATTTCACTCCGCACCCCCTGAGTCTGTATGCAAGCTCTGTTGCCTGCGGAACATCAAGACGGTGCTTTTTGAGGAGTTCCACCTGTGAAAAAACATCCTCGGGAGTACCCTGAGTGAGGATTTTGCCTGCGTCCATAACGACAACTCTGTCGGCAAGGACTGCCTCTTCCATATAGTGTGTGATGAGGACAACCGTCATATTTTTTTCACGGTTGAGCTTTAAAAGCGTTGTCATTACCTCGTGACGGCCGTTAGGGTCGAGCATTGCAGTGGGTTCGTCAAGAACTATGCATTGCGGCTGCATTGCAAGAATTCCCGCAATTGCAATACGCTGTTTCTGACCGCCCGAAAGCTTGAACGGAGCGTGTTCACGGTAATCGTACATATCAACGGCTTTGAGGGCATCGTCAACCCTCTGTCGAATCTCCTTTGGCGGTATTCCGAGGTTTTCGGGGCCGAAAGCAACATCCTCCTCAACAACGCTTGCAACAAGCTGGTTGTCGGGATTTTGAAGCACAAGTCCCACTTTTTCTCTTATGTCATATGTCTTGTTTTCATCTGATGTGTCATCTCCGTCAACATACACTTTGCCCTTATCCGGCAATAGCATTGCATTGAGATGTTTTGCAACAGTTGACTTTCCGCATCCGTTGTGACCGAGAAGGGCAACAAATTCACCCTTTTCGATATTGAGAGAAACACCGTCAACCGCATTTTTGTACGGCTGGCCGCTTTCAATGTCGGAATATGAAAAGCTGATGTTGTCAAGTGAAATAAAGCTCATTTATTATTTCTCCCATATTGCGGTTGAGCCGCACGGCAATACAAGTCCCGTGTCGCTCACCTTCAGTCCTATTTCATCGCTTGATACTTTTCCGCCGAAGTCCTTCTGCAAAAGAACTCCGAGCAAATACTCCATTACAGCGGGAGAAAGTCCCGTTGTGTAAGAATTGAGAATGAAAAACAGCGGATTGTCCGAAAGAACCTGCTTGCACAAGGTTACGAGTGAATAAAGCTGTTCTTCAAGTTTCCAGACCTCACCGCCAGGACCTCTGCCGTATGACGGAGGATCCATAATGATTCCGTCATACCTGTTGCCACGGCGGATTTCACGCTGTACAAATTTTACGCAATCGTCAACGAGCCAACGGACAGGTCTGTCGGCAATACCGCTTGATGCGGCATTTTCCTTTGCCCACTGAACCATGCCCTTTGATGCATCAACATGGCAAACGGTTGCGCCTGCGTTCATACACGCAAGAGTTGCACAGCCTGTATAACCAAAAAGGTTGAGAATTTTAAGCGGTCTGTTTTCGTTTTTTATTTTTTCTGCGGCAAAATCCCAGTTAACTGCCTGTTCGGGGAACACACCCGTGTGCTTGAATCCCATAGGCTTGATGTTGAAAACAAGGTCACCGTAATTTACAGTCCAGCGGTCGGGAACTTTTTTGTACTGTTCCCAACTTCCTCCGCCACGATTTGAGCGGTGGTAACGGGCATGTGCCGAATACCAAAGAGGATTTTTCTTTTCGCTTGACCAGATAATCTGCGGATCGGGACGGATAAGGATTATATCTCCCCATCTTTCAAGTCTTTCCCCGTCAGAGGTATCTATAAGTTCATAATCTTTCCATTTATCAGATAATCGCATTATGCAAGTCTTTCCCTTACTACCTGTGCGGCTTCTTCCGCAAGGTTCTGAATTTCTTCGAGGTTTTCGCCCTCAAGCATTACTCTTACGAGAGGTTCTGTTCCCGACACACGAACAAGGATTCTGCCTCTGTCACCGAGGATTTCGCTCACTCTTTCGATTTCAGCCTTGATTTCCCTGTCTGTATAGAATGAGAGCTTGCCCTCTCTGCTTACTTTAACATTGATAAGCACCTGCGGCAGACGCTCCATAATCTTTGCAAGCTGACTGAGCTTTTCGCCTGTTCTCTTCATAATGCTGAGAATCATTGCGCCTGAAAGCTGACCGTCGCCTGTTGTTGCGTAGTCAAGCAAAATGATGTGACCACTCTGCTCACCGCCGATGTTGTAGCCCTCCTGCATCATAGCCTCAAGAACATATCTGTCGCCAACCTTTGTTGAAACAAAGTGCATATCGTTTTCTTCGCAGAACTTGTTAAAGCCCATGTTTGTCATAATTGTTCCGACAACGGCATTCTTTTTGAGTACGCCTCTCTGCTTCATATCATTTGCACAGATTGCAATAAGATAATCGCCGTCAACAAGGTTTCCGTTTTCGTCAACCGCAAGACATCTGTCGGCGTCACCGTCAAATGCAAGACCGCATGAAAGCTTGTGTTCACGAACATACTTCTGCAATTTGCTCATATGAGTTGAACCGCAGTCACGGTTGATGTTCACACCGTCAGGCTCGTCAAAAAGCATATGAACCTTTGCACCAAGCTTTGTGAAAAGCTTTTCGGCTGTTCTTGAAGAAGAACCGTTTGAGCAGTCAAGTGCGATTTCCATACCCTCAAAGTCGCAGTCAACTGCCGAAACAAGGTGGTCAATATACAAATCAGCCGCCTCTGTATCATATGTTACTCTGCCGATATTTTCATCTGTTGCTGATGCATACGGTACAACATGGTCAAGTACGATTTCTTCAATTCTGTTTTCGAGGTCATCGGGGAGCTTGCATCCGTCAGAGCTGAAAATTTTGATACCGTTAAATTCAAACGGGTTGTGTGATGCGGAAATCATAATACCTGCATCGGCATTGTATTTGCCTACAAGATAAGCAACCGCAGGAGTAGGAACTACCCCGAGAATGTGAACATTTGCACCTACCGAGCAAAGTCCTGCAATAAGTGCGCCCTCGAGCATATCGCCCGAAAGTCTTGTGTCCTTACCGATTAAAATTGTGGGGTGTTCAACCTCATCGCTGATAAGAACCATTGCCGCCGCTCTGCCTATATTCATTGCAAGTTCGGGTGTAAGCTCTGCGTTTGCAACACCTCTTGCACCGTCTGTACCGAATAATCTTCCCATTATATATATTCCTCCGTTAAATAATTTGTAGATTGTAAATTTTCAAAACTGAAATTTTCGGTATAACCCAAGTAAAAGCCTTGCATTCTGTTGAATTATACACTCATATTGTGACTGATTTATGACTCCCTGTCACCAAAGAGAGTCGGCTGTGTTGGCTGTGCATTTACAACGCCCTTAGGAAATTCACAGCCGAGATGCTTGCAAGCCTCGGCAGTTATGCATCTGCCCCTCGGTGTTCTGCTGACAAAACCTATCTGCAAAAGATACGGTTCATAGACATCCTCGATTGTTACAGCCTCTTCACCGATTGCCGCCGCAAGCGTTTCAAGTCCGACAGGACCGCCGTTGTAAAAACGAACGATTGCCTCAAGCATTCTTCTGTCGTTGCGGTCAAGACCGAGCTCGTCAATTTCGAGTCTGTCAAGTGCTGTCTTTGCGGTTTCAAGTGTGATGACACCGTTTGACATAACCTGTGCAAAGTCACGCACACGCTTTAAAAGTCGGTTTGCAATTCGTGGTGTTCCCCTTGAACGGGACGCAATTTCAAGCGCACCATCATGTTCAATTTTTATTCCGAGGATTCCGGCACTTCTTTCAACAATCTGTGCAAGCTCCTCGGGAGTGTAGAGCTCAAGTCTTAACACCACACCGAAACGGTCACGCAAAGGGGCGGTCAGCTGACCTGCTCTTGTGGTTGCTCCGACAAGTGTAAATTTTGGCAGTGGCAGATGATACGAAGCCGCCATCTGACCTTTACCCGTGATGATATCAATTGCAAAGTCCTCCATTGAAGGGTAAAGAATTTCTTCAACGGAACGGCTCAGTCTGTGAATTTCGTCAATAAAAAGCACATCGCCCTCGTTAAGGTTGGTAAGCAATGCCGCAAGGTCGCCCGGCTTTTCAATTGCAGGGCCTGAGGTTATTCTCATTGACACACCGAGTTCATTCGCAATGATTCCCGAAAGAGTTGTTTTACCGAGTCCCGGAGGGCCGTAGAGCAGTACATGGTCAAGGGTTTCGCCTCTGATTTTTGCCGCCTCGATAAAGACCTTGAGGTTTTCCTTTGCCTTTTCCTGTCCTATGTATTCCGAAAGTGTTTTCGGCCGCAGAGGGTTGTCGCTCTCTGCCGTATCTTCGGGAATTTCGGAAGTATCGGTTATTCTGTTTTCAAAATCAAATTCATCCGAGAATTCCATTTTACTCATATATTACTGTCTTCCCATCTGTTTTAATGTGAGCGAAATAAGCTGTTCAACAGGCAAGGCGCTGTCGAGTGCTGCAAGCACGGGCGAAACATCCGAAGGAGAATAGCCCAAAACTCCGAGAGCCTCGATTGCTTTCGGAACATTTCCCGTTGAAACATTCACGCTGTTCTGTGCCGCCTGAGCAAAGGAACTGTCCTCTTTAGCCGCTTTTGCAAGCTTGTCCTTGAGTTCAAGAACAATTCTCTGTGCAATTTTTTTGCCTATTCCCTGTGCTCTTGTAATTGTTTTGAGGTCATCGGAGGCAATCGCCATTGCAACCTGTTCGGGACTGAGTTCCGACAAAACCGCAAGTCCTGCCTTTGGACCTACACCGCTTACGCTGATTAGGTTTTTAAAGGTTTCAAGCTCTGCCTTTGTTGCAAAGCCGAAAAGGTCAACCGCATCTTCCCTTACATTAAGGTAGGTGTAAAGCGTTACCTCGGTGTTAAGCTTTACGGCTTTGAGTGTGTTCATTGTTGTCTGGCACATATAGCCGACACCGCCGCACTCTACTACCGCCGCATTTGATTCTATAGCAATAAGTTTTCCTCTTACGGAATAAAGCATATTTAAAGTCCCTTTCCGTACATTACTCTTCTGAGCTGTGAGCCTGCCGCCTGTGTGTGACAGATTGCAATTGCAAGTGCGTCACAGGTATCATCGGGTTTCGGGATTTCTTTCAGCTTTAAAAGCCTTGCGGTCATTTCCATAACCTGTGGTTTTTTAGCCTTGCCGTATCCAGTTACAGCCGTTTTGACCTGAAGAGGAGTGTACTCAAAGATTGGTATTTTAAGTTTTTGTGCCGCAAGCAGAGTTACTCCCCTTGCCTGAGCAACATTGATAGCCGTTTTCTGATTTGTCTGAAAGTAAAGTTTTTCGATTGCAAGGGCGTCGGGGCGACATCTGTTGAGAATAGCATAGGTTTCGTCATAGATATACTCGAGCCGTTTGTTAAAATCAGTTCCGGCAACGGTTTCAATTGCACCGTAACCGAGAGTTTTATATGTATTCGATTGAAAATTGATTGCTCCCCAACCTACAATGGCATATCCGGGATCAATTCCAAACACTACCAAAACAATACCTCCGAAAAAATCCAAAAATGGCATAATAACATAGCTTAAAACATTATAACACACACAACTTTATTTATCAATAAAATTATTCGTTAATCTGCGTATTCCGCTCAAAATGTACATAAGAAACTTTGAACGGCTGATTTACTCGTTTTTTTGCGTGTTATCGGCACGGCTGAGCGTAATTTTTGAACCGTTGTATGACAAATCAAGCTTTTTTCCGTGGGGAATATATTCAAAGGTGTAGTTTCGGTAAAGTTTCGGCACAAATATGACAAGCGTTGTATCATCGGCAACATATTTTCCGCAAAGCTCCGCCTTGTCTTTTCCGCTCATCATAATAAGAAACGCATTTTCACAGTCAAACGAAAGGCTAATCCTTCCGCCGCCGTCAAGCTCTGCACTCCAGTCTGTGCAGGTAAGCTCGTTTTGATATCCCGATGTGTCAGCACTGCATGAACAAAGCAGAAAACATAAGCAGATTAAAAGCGAAATGACAAATTTCTTCATAAAAACCGCCCTCACAGGTGTATGATATTATTACAGATTATTCATGAAATCAGAAAATTAGTACATATACCGTTGACGGCAGAAAACGAAATTTACAGTTTTGTTATAATTCTTGAAAAGCATAATTATTTTGTGTATATTGTATGGTGTGATTTTATGGGAAATTTTAAAAACGAGAACACGGAGGGATTGTTTTGCAACATGAGATAACCGAAAAGCATAATGTTTTTGAAGAAAACGGAGAGGTTATGTGTGCAGGCTGGGCAAGAACGCCTGTTTTTGAATATAACAGCGAACAGAGCAAAACAAGCGGAAAACACAGCGAAAGGGATTGCTATTTCATAAGCAACACAGAGGTTTCGCTCTATCTTTCGGTTGAAAATTTAGGCATGGAATTTGCGGTGAAAATTGCGGTCGCCGACCTTAAAAGAGGCGGTGTGATTTATGATTGTGTTGTAAAGAAATTTGTTTTCAGCAAGAACGAGCTTCCCGAATCGGGCAGCTCGGGAGAGCTTTTGTACACGGACAAAAGGCTTCAGCTACAGCTTACAAACACACCGAACGGAAGATTTTTAAAATGTGATTTTATCGACTTTGGCGGCATAAAAAATCTTTACTTTAACATTAATCTCAAAAAGACGGCGGGCGAAAGTCTTAACGAAATTGCACCGTTTGAGAGAGACAGAAAATATTTTTATCTCAAACGCTTTGTTCCCAAATTTGTCGCAGGCGGAATTATTCGTGTGGGCGGTATGGAATATTCCTTAAACGAAACAACCACTAACGCATATTTTGATTGGACACGCTTTTCAAAGCCGAGAAAGCATAATTATCAGAGATTAAGCTCCGACTGCTTTATTGACGGAAAACGCTTTTCCCTCTGCCTTGCAAGCAGAGTAGGCGACAACCGTTACGGCAACGAAAATTGCTTTTTCACAGACGGGCATCTTGAAAAGCTGTCACAGATAAATGTTAAAAGCACAGGCGGAAATCTTGACAGACCATGGTACTTTAAGGCGGGATATTCCGCAGTTGACATTACATTTAAGCCGTTTACGGTAAAAGGCGAGGCAATGGCGGCATATATGGACAAAACAACGGTGATTTTCGGCAGACTGTACGGAGAACTAAAGAGAGTAGATATGGATAAACCCATTGTACTTGACAATTCACAGGCGCACATTGTTCTGACGGAATTTTAAAAATACAATTGACAAAAATAAACACGGATTTTATTGTGTCAGAATATTTGAGCTTAAACATAACATATTCTAATTTTGCCAAAATTATGTATCCTGCTTTGAACGCTTTGCGTTCAACCGTGTGCTTTGCACACGAACGAGAAAACACGGTTATCCCCTACAATTGATTGCACAAACGATTACAATACTATGCTCGGACATACTTTATGAACAGGAAACTTGGGTGCGCCGTGCTTTTGTACAAAACAAGTCAGGCTGTGAAGAACGAAGTCTTAAACTTCATTTCTTCACAGCCCTATCTTATTTAGTATTTATACTTGCTATCGAATTTAATCATCTGTACTCCCAGTGACCACCTGATTCAACCTTTTCATCCCAAGGTTCTACCCACTTCTTGTCTTCTACTGTTTTTGTGCCTGTCTGTACATATTCCTTCTCATAGTGATATGCACCTGCACCGTTTGTTTTTAATTCCCAAGTAAGATGCTGTTTTTCTTCTTTAGCATCTTTCATTTTCATACCACAATTATTACATACATTGTAGCCAACCCAACCATATACTGGTTCCTCATGAGTACCTACTACTTCCCAATAACCATCGTGATGTACTGTCTTGTAGTCATCTACCCATACCTTCTGCTTTGGCTTTGCTGTTGTTCTTGGAGCCTCAGTAGCCTTTGGTGGGTTTGTCTTATGCTGTTCAGCTGGCTTTGGAGTGTTCGATGAACCACTCGGCTTCTTTGTTGGTTTCTTGTCTTCCTTCGGCTCGTCTTTCTTTGTATCTGCCTTAGATGATGATGTGTTGGTTTTTGAAGTTTCTTCTTTCTTTTCGGTGTTACCCTTGTTGCTGTTGTTTTTGTTAGATACTGTAGTTTTTACATCGTCAACCTTAACTGTAACTGTCTTACCGTCATCGGTTTTTACTTCTACTTTGCCGTCTTTTACTTCGACTTTCTTACCCTTCTTGTCTGTGATGTTGCCGTCTTTGTCGACTTTGATTTCACCCTTGTCTACCAAATCTTTAACTGCCTTTGGAACCGTTACCGCAGGAACTGTAGTTGCCTGTGCAGTGGTCTGAGCAAAAGTTGTTGCGGTCGGAACTTTGTCACTTTTATAGCCTGCAAGAAGACTTGTGCCGACTGTTGTGCCTGCAAAAAGTAAGGTCATACCGCAAGCCATAGCTATGACTTTTGTCTTAACCGCTGTAACTGCACCTGTCTTAACCGCAGTTGCGGTACTCGATTTTACCGCTGTTGAAACACCCTTTGAAGCCGCAGTTACAAGGCTTTCTCCGTTTGGAAGTGTGATTTTTATGCTCGGAACGCAAAGGCTCTTTGCCTGCTCTCTGAAAATTGTTGTAAAGAACGGCACAAATACAACACCGTGAAGCCTGTCACCGCTTTTATTTTCGTAATCTTCAATTGCAGTTTTCATCTTTGCCCTTGAATAGTTGAGCCTTGAAAGCACAGTACCCCTTGAACATTCAAAGACTTCTGCGATTTCATCAACAGTCATTTCATTAAAATAGTGCATAATCACTGTCTGATACTGAACATCGGACAGTACTTCCTGCATAATCGAAAGAATAATTTCTCTCTTTGCCTTGTCTGAAATGTATTCTTCGGGAATTGATATACGCTCGTCAACTATTGCCTGATTTTCAAAAATTTCATCGTCCAGTTGGATTTCACCTTTACCTTTCAAATAATTTTTGCACTTATTAACGGCAATTCTGTTAAGCCAACTTCTGATTTGTGATGATTTTTCCAAAGATTGGATTTTTAAAAAAGCCGTTATGTAAGTTTCCTGCATAATGTCCTGTGCGGTTGTTTCGTTCTTTAAAAAGCTGATACAAGTAAACCACACTTCACGCTCTGTAAGCTTGTAGAGCTTTTCAAATGATTTGTTATCTCCCTTTTTAATTTTCTCTACTAAGTGGGAAATGTTCATAAAATAACCTCCTCTCATTTCCTTTCATAATATAGACAATTTAAAACGGCTTTTGATTTTATAAAATCCGAAAAAATTTTAAAATTTTTCAAATTTTGTCGATTTTTTTAAAAAGCAAATATTTTTCGCATAAAACAAAAAGAGCTACAAAGAATGAAGTCTTAAACTTCTTTCCGCCACAGGCGGCGGTCGCAAGGCTACCTTCAAGTCCCGTCATATTTCCTA
>OGOX01000818.1_pt1 | contig 22004 bp, 11 predicted proteins | sample 1552761 | NCBI WGS metagenome assembly OGOX01 (sample SAMEA2580212, study PRJEB22360) | human gut metagenome | biome: human gut; feature: human-associated habitat; material: faeces | place: Denmark | collected 2008/2010
CCTGGAAGCGTATATGCTTTACGGTTCTTTTTTCTTAACTCCTCAGCTTTCTGAAACAACTCATTCCTTACAATCATTGCGATAAATGTTACGAATACTTTTGATTTCAAAGACTCTGTTGTATGTACACGTGCCTTATTAAAATCTATTCCACTCTTCAAACTTCTGAACATCTTTTCTATATTATCTCGGCCTCGATATATATCCAGTGCTTTGGATGCGCTCATGTCTTCTGACTTCATAATAAAGAAAAATCCTAGGTTTCTTATTTCTTCCTTTATATATCGGCTGTTTCTCTGGTATGCAATCAAATATCCATTTTGATCATACTTTAGCTTGAATACTTTTCTATATTTTTTCATTTCTCCTTCTGTAGCTATTCTTTTTGCCACTTTCTTTTCAATTTCTTTTTCCCACGTTTCATATCTACTCATAAGCGCTACTTTTTCTTCACTAGCTCTTATATCGTCATAGTAAACATGTATATTTGTTTCCTGACCATACAATTGTTTTTTTACTGTTGTTCCATAAACTCCATGTTCACCAATATAATATCCTTCTAATGACTGCACCGCCGCACCATATTCTTCTATTATTTCCTGACATATTCTCTGGTTTTGTTTCATCATCAGAATATATTCATATCCTTTTGTTATCAATGCCTTTATATTCTTTTCCGATATATATCCACGATCCATTAATACCCCTAACTTTTCGTGTCCAAACTCCTTTGCCTCTTCTAACATGATTTCCAGTTCTGTATTATCGATAACACTTCCATCATACAATTCATAAAACAACGGTGTAGAATCCTTCTGGTTCACTGCATAGGCTAGATTATACTGTGGCAGTCCTTCATCTACTTTTGGATGTCCATAATCAGCCAATTCAATTCCATATGCATTCGTATTGAAATTGGTGCTGTCATACCCAACATAGATACACTCTTTTGTGTTGTTCATCTGATTCCATGCACGCAAGAACAGATTAATATCTTGTTCTTTAATGTTGTATTTTAATAATCTGCTGATCTGCGTATCATCACGTATATTCTTATCCATTACAGGATGATTCCTCATAAAATTAGAATAATACTGGAATGTACAGCTCTCATTCGTAATCATATAAGAAACAATATCTTCAATAAACGATCCCAAATCACCAAATATAGATGACAGCACATCCTCGATCTGTAAATCTCTAAATAGTTTTTGAACAACAAGAAAACAACCAATACGCAGTGTATCCGAAAACTCAGGTGTTTCCTGTTCCACACATACATCGGGATAATACTGTTCAAAATATTCATTGGGAATCATCCATTCCTCATCAATCATTTTGCCAATCAGTTTTCTGTTTTCCACCGTATATTTTTTATCTTTTTTATAAGATTTTCCAATAACCTGATACACATATCCGATACCATTTCTTTTTTGAATTTTAGTCGTTTTAGGACGAAGAACCTTCACATTTTTGAGTAACATAATAACCTCCAAAAGCAGTTATACTGTATAACTATATTATATCATAGATTCTGCCAATAAAAAAGTTGAAATCGTCCATAAATACAGGAAATTTCAACTATTCATTTAAAAATTCAATTGTAGTTATACATTTTTTACAAAGTTAAGGTTATATAAGCGTTTAACCAAAAAAAGATGTACACAAAATATGCACATCAACATGTAGTTTAATATTGTATTAAAATCATAATCATATAAATGTTAAAAGACTAATGATTATTCGCTAATAAATATGGAAAACAATATTCTTTCCAAAATCCTTCAGACTCAGCTGTCACTATAGCTTTACATAATGCTTGACCAGATTTAGTAAATACTACATTTCCTATATTAACTTCTTCTTTGCTTTTAGGCAATTCATATTCCCAATTATAATAATGTACTTTAATTGGAACTTCATTAGACTCAATTTGATAAGCATTAATTCGAGTAAAATCCATCTCAATTAATCCTAATGCACGTAAATTTGCTAATTTATCAAAATCTAATCCATATTTTTTATAATGACTAAATTGTCTAATATCTATAACAGGAGAATACTCATCATCTATCCTTACTGACACTGTACACACAGCAGTAAACATTTGTGCATCTTGCCTATCCATTTGCGACAAGATATGCAATAAACCTTTAGGAATACTACCATTGTCTTCACACTCAACAGCCAATAGTCTTCCCCATATCAATTTAAATTCTTCACTCGAAACTAAGCGTGCCCTATCCATAAAAATAGAAATCCAATCTTCATCAATTGATTCCGGTGTACTATCTTCTTTTAATGAATTTATGGCAATATTTATAATATCATATTGATTACAATATTCCTTTAATATTTTTTTTGCATTAGAAATCAATGCTGCCTTAACTAATGGATCGCGATTTGACTTTTGAATATCTGCAATATACGTACTTATCGCAATCTTTTTAGGTGTTTCTCTATTTGCACACCACCCAACACAATCTGATAATTTATTAATTAAATTGTTCGCGACATCACTTATACCACTAAAATCATTATTTATTAAACTAACATTTTTATTTTCTTTCACACCATATTCTCCTCTTATTTGTCTATGTTGTTAAAAAGTATTTAATACTTCTCATTTTGCCTTACAATGCATTATACATTCAGTTTCACACTAAACTCTTATTGGATAATTTGAATTCTCATTTGTTGGCAACAATACTGATGTTTTCATTCTTACCTCTTAATCAACTTACTATCATTTTTATACTTCGCAAATACACCTTTTGGATTTTGATTCCAAAACGAGTGAATATCAAACTGATTGTTTATTAATACTTGTTTTAAATTCTTACACTTTGCTAAATCACTCTTATACTCACTATTCGATTTACTTCTCATAAGATCTTTGACATTTGTGATATTACAACTACGTACTAACTCATCCTCCAAATTTTTAACTTCAGGAATGATAATCACCTTTTTCACATTAGGCTGTTTCTTTAAAAAACGTAGGTTGCTATCTAATATATCCGTTTCATCTTTATCTGTATCAAACACTAATATTACAATGGTTCCCGGCTTTAATTTCATCAATATATTTTTGTTCAATTTATTCTGAATAACATTAAACACATCCACTTTTCCGGCCTGAATACATTGAAAATCTGTTTTTAACGTATTAATAATGGCCCGTTCTCCAACACCTTCAACAAAGAAATGATAAATATTTTTAGACATGGCAATAACTCCTAATCCTATAAATCTTCAATTTTATATAATAAATCTAAGTTTGGTGAAACAGAGAATAGATCATTATCAACCGCATTTCTTAATGAATCCGTACTCTTCTTTAGATAATCAGCAGCATTAATTACACTAATTATTTGATCATCTTCAAACGTTTCTTTCTTTAAAAAATTAAAGCTATGCTTTGGAAGCGGCAAATCCAATATATCTAAATTATGCGTTGTAAAGAATAACTGACTATTTGGTTTCAACAAAGAAATCATTAATGATAAAAAGCCCTTTTCAATGTCAGAATGTACATACGAAAACTTTTCATCACAATAATAAAAACTATGTTTATCCGATTTAATAGAAGCTACGATACCCGCAATATCAAGCCCAGATTTTGTACCACTAGACAACATACTAGGATTCAATATCTTACCATTTTTAATAAGAATCTCCTCCTTACCCATTTGAATGGCATAAGTATCTTCAATTTCATTTAACTTAATAATACGCTTAACTGCAGGATCCAATACTTTTAAAGTATTTTTCAAAACTTGTAAATACTCTTCATTATCTTCAATGCGATACCTAGTTTCAAAATACGCATCAAACGGAAATGAAAATGGCCATGACAAATTCTTCAATTTTTCTAATTCCATAATATAATTCGCATCCGTAAAACCTGTCATAATCGAATCTAATCGCTTAGCGCAAGTCTCATAATTCTCTCTTTGTTTAATATCTGTGGATTCAACACGAATCTTAATGTTTTCAGAAGAATAATCATGATCTGCACTTGGATCAAATTCTGCATTTATTCTATACAACTTATAAATACCATGATCCATATTCACAAAGTCCATTGAAAATGAAGCCTTTTTATCTTTATCCGCAATATACGACGTAATAATTTCAACATTTCTTTTTCCAATCAAAATAAAGATTGAAAGAATCAAACGCCCCAAAGACGTCTTTCCAGTCGCATTTGAACCCATAATAATATTCACTTTTTTATAACGAAAATTCGGCATTCCTTCCAAATGCTCATTTTCAATATAAGAATTTACAATCTTTTTTGGATACGAAAAATTCACATGAAAATTTCTAAATGCACATAAATTATCCAATTTTAAATCCATAACAATCATACGTCTTAACCCCTATCTTTATTATATTACTTCTACTCATTAGAACTAATACCAGTATATACTTGTATTTCATTTTACTCAACCAAAAAACAAAAAAACTCCAACAACACTGTTGTTAGAGTCTTAAAATTATCTTTATTAATGCTGCCAAGCACCATCAGCACCAACATAGAACTTATCCGGAGTATATGTACTCTTTAACATAGCACCAGACGCATTGAAGAAATAGTCTTTTCCATTGATTTTCTTCCAACCTGTTACCATATAACCATTCTTGTTAAAGTAATATGTTTGATTTCCAATTGTTTCAAAATCATTTGTCTTGTAAGTACCATCATAATGTCTATACCACCATTGACCATCAAATACCCAATGACTTGTAGACCAAGCACCATCACTACCCACATAGAATCCATCTGGCGTAAATGTATTTGTCAACATAAAACCATCATCACCCAAATAATAATTACCTTGCCAAATAGCCTTAGCCATCTTACCATATGCATTCATGTAGTAATCTTTACCATTATATTTAACCCAACGGTTTGTGACATAAACACCATCTGCACCACAATAGAATCCATCTGGCGTCATACTATTTCTTACATACAACCCATTCTCATCTACATAATAAGAACCAACCCAGTCATTTGTGACAAGATCACCATTCGCATCTAAATAACATTCACCAACCCATTGGTTTTTCACAAGCTTACCACTCGCATTCACATAATAATCTTTACCATCATGCTTAATCCATTGACTTGTTAAATAAACACCATTCGCATTTACATAATACTGATCTGGCGTAAATTCACTTGTAGCCATCGCACCATCTGCTTTTAAGAAATAAGCTCCGACCCAAGCATTCTTTACCAAATGACCATAGCCATTCACATAATAATCTTTACCATCATACTTAAACCAACTATTCGTTAAATAAGCACCATCACTACCTACATAATATCCATCTGGCGTAAATGCTTTAGTCAACATCTTACCATCCGCATCCAAATAGTAATTTTGTTGCCAACCCGCTGTTTTCATAACACCAGAAGCATCAAAGTAATAGTAAGATCCATCGATTTGAATCCATCCCGTAACCATTTTTCCATTCGCATCAAAATAATATGTATTTTGATCAATTGTAGTAAATCCTGTAGCTACACATCCTTCTGAATCAAAATAATAGTATGAGCCATTAATTTGAATCAATTGATTTGTTACAAAAGAATGAGTCTTATTTGAATAACACTTTTTCTTTCCATCCACAGTCTTCCATTCATAAAGATGTAAAGAAGGTACCCAAAAACCATTTTCATCCACATAGTAATCACCAATCCATTGATCTTTTGCCATCTTACCATCTTCCAACAAATAGTTATTGCCTATCCAACAATTTCTTAACTTATAGCCAGAAGCATTGAAGAAATAATCATCCCCATCAATGTTTTGCCAACCACTCAACATTACACCATTTTCATCCAAATAATAAGAATTATCTAGAATCCAACCCTTCTGCATGCCGTCATTCACATCAAAATAATACCAATTTCCTGAAATCAAGGTCCATCCACTGACCATACGGCCCCATTGATTAAAATAATACCATTTATCATTGATTGTTTGCCAACCAAACGCTTGATTTCCATTCTCATCAAAATAATACCAGTTTCCATTGATATTACTCCAACCCGTCTGACTACCCACAACATTTACACCATTAACACGGCCATACAATACTTCAGCAGGCGCTCCATTCATATTTATGACATCATGGACATAACCATATCCAATTGGATCTCCCGCATTAAACATAACACCATTACCACAATAAATACCCACATGTGAAATATAGTTAATATGTTCATACGTACCCTTAAAGAATACTAAATCTCCAGGCTGCGCTTCACTTTCGCTAACAGGCGTACAATGACTTGTATACAACATAGCCGCATTTGTGTTTATCAAATTAAAGCTTGTACCACAAACCTGATTAAATACATACATACAAAGTCCAGCACAGTCAAAACCACCTTGAGAAGGATAACGACCACCCCCAAACATAAGGCAACCCCTCATATTTTGTTGCTTCATACAAAATATCTGCGAATGTTACTCGAGAACGCAAATTCGGATTTTCCGCCTTTAATTTTGCAGCCTCAATCTCATCCTCCGTTAAAAACTTATCTAATGAAAAATGATATACAGGCGCCATGTTCGATGACTTAGGAAGTTCACTTGAATCTGAACTCTCTTCATCTACAGTTTGAGTATTTTCTTCTTGTGCATAAATCGTTGATGGCAACAAAGAAATGCACATCATACCACTCAAACAAAAAAGAAAAAATAATTTAATTCCACGTTTCATATTTCTAACTCTCCCTAACCTTGACAATTATATTAAAAATCATTTTACTTTACAAACCAAAATTATGAATTTCCCCCATAAACAATACATTTGTTTACATTTGTCAACAAATAAGAGTACCAAAAGGTACTCTAATTTTTCTTCTCCAAATATTTTTTTGCATCCCTTAAAAAACTAAGGGCAATCATCACAATCACTATACCAATAGGGAAAGCTGCGATAATACTAACACTTTGTAAATTGTTCATAGAACTTTGCGCAAACAATAATGCGATTGGCAACAAAATCAATAAGATACACCACATGAGCTGCAACGATCTATGAGGCATCTCATTCTCAGCCAATTCGTGATAACAATAACAAGATGCCGTAAGTGCAATCGAATCAAAGCTAGTCGCATAAAAGGCAATCATTGTAAATAATACGGCAACCATGACTACTGGAGCACAAGGAAGTGTTTTAATAATATTGACAATCATGCCGTATAAATCACCATTTTGTGCATATTGCGCCATAAAATCAGCCACACCATGCATCTGAAGACCCATTGAATAATTTCCTAATACAATAAAACTAATGATGGTCGAACCAGCCCCAAAAATATATCCACCAAGAATGGTTTGACGAATCGTTCTTCCTCTTGAAATACTTCCAATAAAGAATGGAGCAGCCACACACCATACCATCCAATAAGCCCAATAATAAATGGTCCAATTTTGTGGGAAGTTGGTATTTCTTAATGGATCTGTAAAAGTAGAAAGACCAATGAAGTTTTCTACCATAGTACCCAAAGAAGTCAATCCTGTTTCAATAATATAACGAGCTTGTCCTCCAAATAATAAGACGAAGGCTAATAAACCAAAGAAGAAATAGATGCATAAATTTGCCAAACGACTAATACCCTTAAAACCATGAAGCAAGGAGTATGTATATACAATACAAGTAATGATCAAAATCACAATGTTAATAGCCGTACGACTCACTGTTAAATGAAATAAGTCCTGAATAATCGTTGCCATTAAAGGCGTTGCTACACTAAACGTAGTTGCCGTTCCTGCAAGAAGCGCAAATACAGCTAATAAGTCAATCACTCTACCAGGCCATTTATCTGTATATTTACCAAGCAATGGACGACATGCCTCAGAATACTTTTGACGATTTCTTTTTCTTACATGAAGCATAAACCCAAAGGCAACGGCCAATACTAAATAAAAACTCCAAGGAATCAAACTCCAATGAAACAAAGGATATACCCCTGCCCATTGTTGAATACTTCCCATTTCTTTTATATGAGGATCCGATGCATACATAACCCATTCTGAAAAAGAATAGAATAAAATATCTGCGGCAAGACCACAAGTAAACATCATAGAACCCCACGCAAAGAAAGAATATTTTGGCTTTTCATTCTTCTCTCCAAGAACAATATCACCAAATTTAGAAAAAGCGATATAAATCGACAACAAGAAAATTCCTAGACCAATAATCAAATAATAACTTCCAAATGTATCACCAAAGAAGAAACGAACCTGACTTAATATTACATTCGACTGTTCTGGTGCTACAAAAAACACAACACATAACGCAACAATAATACACAAAGGTAGTAATGTGATCATCCAATCGACTTTATTTTTCATTCTTATACCCCCTGTAGCTTGGATCTATCGCAATCAATTCATCCAAACCATCAATCTCAACAACATCTTCTTTTTTCATCGGCATTACACCCAATTGGTAGTGTTCTGGATGACAAAACATTGCGACATCATCCCAATAAATTTGACGATTCTGTTTTACATCAAACTCATACTCCAAATCCAACTTTAATTGTTGAGCATCCTTTTCATTCCATCTTGAAATACTATAAAGTTGCCAACCCTTTAAACCACCCGTACGACTACAAGAAGTGACAATCCCATTCTCTACTTGTTGCAGCCATTCATCCGTTCCATTCTCTACATATACACTGTTATAGCCAGAACGCTCAAACTCAGGCTTTAAGATGTCCGGATTAAAAATAATTTGATCCCCATCTAAAATAATCGCATTTGAAAGATGGTCTTTTGCCACATATAAAGAGGCAATATTGTTACAAGTATCAAAATAAGGATTATCAATTACTTTTAAACCCTCATACTCCCTTTGTAAACCATAAAACTTCTCTTTCAAATACCCTACAACCACATAAATTTCATAAATACCATTCTTATGAAGTGCATCAATGACAGTATCAATCATTCTTACACCATTAACTTTGACTAATGGCTTAGGCGTTTCTAAAGTCAATGGACTCATACGAGAACCAAATCCAGCTGCCATAATAATGGCTCTTTCTACTTTGTACATAAACACATTCCTCTTTCTTCTAACATTTCTTTAACGATTCGATAATATTCCTTGGCATAACGATATTGTTTCAATGAATACTCACCAAACTCAACTCCCAAGTTACGCTTATACTCGCACCAGTTGCTCCATAATAAACCACAAATCGCAATATACGCATAGATCTTAATACGAACCATATCATCACATTCATTGTCAAAATACAAATCAATCAAAGTCTCAACGTCATTATGATCATACATGGAATAAATCGCAAACATCGCAATATCAATATGCTGATCTTGCATACCCGCATATTCCCAATCAATTAAATACAAAGAATCTTTTGAAAACAAGAAATTATCTGGAACCGAATCAATATGCGATAAACCCCACTCTTTTGGTTGTCCATCCACAAATTTTTTTAATTCATAAATATGTTTCTTTGTCTCTTTATAATCCCTATAAATACTAGGAGCGCCCTGCCAATACGACTCATACTTCTCCAATTCGTCAAACACTTCAAACGTATGAGACACCACAAGCTTTTTATTATGGAAAGCACGAAGCTTTTTCATGCACTCACTCACATCCCCAAAATAACTAGGATCACACGCATGCGCATCCTCAATATATTCTGTAATCTTATATCCATTATCTGGATTCATATAAATAACAGGATCACAAATATGCTCATCCTTAATGACCTGATATACATCATACTCATGTCTTCGATTGATCAACTTATCCGTACCCTCACCCGGAACACGCATAATATATCGTTTTGAATGAACCTCAAAACTAAACGAACGATTCGTCATCCCTTTCTTTAAAGGATAAATCGATTGAATATCACTCAACTTACAACCAAGCGTATCCCCAATAATATGCATCAATTCTGAATTCAACGTTTCCGTATCCTCATCCAAGTCCCTTAACTGCTCATATGTATTTACTTCAAACGCCTGATCAAATACATAAGGAGCTACAATCATCTTATCCTTTACATACAAAGCATCTTCCCAAAAAGAATGCTCATACTCCCTTTGACAAGACATCTCATCTATACGTTTTGAAACAAAAGGCGCATCCTCAAATGAAATATAAGAAATACCAATCATTGTATCCCCCGCTTCATTCATCTTTGTCTTCACAAGCTCAAACTTTTTATTTAAGCGAACCGAAGTATTCAATGTTTCCTCATTTTTAATCATGTACCAAGAATACAATTCACAAGCACTAAACGGATTTTTTTCACACCAAATATCACAAGGAACAATATACGTATTTGCCAAATTCGATGACACAAGACTCAAAGAATACATATTATTCTTTCTTGCATATTCCATGTTACAAACCAAATCCACATTGTATTCATCCATCAAGAACTCAAATTCTTCCTTCATAAAACCAACGACAACCTTAATGTCATACACACCCGCTTCATGAAGCTGACAAATCAAGCGCTCAATTAATGTTTCACCTTTCACTTTCAATAAAGCCTTAGGCACCTCCGTATTAATAGGAACCATACGCATACCTAAACCAGCCGCCAAAATGATGGCCCTCTTTGGTTTAAACGATTCAATCAAATTCCTACTTTGATCTGTAAGATTCCAATTCAAATCGATATATTCATTATTTTGAAGAAATTGAATCGACTGATTGATCTTCCCCAAAGAAAAGTCACACGCATCTGCCAATTGACGCTGACTCATCTTACCAAACTCATAAATTTTCTTTAAAACACTTTTATCAACAATGTTCATATTATCGTTTTCTCCTTGTTATGTGAACATTGTAGTATAAAAAGAAAAAGAATGCAACAAAAAAGTCAGACAATGTCTGACTCTCATATTGGATGAGTATAAAGGCTAAATAAATAATTATAAAAGTATATGAATTATCATTTGTTCTCAACAATTTAATTCTAGTTCAATCAAAAATACAAATCCCCCTTTATTCCCATCGAATAATCAATATGAATAAACTTACGTGAAGTTAAATATCTAGATAATTCGCGAATCTGTTGTTCATTTTCAATTGTATTAAACCGCTTTTTCCAATCTACAATATATTCATATAATTGATCCTCATTGACCTTTTCATTATCAATCATCAACTGATCATAAGAATATAAAATTGTTGTTATCAGTTCTGCCTGAGAAGCATCTTTGATTCGTTGAAACAATCTATAAGTTTTATTCACGTTCTCCTTATCTTCTTTTGAATACGCATCTTTATCTATTTTAAATTCATCTGTAACAAAAATTAAAATAGAATTTCCATATTCTTGTTCATGCATCAAATTATTGTTTGATAAAATTGTATACATTCTTTTAATATCCGGAGAATACGGACCATATGTTCCCTTTTCAAATTTTAAATCTAAATTCGTCCCATATCTTTCCAAAATGTAACAAATTTTTTGAAATACAGTTCTACCAACTTTTAAACTATATTTAGAAACACTCAAACATTTTATTAAATATAGCACTAATAACCAATTTTTGTTAAAGCTTTCATGTTTAACACCTTGTTTAAAACTAAAATTTAATGTATTTCTCAAATACTCTTCTGTAATTTCTTTTTTAGAAACTCCAAAAGGAGCATAAATTTCTATATCAATCGGTAGCTCTTTTAATTTTTGATACATAATCGGCCCAACACTAGACCATTCAAGGCCACCATTCCCGCATCCCAATGGAGGAAATGCAATGGATGTAATCTTTAGTTCTTCGTAATTTTCAACAAACCAATCCAATCCTTGAATAATATATTCTAATTTTGAAGGAGACCTCCAATGTTGTTTTGTAGGAAAATTCAATACTTTAACTTCATCATTCTCATAATATGGATACAGTATACCAGGAACAATTTTTTTATGATCACACATCACTTTATATTGTTCGAACATTGCTGGATAATTCTTCTTGAAAATTTGAGCTATTCCTTTTCCCATAACTCCCACACAATTCACAGTATTTACTAACACTTTTTGTGTGGATTCAAAAATATTACCAATTTTAACAACTACCATTTAGTATCTCCTCCTTCCTTATTATCTATTAAAAAATAAATTTCTATCTAAATAAATAGGCAACCCTAAATTTAATTCTTCAATTCTTTGTTTTGCTTTTTCTGATCCAACCTTTACACACAATATATATTCTATTGGTACTTTATTTAGAATCAAAACTTCTGCACATTTGATTTTCTTTTTTTCATCTTTTTTTAAAGAGTCTTTATCATCCCAACTTTGACTCAATATAACACCAAAATTTAATAATTCTAACGCTTTATCAGGCGACTCAAAAATTGCTAACGAAGCTGCGGCATTTCTGTCTGTAACAACAGTTTCTGGTAAGTCTAATACTCTTTTATCAATACATAGTATACATAATGTATCAATATCTTTATTATGTACTAAATAATACAACATAGGATTTCTTGCATCAAAATATAGATTTGCATAATCATGCAACGGACCATGGTTAGGTACTCTTTTAAAGTCTCTTATGTTCTGTACTGATAAATTTGATATATCTGTATTCTGTATATTTAGTTTTTTTAATAAATTTTTAGATAATATACCATACTGCATTATACTCTTTAGATTACTTAACGAGTTTATATTATACAAACAATAAATACTTGTATATCTATCGGAAACCCTACACATTCATTCTCACCTACCTATTACTATTATACTCTATAACATTTAATACGAAAATAGCATTTATACTTAAAACAAATCTCATTTCTATTAAAAGAACTTCTCAAAAAGAGAAGTTCTATGATGACTAACAATTTTTACAACGATTTGTTTTACCAGCCGCAACCGCCTGAGAATATGTTCCACGAACTAGATTCTTAGGACTAATATTGTCTGGAGTACGATGATATACAGGATTTGTTGATCTTCTTGACCAATATACCATTCTCTGTCCAGAACTATTATATTCCCAACCATCTGCAGCCGTACCTGTCTGCATTACACCTTGAGCATTAAAATAATAATATTCTCCACCTAAATAGCGTTCACCTGTTTGATAAATACCATTCGAATCAAAATAATACCATTGCCCATAAATACATTGCCATCCTGTAACCATAAGTCCATTTGAACCTACATAGTAATTACCAATCCAGTGATTTGTGACCATACAACCATCTGAACCAACATAATAATTGCCAATCCAGCGATCACGTACCATTTTGCCATCACCATCAAAATAATAATTACCAGCCCAATTATTCTGAACCATGATACCAGAGCCATTAAAATAATACCAATTGGATCCAAGCTGTTTCCAACCCGTTACCATATAGCCATTTGAATCAAAATAATACGTTTGAGATCCAATCACTTCAAAATCATTTGTAGTATGCGTTCCATCCGAATGCCTAAACAACCAATTACCACCAGATTGAACCCATTTTGAAGGTGTCCATAACCCATTTTCATCCACATAATATCCATCTGGAGTATATGTATTTGTAAGCATAGCTCCATCACTTCCTAGATAGTATGATCCAACCCATGCATCTTTTGTCATCTTACCAGATGCATTCATATAGTAATCTTTTCCATCGACTACAATCCAACGATTAGTAACATAAACACCATTTGCTCCACAATAATAGCCATCTGGTGTGAATTGATTTTTAACATATTTACCATCTGATCCTACATAATATGAACCAGCCCATGTGTCCTTAAATGGATTGTTATTGGAATCAACATAGTAATCACCTGACCATTGGTTTTTAGCTAATGTTCCTGCTGCATTTAAATAATAATCTTTACCTGGAACACTAATCTTTTGGTTTGTCAAATATGCACCTGATTCACCAACATAATAGCCATCTGGAGTAAATTGATTTTTCAGCATGGCTCCATCAGCTCCTAAATAGTAAGCTCCAGACCATGCATTTTTATACATGACTCCATTTGCACCAAAATAGTACTCTTTATCATGTACACCAAACCATTGATTTCTTAAATAAGAACCATTATATCCTACATAACATCCATCTGGAGTAAATGAATTTGTAAGCATTGTTCCATCTGCATCTAAATAATAATCACCGACCCATGTATTCATTGCCATAACACCACTCGCATTGAAGTAGTAATCTTGGCCATTGATTTTTTGCCATCCAGTTACCATATAACCATTCGCATCAAAGTAATATCTTTGGCCTGCAATTGTTTCAAAATCATTTTTAGTATAAGTTCCATCTGGATGTCTATACCAATATTTTCCATTTGTAGAAACCCATTTATATGGAATCCAAACACCATCACTACCAACATAATCATTGCCAATCCATTTATTTGTGGCCATCTTACCATCACTTTCAAAGTAATAGTTTCCTACCCAATCATTTGTGACAAGATTACCATTTTCATCAACATAATACCAATCGCCATCTAATTGATGCCATCCTGGAGTTGTTGAAAAAGTTAAATAGGCATATAACTCATCCTGAGCCTTTTTCAATTCAACCTTCGCATCTTCATAATTCTTAGTTGCGACATCCAAAGCTTCTTTATTTTGCGCATTCACAATATCCGCATTATTAAACTCATTGACTGCATCTACATACGCATCATAAGCAGATTTCATAGATTTCACTCTAGAATATAATCCTAGAACTATTTCATCTTCGCTCTCTAAAACGTCCACAACACCACTTGGATTTGCATTCAATTTATCATAAGCAGCTTTCACTTTTTCAATACCTGCTTTTCTTGATTCCATTGCGACTTTTTGAGATGTTAATTTCTTGATTTGTGCATCTACATCATCCATAGAATCATTCAACGCTTGAACATCCTCTTTATATTCATCAATCAATGACTGAGTATTCAATACAACCAGTTTTAGATCCTTCACTTCTTTTTGTGTTTGAACAACACCATCATATGCACTTTGCGCACTCTTTAAACTTTCTTCTTTTGAAGTAACACTATTTTTAGCTGCTTCTAAATCCTTATTTAATTCAGAAAGTTTCACATTTAAACGATCCAAACTATTCTTACTAGAATCATATAAACTCTTTTTACTAGATTCATCTGATTTTGCAGATGTCAACACATTTGTCTTTTCATCCAAATTCTTCTTGGCAACCTCAAGATTTGACTGAGCCACCTCTACACCCTTATTTGATTCGGCCAAAACCTTTTTCTTTGAATCTAAATTTGACTTCGCATCATTCACCAATGTCGTTTTATCTACAACATTTTGATCAGCAATCATTTTCTCTTTTTGAGCAGCTGATAAAACCTTTTGAGCATTTACCAAATCATTTGTTTCTGCATTTTTTTTAGAAGCCTTTAAAGAATTGATTTCATTTAATAAACTTGAGGCTGTACTATCACTCATCAATTGATCTAAACGAGCCTGTTTTGTATCTACCTTAGATTGAGCAGCCGTAACTGCACTTTGTGCTGAAATTACTTGATCCGTTGCAGTTTGAACATTTGTTTCTGCGCTTGATTGAGTTGCTTGTTTTGAAGCCAATAATGCCTTTTGACTTTTTAATTCAGCCTTTAAGTTCTCTAATTTACTTTGATTTTCCTGTAATAAAGTATCGGCATTCATTAATTTGTTGTAGTATTCATTGAACTGAGCTTCAAACTCATCAATTGTCATTACATCTTCCGCTTTTGTAAAAGAAGAATAAAGAAAATCAAACACCTGACCCGCATTGCAGTTCCAACCATCAGGTGAAGCTGTACTTGAATAAATATAAGCAGTACCCGTAGCTGCATAATCCTTATTAATAATGTTTGTGTAATGTCCAACTTGAGGTAGTCTCTGTCCTAAAGCTTCTTGAACTTCCTTATATTTATTTGCATCATTATACAAATCATCTTCTGTCCAACCTTTAGCTGTAATATAGTCATACACCGCTTTTTCTAATGTATACCAACCATTATATAAACCTTTATCATCTTGTTTATAACTTGCAGCCGCAATATTTTCTCCAACATAATAGAGTCGAGAATGACCAAAACTATTTCCATTTGCGGTCGCATTAATTTGCACCTGTGAAATCGCAAACAATGTAGGATTTACTTTTAAATTATTAAGTCCAGTCACATTCGTATCCGTTGTACGCAATGTATTTCCATAACGAACCATACTCAAAGCACGCTTAAAGTTTTCTAAGCTAGTCGCATCATTTGCAGCACCAATATTTGTACTTCCACCATTTGCAGTACTTTGTTCTTCTAAAATTTTTAATGCAGCTGTATATCCATAAGCTTCAAAGAAACCTTTTGATCCAAGCGCAATCTTAGCTTGAGCTTGACTTGCATCCGTACGCAATTGATCTAAAACCTTTTGTTGTGCTGTTACGGCAGCCTGTGCATCATCAACTTTAGTTTGTTGAGCACGCACTTCCTCTTTTGCGGTTTCTAAAGCCTTTTTTGCATCACTTAATACAGTATCCTTGTTGTCTTTATCTTGTTGAGCTTGTTCAAGCTGTTGTTTAGCACTATTTAATTCAGCCTTCGCATCCTCTACATTTTTACTTAAATCTTCTAATTCCTTTTGTTTAGAATCAATTTGAGATTGTAAAAACTGAATATTTGTATTTACTTGATTTAAATTTGTTTGAGCCTTATTTACTGCATTTTCTTTAGCACTCTGATTATCAGTAGCACTCTTTAAATTATTTTGAGCCGTAACCAAATCCTTTTCAGCCTGAATTACATCCGCTTCATACTGTGCTTTTAAAGCAGGATCTGTTGCACTTTCATAAATAGCTTTCTTTTCATTATAGTTTGAAGTCACTGCATCTACTTCTTTTTGTGCCTGCAAAGTGACACTCTGTGCATTTTCATAAGCAACTTTTGCCTCATTGACACTTTGTGTTGCAGCTGTAATACGATTTTCTGCCTCTAATTTTTGTGTATTTAAATTGTTTACTGCTTCTTTAGCAGCATCAAAATCTTTTTGAGCATTCTCTAAAGCTTGTTTTTTAGCTACTACATCTTTAGAAAGCGCTTCTTCATCACTTCCCTTTAATAATGCATCATATTCAGATTGTGCCTTTTTTAGTTTTGTTTGCGCTTCTAATAAAGCTTTCGTTGCCTCATCCAAACGACTAGCCAACCCCTTTTTCGTTTCGTTGGCATCATTTAATTCTTTTTGATTGGCCTCCAATTGTGCAATCTGCTTTTCTAAAGCATTCACAATCGCATTTTGTGTTTCAATAGAAAGCGAATTATAAGTATTCCATTTCGAATTTTTATTGGAATTCAATACATCATAAGTCGAAGTTCTATAATCGTCATATTTCTTTTGAGCCTCTTCCTGTGCCTTTTTGGTTTCATCTACTTTTTTATTTGCCTTTACAAGATTTTCCTCTAACAAATCTCTCTTTGAAGTATTCGTACTTCCTGGAACCTTGTTCAATTCGCCAGAAGTTACTGCAGATCCTTTTGCGAACACATTCATTTGATCAGCTGTAGTAAACATCATACTAGCAGCCGTTAACATTGTTAATAATTTGGCCTTATTCTTCATAATACCCTCCATAATTTTCGTATGTTTCACGTAAATTCATTATAGCACCCATAAAAACGAATTACATTGATTTTTGTTAATAAGTAAAGGAGCTAGACAACTGTCTAGCTCCAATTTCATTATTTAACCATATATCCTTCACTATCAAATCTATAAGCCGTACCATTAATATTCAATGTAATATCTTTCGCATATACATTTCCTGCATAATAGCACCAACGATTTCCAAATTGAACCCATCTACCTGCTACATACACACCATTTTCATTTACATAATAACGATTGTTGTCTACCCATGCAGAACGAACATACTTACCGTCTTCTCCGCACCAGTAACTACCTGCCCAGCCATAACCAGTTCCAGTTAATTTTGTTAAATCTTTATAACTTACATAAACATTCGAATTTTTATCGCCTTCTTTTAAATATATATCTGTATCTTTTGTGAATTTAAAACATTGACCCGCATAATATGTTTTTCCATCAATTTCGCAACGTTTTCCACGACTAAAACGCATCCATTCACCCTTAGGAACTTTTTCTGTATACACCTTAGTATTATCATGAATCGTTAGAATCACTTCATCTACAAATTTTGCATACAAAGTTGTATCTTTATCCACATAGAAAGGTTTTAATTCTTTTTCTTCCTCTAATATATCACCATCTTTTTCAAGTGACCATCCTACAAACACTTTATTTTTAGGTGCCTCAAGATAAGGATCACTTAACATTTCATTTGTAAAATAACCACCCATCGTAGTAACTTCTTTTAATTCACCAGAACCACCATTGTAGTCTAATATAACTTTTACTGGTTTCTTTTCCGTTCTCGCTTCAAATACACAGTCCTTTGTGAAAACTGTATCTTCCGTAAGTTTTTCACCAGTTTCCACGTTATACCAACCAACTAAAAGTTCATCATCAAAATCAGAAAATAATGATTGATCTCCAGTCATTCGATAATATATATATCTTAACGTCCAAGTATTTCTGTTGTTAAACTCAGCTACTTTAATACCATCATTTTTAAAAGTAACTGTAAACAAATCACTCCAAACCGCATAATATGTCTTATCTGAATCAAATTCGCTATATCGCGTATTCTTTAATAACGGTCCACTAGGTGATCCAATTCTCCATCCAGTAATAACTTTTGTACCTTCTAAATTCTTTTGTTCCCAAGGAGTTCCAGAACCATTATAGTTTGAATAACCTTTTATATAATCTATTTTCATTATTTCTTGATTATTTTCAAACTTTTCACCATTCGCATTAAAAGTAACTGTTACAGAATCCTTCCAAACCGCATGCAAAGTCGTATCTTGATTAATAATATAATTACCATTTGCCTGTGCATATGAATCACTCACACCAATAATTTGATTAGTATCACCAATTCTGAATCCAGCTAATTTCTTTCCTTTTGGAGTGGATTGAACATTAAAGTTAAAACCATCTAATGCTAAACCTTTTCCAGACTCAAAAGTATTTGAGTTTGAACCAAACAGATGTCCGCTTCCACCATTATTGCCCCAATCTAATGTTACTTTTACACTATCTACATAGATTGGATATAAAACAACATCCTTATCAAATTTTGTCTTATATAAATCAATTGCATCCTTTTTATTCTTATCTAAAGTCCATCCAAATAATGATTTTCCTTCAGGAAGATGATTTTCTACTTTATATCCCTCATTAAAAGATGTTCCTTTGGCGATTTGACTCGTATACAATACTTCATCCGTTTCTGGATCTTGTACAGTAACCGTAATCATATCTGCCCATACCGCATGCAAAGTAATATCTTTGTTAACAACATAATATGCATATTTATCAATGATTTTTTCATTATCATCAATACGCCAACCAACTAATTCTTTACCCTCTAAAGGTTGTGTAATTGCGATATTATCAAGACGAATTGAAGTCCCCTTCTTAACTGTTTTACCACTTTGAACATAGCCATCAGCGCCATTGCCAAGATCTAAGTTAATTGTACAACCATCTTTCCAAACAGCATACAACGTTGTATCTTCACTAAATGGCACACCATAAGCCGTTGAAGTATAAACCTTTCCATCAGGAGAACCTACAGCCCAACCAGCTAAATATTTTCCTTCTGGAGTTTTACCAAACACATTATTAAAAATACCACCATATAGATTCGTTTTTGACACAGTTTGCGTTACAGCATCAAATCCAGCTCCATTTGAATCATATGTTAATTTAATTTTGTTAGCAACAACCACAGTTATTGTTGTATCTTTGTCAAAAACAACATCTTGATAAGTTTCAACACCTGTTGTAACACCATCAATCTTATAACCTACTGTGTACTTATCATCTGGTATATTTACATAATTTTGAATACGGACACTATCTCCTTTGGCAACATCAACCGTAGTCGATTCCTGATCCAATCCTTCATAATTGATTGTTAGTGTTACCACATCTGTATAGGATGCATAAAGAACTGTATCTTCATCAAAAGTAGCATCATACATTTCTAACTTAGGACCATCAACAGAACCAATGTGCCAACCAGTAAATACCTTACCTTTCTTTTTAGGTGTTTGATGTAAAGTTGAATTATAAGGCAATCCACTATTCTTACCACAAGTTTCTTTGATTAAGCTACCCTTATCTGTTGATCCACCATTACAATCAAAAGTTACTGTAACTGGATCAGCCCATTGCGCATATAGAGTTACATCTTTATAGAATTGATCTCCATTACCAAGAGCATACATTTTACCCGTCTTTTTATCTTTGAATCCAACTAATACTTTTCCATCTGGATGTGTAAAATATGAATCAGAATAACTAAAATATTGATAATCACCTGCACCAAGCTTATATTGAATTGAATTCCCTATTCCACCATTTGGTTCTAAAGTGATAGTAATCGCATCTTTATAATGCGCATAATAAGTCACATTTCCTTTATATTCACCATCATATATTTTATTTCCACTTTCATCATACCAACCATCAAAAACTTTGCCTTCTGGAGCAATAATGTTACCTGGATAGAGATATCGTCCTTCATATGACTTAATAGTTACTTTCTTTTCTCCATCTTCAAAATGACCCTCTTGCGCATCAAACGTAACCTCATAAGCTTTTGCGTATTTTGCATAAAAAGTCATTTTTTGATCAATCATACACTCATACATTGATTTTCCATTCACATCATACCAACCAACAAACATCATACCTTCTGGCCCCACAGGAGTCGGACAATAAGGATAGTAGCCATTTTCTGTTGTCTCAGTGGTAAATGTTGTGCTTCCATCTTCAAAATGACCTTCTTTGGCATCAAAAATAACATTATAAACCTTCGCATATTTCGCATAAAAAATGGTATCTTTTTCTACACGATTTTGATATATAGGAACCCCATCCTTATCAAACCATCCTAAAAAGCGGAATCCTTCAGGTGGAGTTGGATTACTATATGATGCATAGGTTCCTTCTGCTACTTCCTTTTCAGCCTTATTTGTGCCATCCTCAAAACTACCTTCTTTTGCATCAAATGTTAGTTTTACATTGTGTCCATACTTGGCATAAACTGTAATATCCTTTGTTAATTCAATGCCATCTAAATTCTTTCCTTCTGCATCATACCATCCACAAAAAACAAGTCCATCTGGAGCAATTGGTGCATTATAATATGCATACTCATGTTCTAAAAAGTCTCTTGTTGTGATTGTTTCATTATTAGCAAAATGTCCTTTCCCAGCATCAAAAGTTACCTTAACTAACTTTGAATATTTTGCATAAAAAGTTGTATCCGAAGTCAATTTATGATTATAGATCTCAACACCATTTTCATCATACCACCCCTTAAAACCATATCCATCTGGGGCCACAAGAACAGGACTAATATATGAATTTCCATTTTCACCTTTATAAGTAAAAGTCGTCGTACCATCTCCAAAATGTCCTTCACCTGCATTTAACGTGATATTTACTAAATTTGTACCCTTAAAAGTAAATGATGTACTCACATAATAGCCATCCATACTTATATCAACATTAAAAAAAGCTTCACCCCTTGATGTTTTTTTAACACTTAGTACGTTATCACTTCCAGAATATAAGACATTATCCTGAATCTTTCCTTTAGAATTCGATACAAAAATATTGGAACCTGTATTATTTGTTTTATATTGATAATCTGTAGTTTCTTCTTCTGTACCATCCTCATAACATTTAGTAACAATTAATTTAATCGTTTTCGTCTCATTTTCATCTAATGTATATTCCGTATGACTATCTTCACTTCTAACAGAAATATTTCTAATCTTTTTTTCGTCCGTTTGTGACTCTACATTCGATTCATCATCGACAGTATTTTCTTCTTGATTTACAGCCTCTACT
>OGOX01000823.1_pt1 | contig 21855 bp, 19 predicted proteins | sample 1552761 | NCBI WGS metagenome assembly OGOX01 (sample SAMEA2580212, study PRJEB22360) | human gut metagenome | biome: human gut; feature: human-associated habitat; material: faeces | place: Denmark | collected 2008/2010
AATGAATGACAAATACGATTTTCGGGTCACGCAGACGAGAACGTCCGGTCTGCCCAATCAAGACCGCATCCAAGGTGCGAGGCGGCGTTGCATAGGTAATCGTCTGAAACAGATAGGAAATCGTCTGACAAAAATCTGCCGTTGTCATTGGCTTTTTGGAATATAAGCGGTAAATGGTATCTAAAATCGAAAGGAACTGCTCCCAGATGTATTTTGCATCCTGCTGCTGGGCAATTGTTTTTTCTGCATTCTCGGATTGACAGGAGGTGGAAAGCTGTTCCAGCAACTTTGTTTTCTCTATGTGTTCATACAAGGCATTGCAATAATCTGCCCCCGTATTGCAGTTAAAGAATGCCTGTTTCAGCTCTAAAATCGGCGTTACCAACTGCTGACGGGTCTGCTCCATCTCTGCTTGTTCTTCCTGTAGAGATTCTTTTTCCGGTACAGGAAATGGCACTTCCCACGTTTTTCCCTTGATGTTCCATTGATAGCAATAGTTCTCCAGTTTCGACAGAGCGAGCCAATCACAGCCGGAAAAGCCTGCCTTTGCATATCGTAACAGGCAATCCGTCTGCAAATGCCGCTGCTGTACCAATTCCAGCAGGGTCAACAGGGATACGGAAAACGGATGGTGCAGAACCGAAACCGCTGTATCCAGATAAAACGGCAATTCATAGCGAGAAAATGCATGATGTACAATCGGGCGGTATGCCTCTAAATCATTGGTCAGAATGGCAATGTCGCTGCAGTGCAAAGTATCATCCTGCATCAGCTGCTTCCGAATGGTTGCACAGACATATTCCAACTCAGAAACCGCATCCCGTGCTTCAAAAATATGAATGTGCTGTGCCTGTTCCGGACAGGCTGCAATCGAACCCGACCGGAAAACCGTCTTGCTCAGATAGGCAAGGTCTGCACTGGAAAACCGCTTGGTTTCCGCACAAAACTGCACATCACTGGCAATGTGAAACCGCTTTGCCAGTTCGAGCATCCGGTTTCGGGTTTCCTGTACGGTTGCAAAGAGCGTATCTGCGGATTCGCTCTGTTCTTCCATTCGCAGCGTGATATAAATATCAGCAGCCGTTCCAACCATGACTTCCAGCATGGCATATTCATCTTCGGTGAAGCTTTCAAATTCATCAATGAAAATGGTTTTTCCGAGGAAAAAGTCTGCTCCATTGGCAATGCTGGCTGCCTCTGTAATATCTGTCAAGGCATCCTGCAAATGCTGCTCTTCCAAAAGTGATTCATATTCCTGATAGATGTTTGCGACATCCTGCAACTTATCCCGCAGCCGTCCGGAGCATTGCTGTGCCGTTTCAAAGAGGGCGGAGGAATCTGTTCCGTTCCGCCGCAGCACCGATAAAATCTGTTCAAGATGCTCCATGAAGTCGGTCTTTCCGCACTGCCGGTCAAAAAAATACAGCACCTGATTTTGCCGAACCGTCTGTACTGCCTGCAAGAACAGGGCTTTCCGAACGGTCGCATCGGCATATTGTGCTGCATGTTTCCCATATTTCTGAAACAGCATCCGGCTGATGGAAGTGAAGCTGTGGGTTTCCAACTGATTAAAGGCAGTTGCACCTAAAAAGTGATAGAGTTTTTTATCAAATTCATAAGAAAATTGTTCTGGAACAAGAATGATGCAGTCCGGCTCTTGTGGCAGCAGCTGTCGGATTTTCTGCATGAGCAGGGTTGATTTTCCTGTTCCCGAACCGCCGGCGATGATATGTAACATGAAGAATCTCCTTGTAAATAGAAAATACTGCAAGGCAGAAGTACCTTACAGTATTCTTTTCTCTTAAAGATTGGTTTCCACACTGATTTCCCGATGGGGAACTGGCGTTGAAAAGACGATTTGCGTAGACGTATTGCCGAACCGCTGAATTTTTCCGATAAACGTATCCAATTCCTGTGTAGACGGGAACGAAACCTTAATCAGCATCGAATAAACGCCAGTCACACAGTTACATTCCAATACATTCGGACAGCTGTTAATGAAAGGATAAAATTCCGCTTTCTGGTCAGCAGACAATTCCAAATTGATAAATGCGGTAATATGATACCCCAGCTTTTGTCGGTCAATAATCGTATTATATCCCAAAATAATTCCTTGTTTTTCCAACTTGTCAATTCTGGAGGAAACAGCAGGGGCTGACAAAAATACTTTCGATGCCAGTACTTTCAGCGGTGCTCTCGCATTTTCCTGCAACAATGTAATGAGCATTGCATCAATTTTATCCATCACGGAATCTCCTTTCCAAACTTTCATTTTTTCGCATGCTCTTCCAAAAAAGCGGCATGCCATCGCATATGACAATATTATAACAAAGAAAGATGTACGAACGTTAAATTTAAAATAAAACTTTTATGCAAACTTTCTTTTTTTATTTTTTTCGGTTGTGAATCCGATTTTTCGTTTGTTGTACCTCTTGTAAATTCGTGTTGAGATACTGTTCGGTTTCGGTTAATAAGTGCATGACATAACTTTCCGAGGCGTTCTTGATTTCCTCAGAGGCAGCCTGTGCCTTGGTCAGCATTTCCACTGCCCGTTCCCGTGCTTCCATAGTAATGGTCTGTTGTTCCACCAATTTTTTTGCACGCTGTTCGGCTTCCTGCACAATGCGTTCCCCGTTGGTCTGGGCTTCTTGGATGATGCGGTCGCAGTCAAATTCAATCAGCTTTGCACGGCGGATTTCCTCCGGCTTATTCATCCGCATATCGTTGATCAGTTCCCGCAGCCGGTCACCATCCACAATCACTTTATGAGAGGCAAACGGAATGGGCTTTGCATGATCCAAAAGCTGATCCATCAAATCCAGGATTTCATCAATTTTCATGTTGGTAACTCCTTTGAGAGGCGTTGCAAAATCTCATCGTGCAGCACATCCGGAACAAAATGCCGAATATCGCCGTTGAATGCCGCAATTTGTTTCACGACACTGGAACTGAGATACATATTTTCGGTGCAGGCAGTCAAAAAAATGGTTTCTGCCTGGTCATATAGCTTTTTGTTGGCAAGTGCCATTTGAAATTCATATTCAAAGTCGCTGACTGCCCGCAAGCCCTTGACAATTGCAATTGCATGCACGTCCCGCACATAGTCCACCAATAGCCCACCGGAAAGGTCGACTCGCACATTCGGCAAATCGGTCGTCACCCGTGTAATCATGGAAACCCGTTCCTGTGGGGTAAAACTTTCATTGGATTTCATGATATTTTTGGAAACCAACACAATCAATTCATCAAACAGCTTCGAGGCACGACGGATGACATCCAGATGCCCCACTGTTACCGGGTCGAAACTTCCGGGATAAACTGCAATTCTTTTCAATTTTGCGTCACTTCTTCCTTATAAATGTACACGGTTACTGCAATGCTGCCGTACGAATACGTTTTCTTTTTCCGCCAGACACCCAGTTCCTCCGGCAGTTCCAATTCCCGTTCGTGTTCACAGATAATCTTTCCATCCGGTGCAACGTGGTGTTCCAACAGCAACAGCATTTCCTGAATGGTATCGTGCCGATACGGCGGGTCTAAAAAGACCAAATCCCATTGCATCGTGGGGTCACTGCTCTTTAAAAATGTAGCTGCCTCCGTCTGAATGACTTCTGCCTGTTCCGAAAAGCCAGCGGCTGCGACATTCTCCCGAATGACAGACAGTGCCTTTGGAGAATGGTCAATCAGATATGCCCGTTTTGCTCCACGGCTCAACGCTTCCAGCCCCAGCTGTCCGCTGCCTGCAAACAAATCCAGAACAGTTGCCTGCGGCAAGTCAAACTGAATGGAGGAAAAAATGGCTTCTTTCACCTTTTCGGTGGTTGGGCGAACATCCATTCCCTCTAACGTCTTTAATCGTCTGCCCCGTGCCGTTCCAGAAATAATTCGCATAACTGCCTTGCTCCTATCTTCTAATTTCTTACATTTCTTGTTGAATGAACGTATATAATGCTTCCCCGACTGCCTGCGAAACGCCGGCGGCTTTCGCAAGTTCCTCTGCCGAGGCTGCTTTCAACTGTTCTTTTGTCTTAAACTGCACCAACAATGCCTGTGCTTTTTTCTCGCCAATGCCCTTGACCTGCGTCAACTCCAACGCATATGACGTTTTCTTATGATGGCTTCGCATATAGGTAATCGCATAGCGATGGACTTCATCCTGAACCTGCGTCAGAAAATGAAAGGCGGCACTGGTACGGGAAACGGTAATTTCTCCGCCATCCTTGGCAATTGCACGGGTACGGTGCTTCTGGTCTTTGACCATGCCATACAAGGGAATGTGCAGCTGCAATTCCTCTAACACGGTCTGCACGGCATGGACGTGTCCCTGTCCGCCGTCCAGTAAAATCAAATCCGGTGTTTTACAGAATCCAGCGTCACCGTCCTGCTTCACCAGATGCAGCAACCGCCGCCGCAAGACTTGCTGCATACAAGCATAGTCATCCTGCCCCGGCATTTGCTCCAGCGAAAAGCGTTTGTATGCCTTTTTGGCTGGCTTGCCCTTCTGGAAAACAACCATCCCAGCCACCATGGACGTGGCAGCTAAATTGGAAATGTCATAGGCTTCAATCCACTCCGGCGTTGCTGGAAGTCCCAGCACCTGCTTCAACTCTTCCAATGCCTGAATTTCTTTGCCCGTCCGGCTCATCTGGAGGGCAAGCGTTTCGTTGGCATTGTGTTTCGAGAGCTGCAAAATATGGGCAGCTGCTCCACGCTGCGGAACAGATAGCCGAACATGATGTCCTGCCCGTTCTGCCAGCATTTTTTGCAGCAGTTCCATGTTTTCCAGCGGTACGGGCAATAGCAAATCGCTTGGAATTTTTTCCGCTTGGTCATAATACTGCCCGATAAAGGACGCTAACAGTCCGGCAGTGGGTTCTACCTGTGAAAACAGATAGGTCTGTTTATCAAAAAGTCTTCGATTCCGATATAAAAGCAGAGAAATGCACTGCTTTCCGCCGCTTTCGCTGACTGCCAGCACATCGGCTTCTTTTATATCCGAATCGAGAATTTTTTGTGTTTCGCCTGCTTTGGCAATGGCTTTCATCCGGTCACGCAAAATGGCTGCCCGTTCAAAATCCAGCCGTTCCGCAGCCGCTTCCATTTCCTGTTGCATTTGCTGCACGGATGCTGTACTGCCGTTTTTGAGGTAGGCAATCGCCTGTTGAATGATTTCTTGATATGCCTTTTGGGAAATATTCCCCCGACAAAGCCCCATGCACTGTTGCAAGTGATAATTCAGGCAAGGTCTGCCCCGATGAAACGATGCTGGAAACGATTTCTGACAGGTTGGCAGCCGGAACACCTTGTTCACTTCTTTGACTGCCTCTTTCGCAACAAATCCGCTCATATAAGGGCCTAAATACGTCCCTTTTTTCTCCTTGTTCTGCTGAACGGAGAAGCGAGGAAATGGCTCATCGGAAATGAAAATATAATGGTATCCCTTATCATCTTTCAGGAGAATGTTATATTTTGGCTGATACTGCTTAATCAGACTGCATTCCAACACCAACGCCTCATATTCCGAGTCTGTCACGATGAAATCATAGTCATAGACCGATGCCACCATACTGGCAACTTTGGGTGTATGGTCGGCGGAAACCCGAAAATAACTGGTCACTCGATTTTTCAGATTTTTCGCCTTTCCCACATAGATAATTGTTTTCTTCTCATTTTTCATGAGATAGACACCCGGAGATGTCGTCAATTTCGCTGTTTTCTCTCTTAAAAACGGCAATCTTGGATTCATAAAGCACCTCCGGATGTATGCATCCCAATCTCGTTACTGTAATGCCTGTAATGCACGCTGTCCAATGTCGTGCCGATAGTGGACGTTCTCCCACTGAATCTTTGCAACGCCTGCATAAGCCTTTTCCAATGCAGCCGGCAAGTTTTCAGCGGTTGCTGTCACGCCGAGCACTCTTCCGCCAGCGGTCAACAGCTGCTGTCCATCTTCTGCCAGCTTTGTTCCGGCATGATAAACGGTGCAGCCTGCTACCTGTCCGCCATCATCCAGACCGGAGATTGCAAGACCGGTTCGTACTTTTCCGGATAGCCGCCGCTTGCCATAACCACACAAGCTGCACAGCCATTCTTCCAGACAACCGGCAATTCTGCCAGCTTCTGTTCCGAAATCGCACGCATAATATCAACCAAATCGGTTTCCAGCAGCGGCAACACAACCTGTGTTTCCGGGTCGCCGAAGCGCGCATTGAACTCCAGCACTTTCGGGCCTTCGGGCGTAAGCATGAACCCGCCATACAGGCAGCCGCGATAGTCGTTTTCGAACGGATCCTTTGCCGTAGCGGCAGCGGACTGCTCCATGATGGAAATCATGGTTGCCATTTCTTCTTCAGTGACAATAGGCACCGGGGAATACACACCCATGCCACCTGTGTTGGGACCAAGGTCACCATCGTAGGCGCGCTTATGGTCTTGCGCGGGAGCCATACAAAATGCCTTGCCATTAGAAACGAAAGCCAGAAGCGAGCACTCGGGACCGGTCAGCATTTCCTCCACAACAACAGTCTGACCCGCATCGCCAAAGCTGCCGTCAAAGCAAGCCTCAACGGCATCAAGCGCCATGTCAAGCGTTTCGGCAACCACAACACCCTTGCCCGCGGCAAGGCCGTCAGCCTTAACGACCAATGGGGCGCCCAGCTCTTCGCAGTATGCGCGAGCAGAAGCAGCGTCGGTGAAGCTCTGGTAACGTGCCGTAGGTATACCGTTTGCATCCATGAAGCGCTTGGAATAAGTCTTAGAGCCTTCCAGCTGAGCGCCTTGCGCATCAGGGCCGAACACGGGAATGCCCGCTTCGCGGAGAACGTCAGCAACACCAGCCACGAGGGGGGCCTCAGGGCCGATTACAACCAATTCGATGTTGTGAGCCTGGGCAAATGCAAGTACCGCCTGAGCGTCTTCAGCATTGAGATCCTTAACGTTGCGAGCGATGTTTGCCGTACCACCATTACCGGGAGCCACGTACAGCTCGGTGCAACGAGGCGATTTCGCAAGCGCCCACGAAATAGCATGCTCGCGGCCACCGCCGCCAAGAACCAGAATGTTCATGGTTCAAACCTTTCTTGTTTGATGCCAAAAAGCACCCCCGCAGGTTATTCCGCGAAGGTGCTTTGCTTGTTTCGCTTTACTGGGTGAAGCCCATATTGCTAGCGGCTCTCCCAGCCATTGAAGATAGTCTGGTTGCGGTCAGGGCCAACAGCGATGATGGACGCCTTTACGCCAGAAACCTCTTCAAGGTACTTAACGTAGCTCTGCGCATTTGCGGGCAGGTCTTCGAACTTCTTGCAATCGGAGATATCGACGCCCTCCCAGCCAGGAAGTTCTTCGTAAATAGGCGTTACGTTTTTCGGATAGATAACCGAATGCTGCATAGGGAAGTAGTCGTAACGCTGACCGTCTGCCTCATAAGCAACGCATACTTTGATGCGGGGGACGCAGGAAAGAACGTCAAGTTTGGTAAGAGCCATGTCGGTCATGGAGTTGACCTCTACCGCGTAGCGAGCCTGAACCGCGTCGAACCAACCGCAGCGGCGCTTGCGACCGGTGGTTACACCGTATTCGCCGCCCGTCTTGCACAGAAGCTCGCCGGTTTCGTCATGAAGCTCTGTAGGGAACGGACCGGAGCCAACGCGCGTGATGTACGCCTTAGCAATGCCCAGGACCTTGCCGATTGCCTTCGGACCCACACCAGAACCGGTGGGCGCGCCGCCAGCGCAGCACGAAGAAGAGGTTACGAAGGGATAGGTGCCATGGTCGACGTCGAGCATGGTGCCCTGAGCGCCTTCGAACAGCACGTTCTTGCCAGCACGGAGTTCCGCATTCAGCAGCTGCGTGGTTTCGGCCATATGATCGCGCATAACGTCGGCGTAGGGGAGATACATCTCGCAGATCTGATCAACCGTATAAGGTTCAAGATCATAGATCTTGGTAAGGATCTGGTTCTTTAGGAACAGGGCAGCTTCAACCTTCTCACGGAAGATCTTTTCATCGAGCAGGTCCTGAACACGGATGCCGCAACGGGAAATTTTATCTTCGTAAGCAGGGCCGATACCACGCTTAGTAGTGCCGATCTTGTGCTTGCCCAGATGGCGTTCAGACGCACCATCGAGATCGATGTGGTACGGCATGATGATGTGAGCGTCACAGGAAATGCGCAGACGATCGCAGGAGAAGCCTTCGCCCTGCAGCATGTCCATCTCTTCAACGAGAACCTTCGGGTCGATAACGCAACCGTTGCCGATAACAGGCGTGATGTGATCATACATAACGCCAGAAGGAATCAGATGAAGCGCCAGCTTGGTATCGCCGTGGATAACCGTGTGGCCTGCGTTGTTTCCGCCCTGATAACGAACAACGTAATCGTAGTCGCTCGAAATAAGGTCAGTGATCTTGCCTTTGCCCTCGTCGCCCCACTGAGCGCCAAGGAGAACCGTGCTTGGCATGAAAGGTCCTTTCAATGTTTTAATAATTAGCCAGGTGCAACGCACCAAAGCGCGCAACAAGCCTTAGCAACCAAAATCATACTACAGTTGAATCAAATTGCTTCGCGGATCAACAGTTCCCATCAAGGCTGCAACGTCTGAATGGCATGTAAACAAAATTACCTGCCGATACCGTGCCAATTCCGCCAAAGCACGGGCAGCTTGCGCGCGCCTCTCGTCGTCGAAATTGACCAATATGTCATCGCACAGCACAGGAAGCCCGCGGCCAACATTTGCAGCCGAAAGAAGAAGGGCAATGCGCAGGCTCAAATACAACTGCTGACGCGTACCCAGCGAAAGCAGATGAGGTGGGCGCACGGTTTTAACCGCATCAATCACTTCTAGTTCACCCTGGGCGTTCATGCGCACCTGCCGCCAGGCACCATCGGTCATCTGCGAGAGCAAGCGCGAAGCGGTGCGGTATACCTCAGGTTGGCTTTTGCGCTCCCATTCGGCAATTGCCGCTTCAAGGGACCGTTTGGCAATGAACAGCACCGAGAGCCTTCGGTACGTTTCCCGCAGGCGCGCCTCCACCTCTTCGCATTTGAACTTCGCCTCGTCGAAATCGGTTGAGCTGCGAGCAGCAGCCAAACGTTCCGACAGCTCTCCATGCTGGCGATCTGTTTCGGCCGCTGCAGCCGCCGTCTTAGCACGGTCCTGCTCTTTGCGCTCGATGGCTTGGGATATCGCCTCCAGCGATGCGCCATCGTCGAAGCCTGCCTTGCGGCACAGCTCCACGCGTTGGTTTTTGCATTCGGCTAGCTCCTTGCGAATACTTGCACACTGAAGGGATCGTGCCTGATGGTTCAGGTTTTCTGTTGCGCAAGAAGTGCGGTAATCGTCAAGCTGATCCAGCAATCGGCGAGCACGACGAAGAGAACCAGCAGCAGCCTTCAGGCCGTTCGCCTCCAAGAAACTTACAACTTGGACGTCGAAATCGCGGAGAGACCGCTCGCAAGCTTCCACTGTTTTCTTATCCTGCTGAACCACCCAGTCGCGCTTCTTCAGCTCCTCGTCGAGCTCGTCTTCGCCAGGAATCGGCTTCAACGCTATCGAAACACCTGCCGCACCGATTACCAGGGCAAACGCAACCAGGGCCACTCCGGCAATCAAGTAAGAGACACCGCCATGATCAGGGGAGCTGTACAAAACAAACGAACCGGCGAACGCCATAAGCAGCGTTAACGCCAAAGCCAATCCGAGTTTCACTTTGCGCTGCGAAGCAAACTGGATCTTGCTGTCGGCGGCCTTTGCCCGCTCGGCAAACACTTCGTAATCCGACTGAGAGCGAACAGCATCCATGCGTGCAGCATCTAGAGAATGCTCCAATTTTGCGCGACGGCGCTCGAAATCTTCAAGGCTATCTGCAAGCTGATACTGATCTTCCCTGCTCAAGCCGACCAGTTCGGCGAGCTCATGCGGCGGCTCTCCCTCATGCATGGAGGCTTCATCCTCCAAACGCAACGCCTCATGGAGCGATGTGCGCGATTCTTCGATAGAACGATCAATTTCCTCCACACGAACGCGGAGTGTTTTCAGGCCTTCTATTTCCGCATTAAGCTGCTGCTGCGTTTGCGCAAGCAAATCTCTCCGCGGACCCCACGAGGCAAGCATTTTCTCCTGTGCGCGCAGCGCATCTGCCTCTTCACGCCCTTGATGAACCAACTCGCGCAAACGAAGCCGCTCTTCCGTTAAGTTAGGCACCGAATTCGGATTCTTAGCGGAGCGGGAAAGCTCCTGCTTGATACGTTCGTTCACTTCGTCAAGCGCATGAGCAGGGGAAGACCCTGTACCAGAACCAGCGGTAAGCAAATGAGCCGTTACTTCGTTATGGCGATCGAGACGCAAAAGCTCATCGCTCGTTAACGCGAAAATGGTGTTGTAGGTTTCCTGGTCAATGTCGGCAAGCAGCCCTGTAGGAACGGTTATCCCTTCGCTGTTCTTGGCGCGCTTGACCTCGGACACTTCGCCATTCGAGCTGTCGCGGAAGAAGAGGCTCCCTACACGCTCTGCCGATTCGGGACGATACGAATTACCCTGACCCCTAGAGCTCGGCCAACCGAACAAAACGCCCTTCACCAATTCATTGAGCGTGGTTTTGCCAGCTTCATTGGGGCCGTATACCACATTCAAACCAGGAGAAAACGGGCCTACAATAATGTTCGAGAATTTCCCGAAACTCGACATCTTCACATGCTCAAGAAATAAGGGGCTGATGCGTGCCTCGCCACTGGTATTTTTCTTTTTGCCCATTAAGCCTCACGCCCCAACAGATCGAGTACAAGCGTTTCAGCCTCATCGCACAAAGAGGGCATTGCGCGACCAAGGGTTTTAGGCAAAGGAAGGTCTCGGCTGCAGAATTCGTCTTCCACACCCTGAAGCGCCGCCGCATCACCTTTGCGATACTCATCGAGCGCACCAAGGTATGCCGCAGGGAACAGACCCTCGGTACGAAGAGCCTCTTTGTTGAAAGGAACCGAAGTGCGGCCCCAGATATCGTCGATAAAGAAAAACGGATACGAGTCGTTCACCGCCTGACGAAGATCATCAAGCACACGAGCGTCAAGGCGAGAGTGGAGGCTCGTCTTGCCAGTAAGGATCACACGGAATATCATGCGCTGACAGCACGCATCGGCATTGGCGGCGAACTGTGCAGAAACAATGCGCTCCTGAACATCGGCAACCGTTGGGCACTCAGACACATCCACCTCCAACCGGCACCATTCAACTTGCGCCATGGGAAGGAAGTCTGCCTGGACGGGGGATCCCTGCGAAAGCGCAACCTGGTACACCCCATGAGGGCCGGTTTCCACCACACTCCTGCCCTGAGGGCACCCAGAAAAGGCAATGCGCGGGCATTGAGAAGTGGGCAGCAGGCGCGGCTGATGGACATGACCGCACGCCCAATAATCAACATCTCGCGAAAGCAAGATTTTAGGTTGCACTGGCGAGCGTGTGGGATCAATATCGAGGCCTGTATGCAGAACGCCAACCATAAAAGGCGCCTGAACTCCCAGCTCACGCTGGGCAGTTTCACGTGAAACCCCTTCAGAGATATCAACACCAGCAGGCCAAGATTGGCTGAAGTACCCGCGTCCGCCAATCAATGCAAGGGGTTCGCCTTCACGTTCGTACAACGCAAAGCTGGGCTTGCCCGCGCCCAGCAAATGGGCGTTTTCCGGCAAGGCAGAAAAGCTGTTATCCCACGATGTAAAGGGATCATGATTGCCCGTTACAAAGTACACGGGAATGCCCACATCGTTGAGCCTTTCCAAACCCGATACAAACAGAGAAAAATCGGCATACGAAGGGCGCGAATCGTCGAAGATGTCTCCCGCAACCACCACAAAATCGACCTGCTTTTCTATGGCGGTGTCGACAATGCGCCGATACGCATCTGGGATTGCCTTCAGCAGCACGTCGGCCCACAAGGGCGAGCTTGCGCGGAGCCCCTTGAACGGCGCCCCCAAATGCAAGTCGGCTGCATGTATGAACGTAATCGTGCTCAACCCAGCCTGCCTCTCGTAAGACTAGTAACGCGAATCGTCGAAATGATTGGTGAACTTGGTGAATTCAGGGATGAATGTAAGCGGAATATCGCGCGTCGGGCCACTACGATTCTTCGCCACAATAAGCTCTGCCATGCCCCAGTCAGGGCGGCTGTCCGATTCGGCCTCAGCTTCTGTGGTGCTTCGGTCGATGAACATAACAATGTCAGCGTCCTGTTCGATGGAGCCCGATTCGCGAAGGTCGGAAAGCATCGGGCGCTTGTCGGTACGCGACTCAACACCACGGGAAAGCTGCGAAAGCGAAATAATGGGCACTTCAAGTTCCTTTGCCAGAACTTTCAGACCACGTGAGATTTCGGCAACCTCAACGGCGCGGTTGTTGGGATGGGGGATTACCGGCTGCATAAGCTGCAGATAGTCAACAATGATCAAGCCGTTCTTCTTGTTGCGCATCATACGGCGTGCCTTGGTGCGCAGCTCGACAATAGAAAGACCGGCTGAGTCGTCAACATACAACTCGCAATTGGAAAGGTCGCTGGAAGCCTGGATAAGCTGGCTCCAATCCCCTTCGGTAAGCTGACCGTTGCGCATGCGCGAAAGAGCAAGGCCCGCTTCCGCCGCCAAAAGCCTCTGCGTGATTTCGTTGGAACTCATTTCCAAGCTGAAGAACGCCACAGGTGCGCCAGACTTAGCGGCATTGGCCGCAAGGTTCATGGCGAACGATGTTTTGCCAACAGCAGGACGGGCAGCCAGAATGATAAGGTTACCCGGGCGCAAACCGCAGAAGAGCTTATCCACATCGATGAAGCCGGTGGGCACGCCTTGGAGCATGCCTTCACGGTTGCCCATTTCGGCAATTTCCTCATTCGCTTCTACCAGCAATTCCTGAATGCCCTTAAAACTGGAATTTACCGTTTGCTCGGTAACGCCGAACAACGCCGCTTCCGACTGAGAAATAAGCTCCTTCGGATCGGCAGGAGAATCGTAGGCAAGCGACGTGATTTGAGCCGCGCTCATAAGGAGTTCACGACGAATGGCGTCACGGCTTACAATTTCAGCATGATGCTGCCAGCTGGTGAACGCAAACGTGTTGTCAGCAAGCTCCAGCAGATACTGCTGGCCACCAACTGCTTCCAGCTGTCCCGCTGCCTTCAGGTTGTCGGAAACGGAAATAACATCGATCGGGATGGAACGCGCGTTCATTTCGCGCATTGCCTCGAAGATCATCTTGTGAGCTGGTCGGAAGAAGCTTTCGGGCTTCAGTTTCAAGGACACTTCCTCAAACACGCCCGTCGACAAAAGGCATGCCGCTAAAACCGTTTGCTCAGCCTCAATGTTCTGAGGCAAAGACTTGCGCGCTTCAGAAGCTGGCTGATTGTTTTCAGGCATGGGGGTCTGCTCCTTGGTGGTTCGATGGTTTGCACCCTCATAATACCTGCTTTGTTGTTTAGTCCCTATAGAGGACCAAGCAACAACACCAAATAGCAAGACCCTGTCGAGGAAATGTCCTCGACAGGGCCGCAATCAGGCTCCACTCAACTTGGCAATTAGTACAGTGGCGGGGTAGTTTTGTAGGAGTCCAAGTCGGGGAGCACTTCTTTATATTGATTGAGGCGTGCGCGGATGATGGGTCGGATATTGGACAGCTGCCTGCCCGTTACCGTTTCCTTTTCCGCATAAGGCCGCAAGGCTTCGGCGAGGTCGGCATCACCCACGGTGTCCCGTATCCAACCCGCGTAGTACTCAACCCCAATCAGGTTAACTTCCCCATGCACCTGATAAGCGACATACGGGCTTATAGGCTTCAGGAACTCAACACTATCAGGAAAGCTACGCAGATGCTTTGGCTGTGCGCCGCCGCAGCGGGAAAACAAAACGCCAACAGCGGACTCATCGAGCGGCAGAAAACGGCTCCAATGACGAACCTGATCCTCGCTGGGAAGAGGAAGGGCATTGACGTTTCTCACCTTCTCCTGCTCAATCTCTTCTTGCATCAGCTGGCTTTTGATAGGATTCAGCGCCTCTTTCCCCCAGGAACGAGCGTCAACCGAATCGCTACCGGGCTTCTTTTCGCCGTCCATCTAGCATCACTCATCCTCTTCCTGGCCAAGCACGCCGTGAGCCTCGAGTTCATCGGCTACGTACCCAAGACCCTCAGCTTCCAAGGCCGAACGCTTCAACCAGCCGTGGGCAACGTCACAACCTTCCAGGCGATAGAAATGGCTTTTCAGTTCTTCAGTCTTTTCCCTGTCGAGCTGACGTCCCGAAACATCCTTGTAGGCCCATTCATGCGTTTCCTCGTTGTAGGTTGGCAGACAGTAGGCAATCTCGTATGAGGTTTGGGGCACCTTCGGGTTCTGAGGCTGGTCATAGACATAATCCGAGAATATCTCCACCTCACGTGTGCGCCCCTGAAGCTGCCAAATTGCGCGATCGAGGTCGTAGACTTTCTTCCCCAACCAAATGACGTCTTCGAAGCTCTTGTTCCACCCCGTGCAAGCGTTGAGGAATTTCGGCTCCCCGTCAGGCGTCATTCCCTCGAAGTCCTTGCCATACGGATTCACCAGGTCAGTCCACGCCCAGTCGCACAAACCGACCGTGTTTTTCCATGAACGGTTGTAGTAAATAGTCCAGGCTACCGCCTTTGCGCACGGCTTCTTGTAAATTCCTTCATCCGAATAGTCGATCATTTCGGGATCGCAGAACGGCACCAGCTTCTTGCCCATGATTTCCGCCAGACGAGCAGCCGATACATCGGGCTCTCTACCCTGAGCGTAGTTCTGGGAGGGAGTCCAATAGCAGGGGAAGTCCAAATCGTGGCTGTTGATATCGCGATCGGTAAGGATTGAAGCGAAACCCCAGTCAGCCGAAGTGCGCGGATCGTAATGATGCCCATAGCTGTACTGAAGAACAGGCAGCATGCCAGTAGACGAATCTTCTTCCCAGCGTCCCCATTTTTCAGCACATGGCTGTAGGCCCAATGCAAGATCGGCGCCGATATCGGCCAAATTAACGATCGATGAGATGAGGGCGTTGGCAAATTCAATGGTGCCCATCTTTTCGAATGGCAAGTTTGATTCGATTTCCTTGCCTGGTCCGATCAGCCCCTTTTCATAGAGCCTCATCAGCCAAAAGGTGATGGGCATAAACGAATTGGCGTTCATGCCAACACGGTTAAGCAAGGTTGCTGCCTTGGCGGTGTTTTCCGTGATGACCCCATCATGTGCTGCCTTGTCCTGCGGAGTAAACCAGTGGAAGCCGATACACATCGCTTCGTTTCCGTAATAGTTTGAGGTTCTACCCCGGCATGCACGGACACAACCTACGCAGCCATAGGGCCTACTTGACACTCCCGTTCCGTAAAAGCGAGTCGAATTACCCGGAGGTGATGAAATATCCTGCATGCCTATGTATTTGTTTGGATTATCGGCATGACCGCCCCAGGTATATTGCTGAGCCCACAGACGCGCGTCCATCATCGCCTGAGGATCGGCAATCTCGATGCTCTTCGTGCCCAAAAATCCTATTGCCTTCAGGTTCTTAGCTGCCCATACGCCGCCAAAACCACCTTGGCCAATAACATGAGCCATATCGGAAACCAACGAGGAAAGCGGACCATAATTCTCTGGATTAGGGCCCGTGGTAAGAATTGCAGGGCGCTGAGTGGTTTTTCCCGCATCGCGCCATCCAGACGCGATGGTGTTCCAATCGCCCGCATGGTAATCGTGGACCATCTGAGGCATCAGGGTTTCCTGTGTTTCCTGAGTATCAAGGCCCCAGAGCGACTCAGCGTCATTGAAGGTTACTCGGTCGTTGACAACGCTGATCCACACCTTACGCTTAGCCTGCCCCAAAAGGACAAAAGCATCATATCCAGCGTGCTTCATCATCGGTCCGAAACGTCCACCCATGTTCGAGCGCGTAAACCAGGGAGTAGGATACCCCTGCGTACCAACTGCCACCATTTCGGCACGGCCGCCACCCGAGGGGGTTGGCGTGCCCGCAATAGGGGACGTTGCCAGAGCGCACACGTTCTTTGGGTCAGCAGGGTCGGTGATAGTTTTATCCTCGCAATAATCCCAGAACAACGCGGCAGCCATTCCGTGACCGCCGATCCATTCTTCATACTTAGACGTCGGGGCGGTTTCGTACGTTTCCTCGTCGAGGTGCAAGATCAAGATCTTGCCCGCAAATCCATTTGCCATTTGTTTTCACCTACCCTTATTTCTTCGCAGAGCTGCCTTCACTACCAGGATTGCCGGTAGCGCCAACGGCATACGTCATCATCGATGGCCAACTTGTTCCCGTTCGCAGATCCACGTCATATTGGGATCCGCCTGTTTCCTTGGGGAGTTCTTTAACGAATTTAATGGCGCGTTCAGGGCATACCGATTCACAGGCGCGGACGCCATCGGGTCCGACTTCGTGTTCCCAAAACGGCGTATTAGTGCAGAGGTCGCATTTCTGAGAATGCTTATCTTCGTTGTTCCACTGCAATCGAGAGGGAGAGTTAGGGCACGCGGAAATACACTGCATGCATCCAATGCACTTGTCTGGGTCAACCACGCGCACGTTATCGTTTTCTTCGTCGATGTGGCAAGCTCCCGTAGGGCACACCGAAACGCACTTAGGCTCTGCGCATTGATGACATTGGAAAATGGTCATGTCATAGGGGAAATGCTGGAATGAATCGCCCACAATCTGGATTCGCGCAAGACCAGGGTTTGTTACCCCGTAATGGGTCATTGCGCACGCCATCATGCAATTCTGACATCCGCAGCATCTCATGCTATCTACGATGAGATATCCACCTGAAACAGGAAACGCCACATCGATATTGTTATTACGCGCGAATGCCATGATGCCGCTCGTACCCAACGTTGTAGCAGCCAGCAATGTACCAGCCAACGCAACAAACTTACGGCGTGTTACCCCTTCGGGTTTTTGGTTCTCTGACGCTTCGGACGTCAGATTCTCTTCGTTGTTCTCCGACGTACTGCAAGGGGGATCTTTCTGCAGCTCGGAGTCTTCATACTGCTTTGACATTATGTCTGCCCTTTCGTTTCGAGCAATTCCCTTGGGGGAAGGGAATCTCAAAATCTATTACGAGCAGACCGCCATACCAACATACCCATGCAAGGCAAAATATATGGGTCAAACGTTTGGGATCTATGGGTTAGCTATTGAATGGCGGATACTGCTCGGCGAATAGGGAATTGTTCTCGATAAAGGCGAATTGTTGTCACTTAATCGCCTAAAGCATTACTTTGCTTTTTGCTCTTCGGAAACAATGTCCTCATACCAACCAGGGTGTTCCTTCTTCGCTTCCTCTTCTGGCATCCAGCCATGGATCATAGAGGGAAAGGTCTTCCACGACCAAGGAACCAGAACCGCAAAGAACACATGGGCAAGAAGGAACAGGAGCATGGCAACCGTGCCGATATCGTGCAACAGCGTTGCAGCCGAAACCACAAATCCAGGAAGATCGATAGAATGCTGGATCGACTTGATAATGCCCGTGAAAGCCATTAGAGCGCCCACGAAAATCGCAAAGACATAGGCCATGTTTTCGCTCTGGAAGTATTTCTTTTCTTTTGGATACTTTGCTCTTTTGAATCCCAACTGAGCGCCATAGTGGTTCATCGTCGAAGAGATTGCGTCCTTGTTAGGAAGATGCTCTTTCATACGCGCCGGCTCGGAAATGGCATTGCCGATGTAATAGAACGTCCCGAACAGAAATGCGCATGCCGCTACGAAATGGACGTTCAGGGCAATTACAGCTTCTTCGCTGGTTGAAACAAAACTGATAAAGAAGCTTAATCCCATGATGATGCCCGAGATCAGTAGAAACAGCGTGCCTAAAGCATGAGGCCAGTGTTCCACACGAGCCGCGACGTCGTGGCGATAGATCTTTCCATTCTTGCGATAGGGCTTCGTTCTCTTGGTGAAGTAGGTGAGTATCAGCCCTAAGCAAGGCATAAGAAGAAGCAGCCACAAACAATGGTCGAACAGAAGGGAGCTTGATACGCTCATAACGATCTCCTTTCGCTATAAATCGCTTTGCATGGGATGCGATATGGAGATCTGTTTTTTATCAGGCTAGCACCGCAGGCAACATACCTGAAATAAAGCCTGCTACTGGTCTTATTAACTATATGAACATGTTATAAATCTTTTTTAAGAACAACTTTTTAAATGATTCGACGCGACATACTGCAAACCAGCATCTCGATGCCACTCGATAAACGACCCATGACCAGCTTGCACATGTCGAAATTCGAGCACAGTCACACGTTGCAAAGCTCGGTTTGCTAATGCCTTTCACCTAGAAACAAAGAAAGGCCACCCTTTCGGGTGGCCTTTCAAAAAAGCAGATAAGAAACTACTCAGCAGCTTCTTCGGTTGCCTCTTCTGCCTCTACTGCTTCTTCAGCAGCTTCCTCGGCAGGAGCAGCGAAGGTTGCCTCGTCACCTACGAGCAGAGCGAGGTTAGCCTTGATGTCGCGATAGAGAGACACAACAACGGTGTGCTCGCCAGCGGACTTGATGGCATTCTTGATCTCAACGCGACGGCGGTCGATGTCGAGGTCAGCCTGAGCCTTAACAGCGTCAGCTACCATCTGAGCGGTTACGGAGCCAAAGAGAACGCCCTCTTCGCCTACGCGAACCTCAACCTTAACGGTAAGAGCCTCGAGCTGAGCCTTCATCTTGTTGGCATCAGCAATGCGGTTCTCTTCGCGAGCGGCGATGTTGTGCTTACGCTGCTCGAGCTGCTTCAGGTTGCCCTTGGTTGCCAGAACGGCCATACCCTGGGGAAGCAGATAGTTGTTAGCAAAGCCGGGAGCTACGTCTACAACGTCGCCTTCGCCGCCCTTGTTCTTAACTTCGGTAAGAAGGATAACTTTCATTTCATCCTCCTCTTTAGCGATTACGGCGATCGCCGCGGCCGCTTACAGCAGGCACAGCGTAGGGCATGAGAGCCATTTCGCGTGCGCGCTTAACAGCATTGGCGATATCGCGCTGGTGCTGGGTGCAAGCGCCCGTAACACGGCGGGGCTTGATCTTCCCACGGTCAGTAACATACTTGCGCAGCATCTGAGTGTCTTTGTAGTCGACGTATTCCGCATGATCCTTGCAGAACTGGCAATACTTTCGACGAGGCTGCTTGGTGTAGTCAGACATGTTAACCTCTTTCGAATGATTAGAACGGAATGTCGTCGTCGTAAACGGAAGCATCTACAACCGGTGCAGCCATCGGGGCTGGAGCCATAGGCGCTGTCATGGGTGCCGCGGCGCGAGGAGCACCATCGTTGCGGCTGGTCATGAACTCGATCTCATCAACAATGACTTCGATCTTGCTACGCTTCTGGCCATCGCGTTCCCACTGGCTCCAACGAAGCTTTCCTTCAATGGCTACCTTGCTACCCTTGGAAAGGAAGCGGGAAACGCTCTGTGCGCGAGCACCAAACATAGTGCAATCAATGAAGTTGGGGTAATCTTCCCATTCACCCGTCTGCTGGTTCTTGCGGCGATCGTTGACTGCGACGCCGAAGCCCAGAACAGGCATGCCACTTGCTGTGGAACGCAAATCGGGATCACGGGTAAGGTTTCCGCTGATTACAACTCGATTGATACTCATATCGATACCTCTTTCACAACGTGGACTAGTCCGTCCACCTTTTGATTTCCTTGAAAATTAATCGCGATCGGTGCGAGCAACGATCATGTGACGTACAACAGCATCGGAGATGCGGAGTACGCGGTCGAGTTCAGCAATGTTGCTGGGCTCTGCATGGAAATCGATAAGGGTGTAATCACCGTCGGTCAGACCGTTGATTTCGTAAGCGAGCTTGCGCTTACCCCAGTTATCAACATTATCAACGACACCGTTACCTTCTGCGAGGGCGGTCTCGATACGCTTCATAACAGCGAGACGAGATTCTTCGTCGATAGACGGAGCTACAAAATACAAGAGTTCATAAGCCTTCATCAGTTCACCTCCTCTGGACTTACGGCTTCGGGTTTAAAGGCTACCCCGAAGCAGGAAATTAGCCTTGTTAGGTTACCAAACAAGGAAAGGAAGAACTAATGACTTTGCGAGAACTCACGGTTTGCACACATTAGCCTTACAGATTTCCTGAAACTATCCTATTCCCCTTATCTGAAATTGGTGCGAAAAGCATGCGAAACTCCTGCGAAAGCTTGGCGGCGGCCCGGTTTCCGCATAAGCCTCATACCTTGTTTCCGAATAACGGATTCAGCGCGCAAAAAACGAGAGCCGGCATCGCTGCCGGCTCCCTCGACCGGGTTTTCTTTTCCTCGGTTGCTTCTTCCTGTTCTTTAGGATCGAGGGTTCCCTCCACCTCAAGCTCAAGCTTGAGGTTTTCCATAAAGTTGGGAGCAGGACCGATGTAGACAACCTCACGTTCAATGCCGTCCTCATCGTAAAGGTAGCCAAATGCGTACCCCTGCTCTTCGCCAGGCAAACCACCTTCGGCGATAAGCGCGTCCTTCTGGCCTTCATCGGTATCAACATAACCGTCGTAGCAGAAAGCGTATGCCGTAGCGCCGCGAGCGCCCTGGACCTCTTTACGGGCAGCCAGGAAGCACTCCTCGGCATCATCGCCCGGATGCGTTTCAATGAAGAGATTTTCCTTTACTGCAAGACCAGTGAAGGGGATAACGTCTTTGCCCGCTTCCATCTTGTCGGCAGCTTCGTCCAAAACAGCGACGATAACAGCCTTCAGCACGTCGTCAACGTCTTCTACGGGGATATCGTTTTCGGGATCTACCACACGATCTACCATGGTCGTCCTTTCCCTTTTCTTCTAAACCAATGCAGCCCAGTGTACTCTCGCGAGCAAAAAAGCCCAACCCAAACTCCGCCAACGAGCACAACCCATCCATGAAGGTTGGGAGTATGGGGACAGGTCCCATATCCCCAGCCTAAGGAAAAGGTCCCACCGCAAGAGATTGTGCAGGGGGCGCTACCTCGGTGCGCTACAACTAGGTGGGAAAATGGACCTGCCCCTATACTTCCAGATATGCAGCTTTGGCTGTCTATACGAAAAAAGGCCCGCCGAAGGCAGACCTTAAAACACTGGCGGAAGGGGAGGGATTCGAACCCTCGTTACCGGGAGTACCGGTAAAACGGTTTTCGAGACCGCCGCATTCAGCCGCTCTGCCACCCTTCCAAAATATGTATCAGCCACCAAAGGAGCTGGTGAAAAAGAAAGCGCCCAAACAGGCGCTTTCGAAAAAATCACTGGCGGAGAGATGGGGATTCGAACCCCAGATACGCTTTTGGCGTATACACGATTTCCAATCGTGCTCCTTAAGCCAGACTCGGACATCTCTCCAGCTGCAGCGCTTCCCGCGCATGCAAGGATGTACTTTACACCATCTTAGTACCGGCTGACAAGAGAAAAATAGCCATCTTCTGACAAGATTTTTAAAGGAACTTCAAAAAGGTCGGAGACACACTTGGTAGTAAGGGCTTCCTCCTTGGTCTTGTCCCCATAAAGTTTGCCGTCTTTGATCATTACCACACGCTTGATTTCAGGAATAATGTCTTCGGGATAGTGCGTAACCAAAATAATCGACTTGCCAGCAGCAACTAAATCACGCATTGCCTTGCGAACAAAATACATGCCTTCAGGATCGAGCGCCGTAGTCGGCTCGTCGAACACCAATACTTCAGGGTCATGGACAAGCGCACGGGCAATAAGCACGCGACGAGCCTGACCAGAAGACATCGTCATGATGTCTCGATCGGCGTGCTCCTTCATTCCCAGGAATTCCAAAGCACGCAAGGCCTTTTCCTTACCTGCTTCGGTCATGTTGTGGCGG
>OGOX01000824.1_pt1 | contig 21832 bp, 8 predicted proteins | sample 1552761 | NCBI WGS metagenome assembly OGOX01 (sample SAMEA2580212, study PRJEB22360) | human gut metagenome | biome: human gut; feature: human-associated habitat; material: faeces | place: Denmark | collected 2008/2010
ATGTTATTCCTGCTGGTAATGTATCTCTTACTGTTACTGTTTTTGCTAGGTTTCCATCATTTGTTATTCTTATTGTATATTTTACTTTTTCTCCCTCTATTGCTTCTGTTTTGTCTGCCAATTTTTCACTACTAATTATAGCTTTATATATTGTACTTTCTTGGCTTCCTGTTACTTCTTCGCTTGTTTTTTCCGGAGTTAGTAGCTTAATATGTCCTTTTACATTGTTTGTTATTTTTTCTTGGTTCATATCTAAGCCTACATACACAACTTTGAAATTCTTTGTAACATTTACTGTTCCATTACCTGTAAAACTATTTATGTCAGATATGTTTTCTGTCCAAGTAATAGTCTTTCCTGTAGAATCGTAAGTTCCACCTGCTAAATCTGATTTTCCTTCATCTATTGCATATGGTAGTGTATCAACTATTGTTACTTCTGCATCTCCTATATACTCTGTTATTTCTGCTGTATATGTTACAGTATAGTTTACTTCCTGATTTGCTACTGTTATTCTATCTGTTCCTGTTTTATTTATTACTTGATTTGTTATGTTTGGTGTTTTTAATCTATAGTAATAAATTACTTCTGTATCTTCTGCAGATATTGTTCCTGTTGCATTTGAAGGTGTCGCTACCAATTCATAATTTTGTTTTACATTTTCTGCTGCATTTGTATTGTAGCTTTCCCCTTGTTTTCCCTCTATTAATACATCTGCAATTTCACCACCATTTATATCTGGAACTCTTGTCTGAGTACCTTCTATGTAATAATGTACTATTACTTTTCCGTATTTGCTTACATTTGTTATCGTTTTAGCTGTTTGATCTACATTACCTTTTTCATAATATTTATTATTTAAATCTGCTTCATCTATTGTATATTTTATCTCATTACCATAATTATCAAATTTTGGTAATGTAAATTCATGTTTCCACTCTGTATCTGCTGTTACTGGTGATTCTGCTACTACTTCCTCACCGTTTTTCACTTGTATTGTAATACTTCCTGGACGTTTTCCTGCTTCGTTATTATTGTCATTCCATGTTTTTGTAACTGTTACACTTACCGTTTCACCTGGTACACTAAATGTATTTGTTACTGTTTTATTTTCTTGATTTACATCTGATGTGTAGAATTTATTGTTTAAATTCTCTTCACTTAATGTATATTCGATTTCATTTCCATTTGCATCATACTTCTTTAAATTATTAAATGTATATTCCCAAGTGTTTGTAGCAGATTCTATTGCATTACTACTTGTTAAAGTTTGTCTTGCAACTTCACTTCCTGATGCACTTAAGATTAATGTAACACTTTCTGGACGTTTTTGTGCAGTATTATTATTATCGTTCCATACTTTTCTTACTGTTACTGATGTTTTTTCATCTGGTACACTAAATGTATTTGTTACTGTTTTACTTTCTTGATCTATACTTGTTGAATAAAATTTACTGTTTAATTTTTCTTCACTTAATGTATATACTATTTCGTCTCCATTTGTAGCATTATATTTAGGTAAGTCTGTAAATGTATATAACCATCTATTTCCATCATTTGCATCTGCATTGTGACCACTTAATGTTACCTTATGTGCTTCACTTCCATCATTTCCTGTTAATACTAATACTACATTGTCTGGTCTTTTATTTGCTGTGTTATTATTATCATTCCATACTTTTACTACAGGAATTGATATTTTGTCTGTTGGTACTTTAAATGTATTTGTTATAGTTTTTGTATTTTGATCTATCTTGCTATTTGCACTTGTATAATAAATACTATCTAATTCTTCACTTAATATATAATTTATTTCATTACCTTTTGAATCATATTTTGGTAAATCATTAAATGTATATATCCAGTTATTGTTGTTTGATGGATCTGCATTTTCTACTGTTAAATCTTGTTTATGTGCTTGGCTAGCTCCAGTTAGTACCATTGTTACTTTTCCTGGTCTTTTTCCTGCAGAATTATTGTTATCATCCCATACTTTTGTCACTTTTATAGACACCTTTTCATCTGGTACTTCAAATTTATTTGTAATAGTTCTTGCATCTTGCTCTATAACAGCATTTTCCTTTGTATAGAATTTATTTCCTAAATCCTTTTCATCTATTGTGTAATTTATTTCATTACCATCAGCATTATATTTTGGAACACTAAATGTATGTTTCCATCCATCTGCTTCTGTAACTTCCTCTTCTGCTACAACTTCATTACCATTCTTTACTTGTAATGTTACATTTACTGGACGTTTTCCTGCTTCATTATTATTGTCATCCCAAATCTTTGTTACTGGAATCTCTATATTTTCTCCCGGTACTTGGAATGTATTTGTTACAGTTCTTGTTGCTTGATCTACATTAGATTTAATATAAAATTCATTATTTAAATCTTTTTCATTTATTGTATATTTTACTTCATCACCATTTTCGTCATATTTTGGTAAATCTGTAAAAGTATATTCCCAAGCGTTACTATCTCCTGCTACTGCATTTGCTGATGTAATTTCTTGCTCTTTAGAAACATTTACACCTGCACCTGTTCCTGTAACTGTTAATGTTACACTATTTGGACGTTTTTGTGCAGTATTGTTATTATCATTCCATACTTTCTTTGCTGTCACAGTTACCTTTTCATCTGGTACAGTAAAAGTATTTGTTATTGTTTTATTTCCTTGGTCTATGTTTGCAGAATAGAATTTATTATTAGATTCTGAACTTACTTCTTCGCTTAATACATAATCTATTTCTACACCTTGTGCATTATATTTTGGTAAGTTTGTAAATGTATATTCCCAATTGTTATTATTTCCAGAAACTACATTTTGTACACTTAATTGTTGCTTATATGTCTTTCCGTCTCCTGTAAGTACAACTGTTACATTTGCTGGACGTTTACTTGCGCTGTTATTATTATCGTTCCAAATCTTTGTTACTTTTACATCTTTTAAGTATTCTGTTGGTATATCTTTTGTTACTTCTGTTGTATCAGTTTTTTCTGGTGTTTTTAAATTAATTGTTCCTGTTACTTTATTTGTTACATTTGCTTGTGTAACATCTAAATCTTTGTATACTACTTTTATTTCTTTTGTTATATTTATTTGATTTTTTATGCTTGCAAAACTATCTATTCCTGTTATGTTTTCCTTCCATGTTATTGTTTTAGCCTCAGCATTATATGTTCCGCCTGCTAAGTCTGATTTTGATTCATCTATTGTATATGGAAGTGTATCTACTATTGTTACTTCTGCATCTCCCTTATATGTATCTACATTTGCTGTATATGTAATTGTATATGGCATTTCTTGATCTTTTGATGTTATTTTATTTAAAGTACTTGTTTTACTTATATTGCTTGTTAATGTTGGATCTTTTAATTGATAGTAATATGTTACTACTATTTGCTCTTCAGTCATCGTACCACTTGCATTTGTTGGTAGTTTGCTTGTTACTAATTCATAATTGTTTGCAATGTTTGAAGATGCATTTGTACTATATTTGTCATCTACTTTTCCTGTTATTGTTTCATCTGCTACTTCTCCACCATTTTTGGCAGGTACTTTTGTTTCTGTTCCATCTATATAGTGATGTACAAGAACACTAGCATCTTTCTTTGTATAGTATAAATTAATTATATTCGTTCCTGTTCCTATTGTTAAGCTTGTTTTATCTGCACTATCGTAATCATATCCTTCGATTGTTATTATTTCATCGGCTGAATTTATTACTGTACCAAAACTTTGATTATTTACTACTTTTTGTGTACTTAACACTTTATTTGTATCTTTCTCTAAATAATTTACTTTATAACTTAAATCTGTTCTTTTTGTATAATATAAATTAATTACATTCTCGCCGGTTCCTAGTGTTAAAATTTCCTTATCTGCACTATCATAATTGTATCCATCTATATCTATTACTTCATCTGTAGCTTTAATTTGAGTATTAGTAGGAATATTCTCATATGTTTTGGAATTGCTTAATTCTTTATTTGTTCCTTTTTCTAAATAGTTTACAGTATATGTTGCTGTAGTTGCTAATTTAGGTGAATCTACAGATATATTTGCCTTTCCACTTAATGTTGCTTTCCCAAAATTTGTATCTTGAAATCCATCAAAATAAAAAGTTTCATCTTGTCTTAATTTTACTTTTATAGTTATTTTAACTTCATTTCCACATACATAATTTTCATCATAAACTAAAACATTTTGTCCCATTACTTTAGTTTGCATACTTGCTGAGCCACCAGTTGCATTAACATCTACAATTTCAAAATAATCCTGCACTGTATCTGCAATAGTACAATTTGTAATAACTTGTACACCTGTTGCTTCAAAATCTTGGCTATAACTGTAATCTGCTAAATATTTTTTATCTTCTACTGGTAATTCTAATAAATCCTCACTATTATCTGCTTGCCATTTATTTAAGCTTTCCTCACTATATACTAAATCTGCTTCCCCATAATTTTCTGGGTTTAATATTCCTATTAAAACATTTAATCTACTAGCCTCATACTTTTGGAAAGGATATCTTACTCCTATACATTGTTTACCTTCTTGTCGTGAATATTGTGACATAGAAAAATATCTATTTGCAAAGTTCTCTTTTATAAAGTTAAAATATTTTTCTGTTCCATATTCTGCTCCCCAACCTGAACTTGCGGTTGTTCCACCAGTATTTCCTAAATAAAATGAGTCAAAAGAAGTATATATCGCTGTTGGATTATTTATCAAATTACTTACATTAATATATTCATCTCCTGCATTTCCAAATAAATATTCTTGAATCGCATATGGAATACTATATGATAAATGAGGATATGTCATTCCCGAATTTTTTGCTTCTGAAACATATAGCCTTATCTCATCTTCTGTAGCATCTTTTGTAAATGTTTTACTATCCAAAATTCCTTCTGCATAGCAGTTATTAATTGCTATAAAGTCCACTTTATCATAATACTTTATTAATGTTTGTATGTTTCTTACTAATATATCCTCTGTTAATCCATGTGCATAACACATTGTCGCAACATATAAAGCACTTGTTTCTTCTAATTCTTGATATTGTACTCCTTGTATAGTAATTAAACCTTCTCCTTTTTGTTTATCAGTCCATTCCGCACTCTTTATTAAATAACTTCCATCATCTGCTGTGCTCTTTTGATAATTTTTTTGATATGCATCATTTAAGTCTGCATCAGTTAAATCAGATGTTTTCTTATACTCATCGCTATATGTTGTAGTTTGGTATTCTTGCGAACCTGATAATTGATAGTTGTCACTTTGTTTATTGTAATTAAGCAAAATGAAGCTTACTATAAAGGTCACTAAAAGTATAGCTATTACTATTGGAATAACTATTTTTAGTGAAATATTTATTTTAGATTCTTTCTCTTTACATTATTAAGACATTCAGTGATTATTTTTTTATTCTTTTTCTCTTCCATCTTTTCATATTCACCTACTTTTTCCATATTACCTTTCATTATATAATTGTACTTATTTTTTAAATATAAGTAAATAGAGCATTGCTTCCACTATGTGGTACACTGCTCTATCAATTTACGGATACCATTTTAGGACATTTTATATTATTTTTTTATTACATCATACATTTTACTTGTTTTTTTGACTTACTGTTTCCAAACTCAAGGATGCTATTATTCTCTCTATTTAAAATCTCCCTTTGAGCTTTATTCTAATTAATTCTGTATATGCTTTTGCTTCTATTTTATTATTATACTTATTAGTCTCTTACTTTTTATATATCTTCTATTCTAATCATAGATTCTGTTATATCCAGCACCAAGGCAATATCATATATTTGTAATATTTTATTTAGCTGTTATTTCCGTATATCTCGCAATTCTATTGCTTAATTAATTTAAAGACTATCTCATTTTTACCACCCAAAACACAAAAACAGGTGGAAAACTATTTTCTTTATTAATAGTTTTCCACCTGTTCAACTAAAAATATTTTACTTAAAACACAAATCGGGATTTATAGGAACGTCCCCAAAATCCCGATTTGTTATATCTATGCTTGTTCTACATCAGCGAAGATTTTATCAAATTCATCTCCGTCAATTTTTTCTTTTTCTAATAATACTTTAGCAACTGCATGTAATTTATCAACATGTTCACTTAAAATATTAATAGCTTTTTCATATCCTGCATCAACAATCTTTTTAACTTCTTCGTCTATGATTGCTGCTGTTTCCTCAGAATATTCTTTAGCATGTGCTAAATCTCTTCCTAGGAATACTTCTTCTTGGTCTGCGCCAAAAGTAATTGTTCCTAATCTTTCGCTCATACCATATTTTGTTACCATTGCTCTAGAAATTGCTGTTGCTCTTTCTATATCATTGCTTGCACCTGTAGAGATATCATCTAAAATCAATTTTTCAGCAACTCTTCCACCTAATAATGAAACAATGCTCTCTTCCATTTCTGTTTTTGATCTAAATGATTTATCTTCTGCTGGTCTATACATTGTATAACCACCAGCCATTCCTCTTGGTACTATAGATATTTGATGAACTTTATCTTGAGTTGGTAAATATCTACTTACTACTGCGTGACCAGCTTCGTGGTAAGCAACTAATTTGTTTTCTTTTTCGCTTCTTACTCTTGTTTTCTTTTCTGGTCCCATTGTAACTTTTACCATTGCATCTTCAATTTCTTTCATTCCAATACAATCTAAATTTCTTCTAGCTGCAAGTAATGCTGCTTCATTTAATATATTTTCTAAGTCTGCACCTGCAAAACCTGAAGTATTTTTAGCTACTGTTTTTAAATCTACATCTTCTGCTAGTTTTTTCTTTCTAGCATGAACTTCTAATATTTGCTCTCTTGCTTTTACATCTGGAGCAGATACAACAATTTGTCTGTCAAATCTTCCTGGTCTTAATAAAGCTTTATCTAGTACATCTGGTCTATTTGTTGCAGCAAGTACTATTACACCTTCATTTGTTCCAAAACCGTCCATTTCAACTAAAAGTTGATTTAATGTTTGTTCTCTTTCATCATGTCCTCCACCAAGGCCTGCACCTCTTTGACGACCTACTGCATCAATTTCATCTATAAATATAATAGATGGAGCATTTTTCTTAGCTTGATCAAATAAATCTCTAACTCTTGATGCACCAACACCAACAAACATTTCTACGAATTCAGAACCACTTATACTAAAGAATGGTACTCCAGCTTCACCAGCAACTGCTTTTGCAAGTAATGTTTTACCAGTACCTGGTTGACCTACTAATAAAACACCTTTTGGTATTCTTGCTCCCATGTCTGTAAATTTCTTTGGAGTTTTTAAGAATTCTACTATTTCTTCTAATTCTTCTTTTTCTTCATCAACACCAGCTACATCATTAAATGTAACTTTTGTTTTTTCTGCACCATTTGTCATTCTAGCTCTACTCTTACCAAATGACATTGTTTTATTTCCACCTTGGTTTCCTGGATTAATTAATAATAATCCAAATAATAAAACAATTACTATTATTCCAAATGGTATTATTAGGTAAAGACCTTTCATAAATACTGATTCTGGTCTTTCTGTTAAAGTATAGCTATTTGTTTTTAATATTTCTTGTGCATATGTCATAAAACTATTAATATCTGGAATATTTACTTCTTTTGGAACAGAATCACCTTCTAATTCGACTAAGGCTTTTTCACCACCATCTTGAATTTCGATGCTTGTAACTGTTCCTTTTTCCATATCAGCTAATAGTTCCGAATATGCAAGTTTGTTACTTGAGTTATCCATTATTGACGAAATTAATACTATAAATATAATTAAAAATATTAACCATACCGCCAATGATTTAATCCCGTTCTTCACTTTATTTTCCTCCTATCTGCTTTTTCTTCATCTTTAATTGTTTTCTTTAATCTAAGTTTAAACAAAGTTTAATCGCTATAAGCATATATACCATATAAATCAATTGATTTCAACCTATTTTTTGTGTCTTTTGTGTGTCAGCTTATTATGCCTTACGGATATTAATATGTATGTGATATAATAATTTTTCCTTTATTTACAAAAACTTTTACATTCTTATTTGGCGTTAAATATTTATTACCTATATTGCGCTCACATAATTTTATAATATCTTCTATATGAATTCTTTCGATGTTTTTGCTTGTTCCAAATATCCTACTAATTGAAAGCAATAATATTCTCTTTTTAATTATAGTATCTTGCTTATTAAACTCTTTTAAATCTAAAATTACTTTTTCCTTAGTTTCTTCTATTTTTATTTGACTATATATATTATTTACAATTTTTTCTAAATAATTCTGTTCTTCTGTTACTATTTCAGATAAATTATTAATTCCTTTAATGATGTTAGGATTAAACTCCTTTTTTATAAATGGAATTAATATATTTCTAATTTTATTTCTTGTATATGTATTATCATTATTGCTTTCATCAAATTTTGGATCTAGTTTATTTAAACTGCAGTATTCTTCTATATCCTTTCTTTCTGTTTCTATTAAAGGTCTTATATACTTATTATCTCTTTTAGGTTCTATTCCTTTTAGCCCTAGACTTCCTGAACCCCTTATTATATTCATTAAAACTGTTTCTACTTTATCGTTCATATTATGTGCTATTGCAATTTTATTAAACCTATTTTCTTCTAAAACTTCATCAAAAAAATTATATCTTACTTTTCTTCCTTCTTCTTCTAGACCTATTTTATCTTGTTTTGCAAGCTGAGTTACATCTGCATATTTTATATATATCTTTATATTATATTTCTCACAGTATTTTTTTATGTATTCAGTTTCTTCGCCTGCTTCTTTACGTATTCCATGGTTTACATGTGCAACTGCAATTTCTATTTTTAGTTTTTCTTTTAATTTATTTAAAACATCTAATAAACACATAGAATCTGGGCCTCCAGATACTGCAATAAGTACCTTATCGCCAGATTCTATTAATTTATACTTTTTAATGGTTTTTAAAATTTTATCTTCCATTTTACCGTCCTTTTATTACTTTTAACTAACTACATTTATTCTCTATATCTTTCCATATTAGCAAATTTTGTATAGTTACCTAGCCATACTAGTTTTACTGTTCCTGTTGAACCAGCTCTGTGTTTTGCTACAATTACTTCTGCTAAGCCTTTATCTTCACTGTCTTCGTTGTAATAATCATCTCTATATAAGAACATTACGATATCGGCATCTTGCTCTATTGCTCCAGATTCACGAAGGTCAGAAAGCATAGGTCTATGGTCTGGTCTTTGTTCTGGCGCTCTTGATAATTGTGATAGTGCTATAACTGGCACATTTATTTCTTTTGCTAATATCTTTAAAGATCTACTTATTTCCGAAATTTCTTGTTCTCTACTGCCTTGTGCTCTTTTAGAAGAACCTTGTACAAGTTGTAAGTAGTCTATTACTACTAGCCCTATATTTTTTTCTAATTTTAGTTTTCTACATTTTGCTCTTATTTCATTTATAGAAATACCTGGTGTATCATCTATATAAATAGGTGCTTCTGATAAATCTCCCATTGTATCTGCAAGTTTTATCCAATCATCATCATCTATCTTTCCTGTTCTTACTTTATTACTATCTACCATCGCTTCACTACACAAAATTCTGTTAACCATTTGCTCTTTTGACATCTCGAGACTAAATAGTACTGCCGGTACTTTTGCTTTTAGTGCTGCGTTTGTAGCAATATTTAGCGCAAATGCAGATTTACCCATAGCTGGTCTTGCTGCGATAAGGATTAAATCTGAATTATGAAGACCTGCTGTTTTATAGTCTAAATCTATAAAGCCTGTAGGTACACCAGTTATATGTTGTTTTTGATTATATAATTGTTCTAATTCTGTAAATGCATCTATTAATACATCCTTTATTGGACTATAACTTTTTTGGTCTTTATCTTGCATAATGTTGAAGATTTTCTTTTCTGCACTATTCATAATGTCATCTATGTTTTCGGTTGGATCATATCCTTGCTCTATAATTTCATTTGCTGCTTTTATTAATCTTCTTAGTTCTGATTTTTCTTTTACAATACTTATATATTTCTCTACATTTGCTGTTGTAGGCACTTTTTCTGGTAATCCTACAATATATTCCAACCCACCTATTTTATCGAACATGCCCATGGATGTTAATTCTGCTTTTAGTGTTATTATATCTATTGGTTCTGACCTATTATATAAATTTAATATTGCTTCATATATTGTTTTATTATCTTCCCTATAGAAATCTTCTTCTTTAAGAACTTCTATAGCTGATATTACAGCGTCCCTATCTGTTAACATACTACCTATAACAGCTTGTTCTGCTTCTACATCATTTGGTGGAATTTTTCCTAGCTCCATTTTATGCCTCCTAGTTAATTTTGCTAATTTATATTACTATTCTGGAATTACGTCTATTTTTATTTCGCCCATAACCCCTTCATATAGTTTTACATTAACTTTTGTAACACCAAGAGTTTTTATACTTTCTTTTAAGTCAATTTTCTTTTTGTCTATATTTATTTTATATTCTTTATTTAGTACATCTGCTATATCCTTAGCTGTTACGCCACCAAATACTTTACCGTTTTCTCCAGTTTTTATTTTTAGTTTTGGACAAATTGTTTTTAATTTTTCTGCAATTTGCTTTGCTTCGTCTTTTTCTACTGCTTTTTTATGGCTTGCAGAATCTTGCTTACCTTTTAATTTGGCCATATTTTCTGCATTTGCTTCTACCGCTAATTTTTTAGGAAATAGAAAATTTCTTGCATATCCATCACTTGCATTTATTACCTCGTCTTTTTTTCCTACACCTTTTATATTGTCTAATAAAATTACTTCCATTTTCTATTCCTCCTCTATTAAATTTTCCATCGCATTGTTAATTGCTTTTGGCTTTTTACATTTTACACTATTTGCCAGTTTTTTTCAAGCTTAAAAATGAACCTATTTAGGCAAAATAGGTTCATTTTCTACTTAATTATTTTATTTTTATATTGCATATTTCTTTATAATGAATATTCCTGCTGTTAATACTGCTACAGCAAGTGTTGCTACGCCAATATAAAGTACTGTATCTCCTAACGCTACTGTAAGTATTACTGGTGCATCATCTATATCATCTTCTCCATCTTTAAAGTTATCTGGGGTCGAATCTATATCTGGTAAATCATATTCATTATCATCTTGGCTTATTTCTGCTATATTTGTTTTTAAGCCCATATTATCTTGTCCATTTATCCATGTTAAGATAAGTGATACTGTTGCACTTTCTCCTGGTTGTAATAATGTATTTTCTAGTAATTTTGTTGCAACTCTTTCTCTTCCATCTAAAGGTTCCCTTGTATACCAATCTGGGTTATCTTCTTGTACAAATCTTAATCCTTCTGGTATATAATCTGTTATTTCTGTCGCATATCCTGCAACTTCACCTTCGTTTGTTATTTTAATTTGGAATTCGAATTTTACTGTTACATTGTTTATATCTTGTCTTCCTAAATCTACTTTTGCTGGTGGCTCTGGATCTTCGTCACCAGTATGGCCTGTTTCTGTTACTGTCTGTGAACCATCTTCGTTTGTAACGATTGCTTTACTTACCCATTTCTTTAATGCTAAATCAAATATCTTTGGTTTGTTTGCTACTGTTATTGTAACAACACCATCTTGTATTTGAACTGCATTTTCATCATAGCCTTCTAATTCTGCATCTGTTGCTGTATAGCTACCGTTTAATAAGTCTTTTGTTACATTTAATACTAATGGTTCTTCTAATAATATTTTATATGGTTCTGGAGCTTTTGTTTCTTTAATTGTAATCGTGTCTACTCCAGGGTTAGTTATTTCGATATCTGCTATGTTGATTTCTCCGTTTTCATCTGTTGTATAGTTCTGAGTTCCTGTAGGCGTTGTAATTTCGAATTCTACACCTTGTAATTTTTTAGTGGCATCATTTGAATCTACTTTTACTAATTTAAAACTATATTTTCCACTTACTGTAAAGAATACTTCGTTATTATCTGTAAACTCTTGTGGTGTTCTTTCTATTACTACTATTGGTTGTACAGTATTATTTGTAGAGCTTGTCCAATATGTAGCAGTTGTTGTTGTATAAGTTCCGCTCATACTAAATTTAATTCCATCAATACTATCTACCACTACTGTATCTGCTGAAACTTTTAAGTAGAATGTTTGTCCTACTATATCTGTAATAGTTTTATCTGTTATATCTGCTTTATTTGAATCTAATAATGTATACTTTCCTGTTAAATCGTTTCCGTTTCTATCTGTTACTTTTACATTTAATGTATATGGAGTGTCATTATTCTTGTTTATTTTATATGGTCCTATAATATAACTTTCGCCTTCTGCTGTAACAGCTGGTGTTGTCTTATCTAAACTTAATGGTGCTTCGTTTGCATTTGAAGTTTCTGTTGCTGATTTAGCATTTGTTACTAGATATTTATATAGTTTTTCCATTTGGTCCCATCTATCTCTATTTTTATCTTCTACAGCCTTGTAATCTTCTGTTCCACCATCACTTGCTTTTTTAGCTTCTAATACAACTTGTAAAGAAGGTTCTCCAGAAAAATCTGTATGATATACAGGATCCTCTTTATTTGTAAAATACCATATTGCTAATTGTTGTATTACATCTAAATCATCGTCTGTTAATTCTATATTTCCTGTTATACCTGCATTACCTAATAATGTTGCTTTATCTTGCGTAGCTGTTTCTGCAGATTGGATATATGCATGATTTAATAACCAGATGATTGAATTATAATCTTCTTCCGCAACTGGTAATGTTGGCATAGATGATTTATTTTTAAAATCGTATGATGTATCATACTCTTGTCTAAATACACCCGGACTTGATGTATAAAATCCTTGTTCTGCTTTTAAGCAGTATATTGCTTTATCATAATCTATAGTTTGTCCATTATATGTAACAATTTTCCATACATATTTATCTGAAACTTTATATGCATATTGTGCTCCATCTTCTCTTGCTTTCCTATATTCTTGCAAACCAAATTCCGTTGTTGTTGCTTTAACGCTAGTTGCAAAAAGACTTAAAGCCATAGCACATATTAAACAAAAAACAGCTAATATTGTTAATCTACTTTTTTTCATACTCCATATCCTTTCTATCTTTAGTTTCCCTAGTTTTTATTATACTAATTATAAATTTTATAGTCAACAAAATTCACATAATTATTTTGTCTTTTTTTATTTAGTTCCGTTAGTTTTTCTTGCTTCTTCTCTTTTCTTTGATAATTCTGCCATTTTTTCTTTTAGTTCTTGTTGCTTTGCTAACGCTTCTCTTAACTCTCGTCTTTCTTTAGCAACTTTAATTAATACATCCTTCCTAAAGTTTTCATATTCTATACTCTTATCTACTTCTCTTTTATATATTCTTAATTGGATAATTATAGCTATAAACTCAACGGCTACTATTCCTCCAAGAATTCCCAATATTAATCTTATGTTCATTTAGTACCTCTCTTTTTTTCATTTGATACTATTATAATTATTTTTGATAAATGTATCAATATATTTCTATATTTTTATATTACTAAATTTATATTTACTACTATTCCGTTAGGTTTTGCACTTATCTATTGTTTAGAAAATTTGAAGTTGTTATACATAGTTATGAAAAAACTGTACTACTGTAAATTTTATTTTTTATAATACTTTACATTTAGTACAGTTTTTGAAATATTAAATTTTTCTTTTAATTCTTCCAATTTTCTTTTTTTAGTTTCTCTAATTCTTCTTTATTTATATCTGTTATCTTTATTATAATCTCATCTTCATAATTTTCTTTAAGCATTTTTATTACAATTTGCCTCTTTTCCTGAAGTCGTCCCATTTCTTCTCCAAGCTTTTTACCTCTTATTTCTCCTCGTTTTTCTCCTCGCTTCTCTGCCTCTCTTTTCTCCCAATTTAGTTCTGACTTATGGTCACTTTCCCATTTATCTCTTAAAAATGCTAATCTTTGTACCTTCTCATCTCCTGTGAGATATTTGTATTCTACTTGTGCTTTTGCTATCTTTTCATTTTCTTTTACTGCCATTTCTATCTCCCCCTTCCTTTTATTATATATAAATTCTAACCATTGCCTTAATCTCTTATTTCCTTCTTCTTTGTTTTCTATTAGCTTTGGCAATTCTAAAAAGTGTAGCTCTAATTTATCTGTCATTACTTCATTTAATTCACTTTCTTTTAGCACTCCTTTTGAATGGATTTTTTTCCATTCAAATACATTAAACATTAGTATATTTATTCCTATTACTTTATTATTTTCTTCATATGCTTCTCCTCGTTTTAATCCCGTATGATATAATCCTGCTATGTAAAATGTACTTCTCTCTATCATATTATGATAATCTCTTACTTGTATTTCTATGTCCACTGTTGTTTCTTTATTTATTGTTGCTTTTAAATCTATTATTCCCAATTTATCTTCTATATTCTCTTTTTCTATTTCTGCTCCTATTATTACTTCTATTTCTTCTATTTTTATTTCTAATATACTTTCTAGTAAATCTTTTAGTATATCCTCGTTCCCTTTTTTACCAAATACTCGCTTAAATATGTAATCTTCTGTTAGCTCGCGTACTTTCTTACTGTCCATTCTTCTCCTTCTATTTTACTAAATATTTAACTTCTGTTCAACCTTTTAGTAAAATTTAATTTATTCCTTAGGATATTACTTTTATCTTTTACTTTTAAATAGTCTCTTTTATCTTTTTATTTACTCATATTTTTTGGAATTACTTTAGACATTAAAATCTTTATTTTTAGATACTTAAATCTTTGATTCAAACTAATTAAATTTAATTATTGGGGGACTTTAATTTAATTTTTTGATTTTGTATCAGACTATACAAATTTTAGATAAAAACAATTTATTTTTGATATTGTAACTTAGTATTTTTTTAAATATTTATAGAATTTAATCCTCTTAGGTAATATCCTAAGGTACTTCTATTTAATCACCTTTTTTATATATTTTCAACTATTTTTCATCTTTCTTTTTCGACATTATTCTTAATATTATGAAAAAGTCAGCAAGCACATTTTACATACTTACTGACTTTTCTACACACACTTAATTTAATTATTTTTATTTGCCTCTTAAGTAATTTTATTAAAGTCGGTTTTTTTATTACTTAAGTTTTATGCTTCTAGGTACACACACTTTTACCTAGAAAAGCATTTCTTTTAAGCAGGGATTTAAACAACGTCCTTATATCCCGAATGGGGATTTTAGCAACGTCCCCTTATCCCTATTTTCTTTCCTAACACAAATAATGTTATTCCTACTCCTATTATGATTATAACTATCCATACTATTCCCAGTTTCGTATTTTTAGTTTCTCCTTCGCTCTCATAATATTCGTTTAGGTTATTTGCTTTTATCTTTTCGTTCTCACTTACCACCTCCTCTTTCGTTGTATCTAATAACTCTTCTTCATTGTATATTAGGTAATCGTCTATTTTTTCGTCATATACACTTATATATTTATTCTTTGTTAGAGAGTTATTAGTTACATTATTTTCGATGCCTGTGATACCTTCTGTTCCTTGCTCTTCATTAGCAATGTTTTGTTTTTCTATTGCCTCTTCTACTGATGTTTCTTCTAATTTTGTTTGTAATTCTTTGCTTGCTTCATATTTAGTTTTTATCTCTTGTGATACTTCAGAATTAGAATTGCCTATTTCTGATATTTTCTCTTTTAGATAATCAAATAGCCCTATCTTTTCTGCATCGTCGGCTTCTGAAGAAGATATTATTTCTCCAGTTTGATAATTAAACTTAATCTTATTTCCATTCTTGTAACTAACTTCTACTTCATGAAAATCACTATTTAAATTATTTCCTATACTTTCTATATCTGAGTTTACGAAATTTTCTGGATATGCTATTGGTTCTTTTAAGTCATATATTTTTCCGTCTGATCCTAGTACTGTTTCATATTCTTTTCCATTGAAGCTGTCTATTATTAAATTGTTTGCTACTGATACTATTTCTTCAGAATTTCGCTCTTGACCAACATTTATCACAACAGGTATTGCATATAAATTATTATCTTTCACATATAATTTAGCATTTCTTGTAGCTTTACTTCCATCTTCTGCTGTTATTACAGAATATGTATTATATGTTTCTATTTTTTTATCTGCATATTCAAAAGATTGCTCTAGTTCTTCCTGCTTATTTTCATTTTCCAATATCATAGAATTATTCGTTTCTCCAACAATATGCTCTGCATCTTTTGGCAAATCTATTCCTTCTTGTTGTTCTTTAAACGATGTATTCTTTATGGTTGGATATTTATTAGTTACCAAAATATCATAATCCCACTCATTTGTTGCCCACTTCAATTTTGACGTATATGTTTCTTGTTGTTTCAAATCATCTTCTATTAAATATTGTTCTTTATTAATAAACACCTCATTTTGCTCATTTGGATTTTCCCCATTTATTGTAGAATATTTATAATAAAACATGTCTTTTAATCTTTGGTTTTGCTCTGGTCTGTTCCCTATTCCTAATGAAGTTGTTAATTCATTATTACTATTTAAATCAGCCTGTACAAAATTACTATAATAGTAATACGTATCATTATTTCCTATGTATATATCACTATCTATTTTTCCTATCTGCCCACCTATATTATTTTTTCCTGTAATTGTTCCTACAAAATAGTTATTAAATATACTCGACGCATTAGAGCCATCACTCATATTTTCATTTTGCAATTCTCCTATAAATCCACCTGACGTATCTGTATATACTTTTATATCAGCATTAATATAAGTATGATTTATTTTAGCATTTCCACTTCCAATTATACCTCCTACATTACTATCTCCTTCAACTGTTAAATTATATCCTGCAGAATACATAACTGATGTATTGCTCAATTTTTTTCCAACTATTCCTCCTACATTTTTTCCTGCTGAAATTATTTGACTATCTTTTATGTAATAATACTGCAAATCATTACTTGAATCATAACCTACAATACCACCTGTTCCCTCTGATGCAATACCACTATTTTCTATAGCGCAATTTTCTACTACCACATTACTAGAAACTGACCAATCACTTTTATATCCAATTGCTCCCCCTAAGTAACTTGAATTTGCAGAAATTGTAGAATTTATAATCTTCGAATTTCTTAATCCAAAATCACCAGAAATCCCTATTATTCCACCTATATTGGTTGATGTACCTTTAACATTAATATCACTTGCAATTATATTAGAAATTACATTATTCTTATCTAATCCTGCTCCGTTTCCTATAGCTCCTCCAACGTCATTTTTTCCATTTATAATTGAATTCTTAATTTCTATATTACTAATGTTATTTTTTCTATTATATGCAACTATTCCTCCTATATTTGTTCCAGTTGCTTGTATTGTTATATTATCTGCTTGTATATTTTCTATTCCATTTGAACCATCAGAATAGCATAGTAAACCACCAACGTAATTAGTACCTGTTACTTCTACTTCTGTCATTTTTATATTATTTATATATCCAGATGTATTTCCTACAATTCCCGTGTAACTCATATTAGCTGAATTAATTGTTACTCTATCAAATTCTAGATTACTTATTTCTCCATTATTATTCTTTATTAAATTACTATAATTACCTGATTTGGAATCATTATTTATATTTACATCTTCAAATTTTATATTTGTCAATTTATACATAACAGTCTTAATAAGCGAATTATCCTCTGTATCAAACTTCAAATTTATATTCTTAATAGTTTTAATACTTCCATCTGCAGTGCCTTCTAATCTTCCTATTGTTACATTTGTTTTTATGTCTTTTCTGTTAGCAAAGTCCAAATCATTCATTAGTCTATAATTTTGATATGTTCCATCTTCGATTGATTGCCAATCTTCATAACTATATATTTCTTTATAAAATTGTTGCTCTATTTTACCTTCTACTTCTATTACTCGTTCATTGTTATTCTCTTTATAATATATCTTATCTATTTTATATGAATCATAGTATTTATTAGGTGTTGCTTTAAAATTTATATATGTCATTCCTTTTTGAGTATTTATGCTATTTACAGCTGTTTCCATTCCATCTATATTAATCTTTGTAATCTCCAATTCCTTTGGATTAGTTAATATAATCTGCCCCTCTATCGAACTTATAGTGTCCTTTTCCGTATTAATAGATACTATTTCTATATCATAATGTTCTTCTAAAAGAATATCTTGTTGATTTGGTAATTCCTCTATTTTATTGGTATACATCAACTTTGGAATAACTCCACTATTAACTTTATCAAAATTATAATTATCATCCAATTCTATCTTATTTTTATATGTATCTGGATTTAAAAGTTCTTCTAATGTAAGACAATATTTATCATTACTTTCCTTAATTAATCCATTTATCTTTTGATTTGCATAATAATAATTATTACTTGTAGTACCTTGTGAAGTATGTACAATTCTTGCTCCTTCTACGTTATTTCTACTTGTATATAAATTTCCTAAAGCCAATGTATTTTTAATTGACGAATCTGTTCCACTTATCTCGCCTGCTATACCTCCAAAAATATCTGGGCTTCCTGTTATATTAACCTTACTAATTAAGTTATTTAATTTGGTACTTCCACCAATTTTTCCTACAAGACCTCCGATAGCAGTTCCATCTGTATTTATTAGCCCACTTGCATAACAGTTATTTAAAGTAGTAATACTTGCTATATAACCAGCTATTCCTCCAATTCCATTATAATTACTACAATTAGATATATTTAATTTTACGTTTTGAATATAACAATTATTAATCGTTGAATTAGCTACATATCCGACTATTCCTCCTATTGAAATATTAAATGAATTCTGATTTATTATCTCTATATTATTTAAGCTACAATTTTCCAAGGTACCTGATAAACTTCCGATAAAACCACCTTGATATAAATTTTGAGAATACTTACTACTATTTAACTTTATATCTGTCAAGTGACAATTATTAACATAGCCATCAACTCTATAGATAGGTGTTGATCTATAATTTGAAGTTATTTCACAATTTACTATATTTAAATTTTGTAATTCTCCAGAAATACAATATATAAAATAATCCGAATTTAAAAAGATATTTTTTATTGTATGATTATTTCCATTTATTTTTCCTGTTAATGTAGTAGATATTACTATACTATTTGATTCATTTTTCATATCTAAATCTGTCATTAATATATAATTTTCAGTTGGCGATTTCGAAATTGACTTCCAATCATCTACTGAGTTTATTTCTTTATATAAATCTACATTTATTAATCTTTCATTATCTTCGAAATCTCTTGTGTAACTACTACCAAATGCTCCTTTAGTAGTTATTGACATTACAGAATATCGTGATACACACAAAATTGGATTATCTAGTTTTACTATTACTTCTGATTTTGCATCAGCATATTCTTGGCTTTCTATAGTACAGTTTATATTTTTTATTTGTATATTTGTAATTGTTTCTGCTGATGGATTATTTACTACTAGTTTTACTTTAGCACTTTCATTTTGATTTTCTAGGACTTCTGATGCTAAAATATCTGGTAAATCTTTATCTTGTACTTCTGGCAACTCCATAAATTTTTGATTTGGCATGCAATCTGGCATGTTTAATTGAGGATAATAGCCATTATTTACCAAATCATCTACAACAAAACTATTCTCACTATTTAATATATTGTTTTGAAAATTATTATCCCATAACGCTACTGGTGTGGATTTTTGATTATTCGAATTACCAAATACTCTGTCTGCGAAATAGTATATATTTTCTATATTTTGTGACTTAGTTACATTATATATAGTTGGTCCATATGTAAAGTCATCAATTTCCCCATAACCTACAGAATACATATTTTGAGCTTTTGAGTTATTTGAATTATTTACAATTATATTCCCTATACTATTTCCTACAATATTTCCTGAAACATCTATATTTACTAAACTATATACATTTTTTATAGTTCCACCATAATTATTTATAGCTAATGCTCCAATATCTCTCCATTGGTCTACAACACCATGCAAAGCTTTAATATTCTTTCCATAAATATATCCATTCTTTATAGTACCACAATTTTGCATTACACCTAATGACAAATATCTATTTCCAAGTAAGCTTGTTTCTGAATTTATTACAAAATTATTAATAGTTCCATAATTAATATTTCCTAAAAGTCCAACGTTTTGTCTTTCTAAATTGCTACATTCTTTTAAATTAATCTGTATGTTTTCTACGGTACCATAATTAACTGCAAAAACTCCTTCTGGTCCACTTAAATTTTCTATATTATCTATATAATAATCAAGTACAAGATTTTTAAGCACACCTTGTTCTTCTATTCTGTAGAATAATGCTTGCGATCCATTATGTTTCTTAGTATGTATAGTTATTGTATGTCCATTAAAATCTAATGTTCCATTAAAGCCAAAATCACTTGTTCCAAACCTATATTGTGAATCTTTTCCGTTTAACTCTAAATCATTTAATATAATGTATTCGCCTTCTGGCTGAATTTTTAAATATTCTTCTACAGTAGAAATTCCTCTTATTTCTCGTGCATTATTCGTATTAAATTCGTAATTATCTAATATATATTCTCTCTCATTTATATTAACCACTAATTGTATTTCATAATTATTGTTTTCTTCTAGTTCATAATTCTTTATTAAATCTACTATATTGTGTTCTTCATTTAAGTTATTTTGTTCTTCTATAAATAATTCATTGTTTTTTAACATTTTTATATAATATGTATTATTTGAAATTTCATTTCTTCTATCTTCTAAATTAACTTTAAAGTTTCCTGTCATTTGATATTTGAATTTCTCATAACTAGTACTTTTATCTCCCAATTCTATTTGAAGATTTTTAACCATTAGTGTATCGAAATCATCATAATTTTCATCTGCTATATTAACCTGAAATCCTACATATCCGTCAAGATCGTTTTCTATGGTAAATGAATATTGATTCCATGTTTCTTTTGATAAATTTTGTAGTTCATATTTGATATTTCCACCACTAGAATTTACTAAATAAGCTGTTAAGCCATTACTGTTATCACTTATTTTGGCTTCAAATGAAACTGTCAAAGTTTCTCCTTTGTATTTAGTTAAATTGTAGGTATGCGTTTCTCGAGTGCTATATTGTCCCCTTCCAGAAAAACTAATTATATTGTTTTCTTTATCATAGTGTCTTTCATAATATCCCCAAGTATTAAAAGTATCACTTTGCCAATTTACGGTTGATTCTGGATCTACTAAATTTTTTCCTGTTGCTTTTTTACTTAATTCCGTTAATCCTATACTTCCACTTATCCCTGGCGTAGTTACTATTTCTATTTCTTTTATTAGATAATTTACTTTATATGTTTCATCTGTACTTCCTTCATTATATTGGTCTGCATAAAAGCTTAATTTATATGTTTGATTTTCTTCTAGTTTTTCATATGTTTTTCTTATATAATCTTCATTTGTTGTAATTTCTTGTAAGTCTATTAAGTCATCACTACTATTTCTTAATTCCATTCTTACTTTATTATTTAATACAGAGTTATTTATATCTTCTATTCTTATATCAAAGTCTATTAAGTTTCCTGTTACAAATTGGTTCCTTATCTCTACTTTTGCTGGTATTTTTAATGTTGTAAATTCTTTGTAATTATATGTTACTTGTATACTTTCTTGTGTATTTCCCAACTGTACATTTCCTGTTATTTCTATTGTATATGCTGTATTTG
>OGOX01000847.1_pt1 | contig 21577 bp, 20 predicted proteins | sample 1552761 | NCBI WGS metagenome assembly OGOX01 (sample SAMEA2580212, study PRJEB22360) | human gut metagenome | biome: human gut; feature: human-associated habitat; material: faeces | place: Denmark | collected 2008/2010
TAAAAACCGCCCCGCTCCGTATGGTATGGGGAGAAACGCTCTCCCGGAGATCCGTTCTGAAATAAAATCCGGAATTAGTACCGGTTGCGACCGTAACCGCCGCCGTTGCCGCCGTAGCCTCCGCCACGGTTGCCGCCGTAACCGCCTCCGCGATTGCCGCCGTAGCCGCCCGAAGAGCGCTCCTCGCGGGGACGAGCCACGTTGACCGTGATCGTCTGACCCTCGAAGCTGGTTCCGTTGAGCTGGTCGATGGCCTTCTGACCCTCTTCCTCATTGGGCATCTCGACGAAGCCGAAACCGCGCGAACGGCCCGTCTCCCGGTCGGTAATAACGTTAGCCGACGCTACTTCGCCGAACTGCATGAATAAATTTCCTAAGCCCTCACTGCTCGTGCCCCAGCTCAGATGCGAAACATAAATGTTCATTCTCTTGATAAGTTAATTAAAAAAGTGTTATTTGTTACTGATAACTATTCGTACTGCATTCATTCCCCGCGTGCCTCGTTCGAGTTCGAACGTCACCCGGTCCCCTTCGGCAATGCCCGCCGGGGCGTTGGTGATGTGAAAAAAGTATTTCTCGGAACGGGCGGCATCCTTGATGAAGCCGTAGCCTTTGGATGCGGTGAAATATTCCACCCGGCCGCTCATCGGCTCCTCCTCCTCGATTTCCGACTGTCTCGGGACCGAAATTTCGATCTGCGAGGCGTCGATCTCCTCCTTGGGCTTCACATCCTGCGGGGTCGTGTGAAGGACGCCGTTTTCGTCGACATACGCCAGCATGTCCTCGAAACTGCGGCTCCCGCCGCTCAGACGCTCCTCCTTTTTCTTCTGCTTGTCCTGACGTTTGGTCTGCTTTAATTTCTCTCTTTCTCTCTTTCCCGATGTAATTCGTTTGGCCATTTATCAATTATTTTTTTGCAAATACCGAAGCGCACAAGGCGCACCGCTCCCAACAAAAGAGCAAGCTAATGAGGTCGATTTTGAGAATGGGGGAAACCGCGATGGACTGCGGGATCAAACACTTACAAAGAAAGATTCAAAACAAAACTCGATTGTTTGGCAACAAAGATACACATTTTATTCCAGAAATCCTATTTTTTCGGATTTTATCTCTTCCGCCGCATCTTTTTACCCGCTGAAAGCCCTCTGCCGCCCCCGTATTTCAAATTCGTTTCAGATTTACGCCCCAACTTTGCATCGCGGTTCCCCGGACTCTGCATATTTTTTGTACTTTTGTCCGACATGCAACCGAAAGAGAATTAACAGAAAGATACGATGAAAAAATTCCCGATCCTGCTCCTGCTGACCGCCTGCTGGTCGCTGGCCGCGGCACAGGAGAGGCCGCAGGTCCCTGCGGCGCAGAAACGCAACCTCCGCACCGAAATCATCGCGGCCGATTCGACCGGCGAACTGCTGGCACAGCTGCGCAACATGCCCAACATCGAGATCGGCAAGGGCATCACCTTCCGGCCCAAAAACGACTGGTTCGAACTGACAATGCGCTTCCGCATGCAGAACCTTCTGGCGCTGTCGTTCGACGACGACTTCACGCTCACCAAGACCGAGGCCCGCGTCAAACGGCTGCGGCTGCGCTTCGACGGTTACATCTATTCGCCCAAACTGGTCTACTCGGTCCAGCTGGGATTCACCTCCTACGACACAGAGCCGCTGCCCGGCGGCGACATGAACATCGTGCGCGACGCCATCGTCTACTACGTGCCCAACGCCACCTGGAACATCGGCTTCGGGCAGACCAAGATCAAGGCCAACCGCGCGCGGATCAACTCGTCGAGCGCCCTGCAATTCGTCGACCGGAGCATCGTCAACAGCGAATTCAACCTCGACCGCGACTTCGGGTTCTTCGGCGAATACAACATGCGCCACGGCGAGGGCTTCAACCTCTCGGCAAAGGGCTCCGTCACGCTGGGCGAAGGCCGCAACTGGGGCAGTTCGCCGACCGGAGGGCTGGCCTATACAGGGCGTCTGGAACTCTATCCGCTGGGACGCTTCAAGTCGAAGGGCGACGTCATCGAGGGCAACTACGAATTCGAGGAGCGGGTGAAGATTCTGCTCGCCGGAGCCTACTCCTACAACCACAAGGCATCGCGCCTGAAAGGCCAGCGCGGCGGAATCATGCCCGGCGACGCCACACGCAACCTGGGGTCCTATTTCGTCGATTTCATCCTCGAATACCGGGGCTTCGCCTTCTACACCGATTTCATGGGCCGTTCGTGCAGCGACCCGCTGTTCAGCCCCGAAACCGGAGCCTTCGTCTACAACGGGCAGGTGAAGCTGCAGCGCCTGCTGCAACGGGGCTATTCCCAGCAGGACGACCTCAATGAGGCGGGCATCGTGCTCGACTACTTCTCCGCCATGCCCGGCCGCGCCCGCCTGACGAGCGCCGTGCTTTCCGGCGGTCAGGGGAAGGAGGCGGGGCTTGCCCCGGCGCTCGCGTCGCTGCTGAATGTCCCCGTCGAAATGGCGGAGACCGACTACGGCGCGCAGTGGCTGCTCTGTCAGGGCGCGGCGCTCACCGCCCTTGACTTCGGTGACCCGGAGCTGAACCACATCACCGGCGCGCGCGCACCCATCAACCGCGCGTGGCAGTACGGTCTTGTGTTCCTTGGCGGCGCGGCGCTGACGGCGTCCGTACTGCTGCTGCTGACCTCCAAGCTGTCGTGGAGCACGGAGCTGGACGGTCTGCGCGCACAGCAGGACCGCCTGACGGCGCTTGCCCAGCAGAACGCCGGCTGCGCGGAGAACTACCACAACTATTCGAGTATGTACGACGCTTACAGCGCCGACTGGGACACCGTATTCGACTCCGTTCGGACATATAACGACAACCTTGAACTGGTGCTGGGCGAGCTGGAGGCAAAGCTCCCCAGGAAGTCAACGGTGACCGCTCTGAGCACGACCGAGTTGTGTCTTGCGGCGCAGGTCGCCTTCCAGAGCAAGGAGGACGCCGCTTATTTTCTCGTGGCGCTGCGCGACGTGCCCTTCATGACCCTCAACACCGTTTCCAGCCTGACCATCGGCCCGCAGGAAGCCTACTCCCCAGACAAAATGATCGCTGCGCTGTACGAGGAAGCGGGGAAGGAGTCCCCCGTGCCGAGCACGGAGGAAAGCGCAGCGGATGGTACCACGGATAGTACCGCGGAAAGCAGTACGGAAGAACCTCCCACCGAGGGCGGCTATTCCCTCGATGAGCTGTTCTCCAACGTTTCCAGCGGCAGCGTTGCCATCGACGGAAAAACGCTTCGGAATATGATCCCGCTGCTGAAAGCGGCGGGTGCCGATGACAGTACCATTGCAAAGTTGGAAAATTATGCGGATGTGATGGAGCGTCTCGGCGTGACCATTACCCCGGATAACCTCGGCATCCTCTCCGGGATCCAGGGGCTGCTCCCCGGCGGCGGCACGACCAGCACGCCAGGCAGTTCCGGCAGCACAACGGTCACGCCTACCACGCCCAGCACGCCGGGCAGTTCCGGCAGTACAACGGTCACGCCTACCATGCCCAGCAGCGGCAGTACGTCCTCTGCTTCTGGCATTGAGTCTGCCGATATTGCAAAGCTGCGTCTCAGCCTGCAATACCTGAACTCCAACCAGCTGGACGCTCTGCAAGCCGTCTACGGGCCGGTGCAGGAAAAGACCTTCTCGCTGGATGACCTGCTCAAGCGCTCCAATACCACCCAGGAGAAGAACGCGATCCGGTCCCTGCTGCAAAACGATCCTGCCGCCATGTATCAGTTTTTCCTGCTGATGCGCGAGGATATCGCCCGTGAGGAAAAGGACCAGATCCTGTACGACAAGATCTTTGACGACATTTGGAAAAACGCCGATCAGCACCGCATGTTCTATGAGAGCGACGATGTGATGCTGAACAAATATCTGCCGAACCTGCTGAATATCCTGACTGACAACAAGACGAATGTCAACGCAACGATCGCGCTCATTCGGCAGAATCAGACGCTGAGTGGCAAGCTTGCGCTCCATCTTGCCAAGGAAATGGGCGAGATCAAAGAGGTCAATACCGCTCTGGATCTCGTGGCGCTCCAAAAGGAGATCAACAGCGGCGCGGCGTTCCAGCGGGATGCCGCCACTGTGGCCGCGGTCAACGCGCTGCTGCGGAAGGATCAGCAGACCTCCGGTACATCCGGCACCTCCGGCAGCACGGGCATGGATGAAAACGATCTGCTGATGTGGATCCTGATGAATCAACTCAAAAATCAAACCGGCGGCTCAGGCATCCCGGATATCTTCAACACCGGCGCTTCTCAGACGCAGAAGCCTGCCGACAACCGCTATTACCTGACGGTCGTGTTGGACTATGACGAGTCCTTGATCCAGGCGGAGCAGACGCGCAAGGGTCTGGACCGCGACGCCAAGGTTGAGAAAGTGGAGGTGGGCCAGTGAAAGTGATCGGTAGAAACTGGAAGGCTGTCCTGTCAGTCCTGCTCTTGTTGGTCGCCGTTCTGGTGTATGTTCTGGGCTACCGCCCCCGCAGTGAAGCTTACGTCATGGAGCGGGATCAGTTAAATGCTCAGATCACCGCGCTGCAAACCACCATCGTCGAAAACGAGATGTACAAGGACGTGCAGGATCAGCTTGAGCCGGCAGAGGCCGCGATCGAGGAAAGCCGCGCCGCGCTTTATGAGAACTTCCCCGCGGATATGAAGGAAGAAGATCAGATCCTCTACCTGCTGTATCTGGAAAAAACGCTGGGGACCGGCAGTAAGGAGCTGGGCTACACCCAGAAACTGCACGATATTTTCCTTCAGCGCTTCGGGAGCGGCGGCGACATCGAGTTTTCTTTCGGTGAGATCACGCCGATGCAGGCCTTGAGCGATGGCGCACTCCTTGAGGGCTTGAACCTGACGGTGTACTATCACGCCTCCTATCGGGAGTTCAAGAACATGGTGCACGCGCTGGCAACGGATGAGCGCATTACCTCCATCCGGTATGCCACCTTCAACTACGACAGCGAAAAAAAGCTGCTGGACGGGCAGATGACCCTGACGCTGTATCTGATGCCGTCCGCTCAGAACACCTATGAGGAACCGGGCGTAACGCCGCCCGCGACCGGTAAGACGGACATTTTCAACTGACCCATTGGGAGAGACAAGGCATGAAAAAGATCGGGAAAGAGAGAACAGCGGGCTTTTCGCTGCTGGAGGTCGTCGTGGCGATCGCCATCATCGGCCTGATCTCCGCGCCCATCTGTTCCAGCCTGATTCTGGCAGGACGGATCAACGCCCACAGTCAGGCCGTAATGGAAGCCCATTTGAACGTCCGTACCGCCGTGGAGACCCTGATGAAGGATGGCGTTACGATGAAGGACGGCGTTATGACGAAGCCAAGCGCTGACGACTGCGCAAAGGCGTTCCCCAATGTGACGATCATACCGGAGGAAGTCAAAGGCAAACCCTATTATCGTGTCACGGTATCGGATAAGGTATCGGATAAGCGCTCGAAACCGCTCGTTACAGTGAAAACGTATGTCCACGACGCGTCGCGGGAAGGCGGTGGCACATGAAAAAGCTCTGGAAAGACACCGGCGGTTACGCGCTGATCTATGTGCTCATCGTCGTTCTGGTGCTGTGCGCCGTCGCCGTGTCCGTCTGCACCGCGGCGCTGAAAAATTATCAGGCGCAGGAGGAGTCCGTCCGCCAGACGCAGCAGCTCTATCAGGCGGAGGGCGAGATCGAAAAATTCGTGGCGCTGGCGGAAGACGTACATCTTTTGGACTTTCCCGCTGAGCATGACACGAAAGAGGTAGCAGAGGAAAAGGCAAGAGGGGCTTACCTTACATATCTTGGAGAGGTGTCGAAAGAGGTCAGAAGCTGCAATTACGACCCTGATGCCACCATTACCGACAGCAATTCCTGCACCTTTCCGCTCACCTGCGCGAACGGCGCCGTTTGCATCAAGACAGAGATCCGCATGGAGCTCACTTACGGTTACGATGAAAAACCGACGACGCAAGAGCTGCCCGACGGAACGACCACAACGGTCATAAAGTACGCCGCTAAGGTCAGCAAGGCGACGCACAGCTACAACACCTATACCATCACCCACTTGACAGCGGAAAAGGGGGGGACGAGCGAATGAAACGAAACAACAGCGGCTTTACCATGGTCGAGCTGCTGGTGACCGTCGCTGTCAGCTCCATCGTGCTGGCAGCCGCAGCGTCGCTGATGCTGCTCGGACTGCGGGTGCATCAAACGACGCAGAAAGAGGCGGGCGAGCAGCAGACCGTGCGCATCGTGCTCTCCGCGCTGGAGGATCTCTCCGCCAGCGGCAAGATCTACCGCGTGGAGCCGCTCTCCGACGGTTGGCGGCTGCTGGGAAAGACCGCCGACGGCAAGCCCGGAGCGGTCCTGCTGCGCTACAACAGCGGAAAGCTCGCAAGCGGCGGAAGCGGCGATCAGGTGCTGCTGGACAACCTGCGCGGTGCGCAGGTCATTCTGGACGGCAGCCTCGTGACCTTCACCTTCGCGACCGCGGCGCACAGGTACAGCACCTCCGTCTTCTGCCGCACCGGGATCAAGGGCGACAGCGTCGGCAAAGAGGATGCGCAGGAAAAGCTGGAAGAGCTGAAAAAGCCCCCCCTGCCGGAGTCCACTGAATTGTCCGAGGCGGAGAAGAAAGCACGCTTCGCGTTTTTGCAGACCCTCGCCGACCAGTACGACAGCAGGGGAGAGATCAAAAACGGCGACGGCACTTACAATTACTTCTCCGAATGGTACATCAACGGCTACAAGAATCACCCCGGCTGGAACCAATACACCCCCTGGTGCGCCTGCTTCCTCTCGTGGGCAGCCGCGCAGCAGAAAACCTCCATCGACGGCGATCCGCCCAGCTTCGCAGACGTGGATAAGGGCATGACGAAATTCAAGGACAGCGGCATGTGGCGCAAGCGCGGCGCAACGCCCATCCCCGGCGACTACGTCTTTTTCGATTGGGACGGGGGCAGCGACCCCGACCACGTCGGCGCGGTGCTGTGCGTGGAGGGCGATTTCCTTTACACCATCGAGGGCAACAGCGGCGGCAAGGTCGCCGTCCAGCGCTACCTGCTGTCGGATTCCCGCATTGTGGGCTACGGCGTGCTGAAATGGAAAACGCAAGGGGAAACCACAGAGTAATTATCTGTTCATATAATTCTCAAAAAGAAATCAAATATATTGAGGAGGATACAACATGAAAAAGCAAGTGGGAAACAAGCTGCGCGGCAGCGCAGGCTTTACGCTGGTAGAGCTTGTCGTGGTCATCGCGATCATCGGCATTCTGGCCGGCATCGGCACGGTGGGCTACGGCGGCTACGTGAAGAAGGCAAACGAAGCAGCGGATCAGCAGCTTCTTGGCGAGGTAAACACGGCGTTCGCAGCTGCATGCGTTGAAAACGGAACGGAGATCTACGCCGTTAATGACGCGAAGCTGAATAAGGACACGGCAGTGCTCAGCGACGTAACAATCGACGGTGCTGTAAATACGAAAATTCCGACCAGCTACGAAGCCTATCTGGGCGAAACCAAGGGTTTCAAGGTGATCGAACCGAAGTACAGCAATTATAAGCACATCTTTGTTGATGGACGCAATAACGTCCAGTACGCCTACGGCGGCGGCGCTGTTACGATCTCCGGCAAGGATGCCGCCATCCTGAAAGACAGCACCTTTGCCGATTCTAAAAAGGGACTCGGCGTAGGGGGCTTGCTGGATAAGGTGAGCGATATTGCCGACATTGCCGGTGCGCTGGCTGAAGGCCAAGATAGTCCCCTTAGTAAGATCTGGAATTCTGAGGATTTCCTTCGCTATGCAGGAAAGGCCGTCGGACTTACAGATTCGGAACTTGAAGCCGCTGCAAATAAAAATTGGAGTCTGAGCAATGGGAAATTGAAGGCTGCTTTGGGAAAAAAGGCCTTAGAATTAGGCATGAACGTAGGCGACCAGGATGAATTTAACAAGCTGATGTCGAACGCGACGATCCTGTATGCCGCAAAGGATACCAAGAACATTAACCAGGAAGAGATGAAGAATCTCCTTATGAGTAATGACGGCTTAGATCAGATCAAAAAAAATCTTGATAATTCTGAAACAATGGGCAAGGCTTTGTCTCAGGCGTCCTTGGTCTACGGTATGTATACTGCGTATGTTTATAGCGGAACGGGAACGCCGGACGAAAAAAAGGCCGCTACATCGAGTCCTATGTACGCCTTGGGCGCAATGGATGACCCGGGCTTTAAGGCGTATATCAACAGTGAGCAGGGGGCGAAGGATATGAATGCCTATCTCTCTTCGATGAATATGATCAACAGCAGTGTGGACGATCCGCAAGCCGTTACCAAGCTTCTGAAGAGTGGCTTCGCCGATCAGGATCTGAAGGATCTGCTGAATAAGTCCCTTCAGTAAAATTTAGTATCATGTTTACTTGGCTATCTGACCACAGCCTTGCCGTGCTCCTCACGGTCAGCGCCGCGTTCACCTATTGGTGGCTGGGGAGCGGCTGCGGCTGGATCGCCGCCTTGCGGCGCTTGCGCTCGCGGTGGGGCATATCTTCATCGGGCTTTTCAGTGTCAAGGCCTTTGCCGTGCTTGAGGCGTTCGATATGGGCGCGATGGGCAACATGAGCCTGTTCGGCGCGGTGTTCTTCATGCCCCTCGTCTACTGGGCGTTCGCAAAGCTCAGCGGGCGCAGCGCGGCGGATGTATTCGATGTGTTCACGATTTGCCTTGTATTCACGCTGATGTGCGCCCGCCTGAACTGCATTATTTCAGGATGCTGTCTGGGGGCGCACATTCCCATCGAGGGGCTGACGCATCTGCGCTTCCCCACGCGCGAGCTGGAGCTGCTCTTCTATGTCCTCCTGCTCTCGCGCCTGTGGCGCAAGGTGCTCTCCGGCAGCGCGCGGGGTATGATCTACCCCATCTATATGATCGCCTACGGCATTTTCCGCTTCGTGACCGAGACGCTCCGCTTCTCGGACCGAACGGACAGCATTCTGCATGTTTCCCATCTCTGGGCACTGCTGTCGCTGGGGATCGGCATCAGCATTTACGGCGAATTGCGAAAAAAAGAGAAAAAAACTGGAGGACGACGGAATGGTTAAACGAATTGGCAGGCGCTTTGTGTCGCTGCTCCTGACGTTTGTCACAATACTGACGATGCTTCCGGCGATGACGCTGCCGGCGCTGGCGGCGAACAGCGGAACCGTGACCGGCTTAGCCGATGAAAACATCGGCTTGAGCTTTAGCGGTAACGCGGATGCCCCGTGGACCGCCACAGGTACGACGATCACAGGCTCCGCTAAAAGCTCCGACGGATGTGAAGGCACTACGCACTACAACTCCACCCTGACCATCACCAACAAGAAAAGCACACCGGCGACGCTGTCCTTTGACTACACCATTACGGCGAACGGCGGCACGATCAATGTGGACGGAACGTCGGCCTCTGCGAGCGGCAAGGTCTCTAGGGAACTGGCGGCGGGCGACACAGCCACGGTCTCCATCCAATCCAACAACACCAACACCGCAATCACGATCACGATGACCAACATCAAGCTGATATATGTCGTAGATGCCACCGTGACCTTCCAGCGCTCCGAGAACGGCTCCTATACTGTGGACGGGAAGACTATCACCGAGGATTACACCCACACCCAGAGCTCCATGACCGCCTATAAGGTGGAGGCGACCTCGAATAAGGAATATCAGTTTCTTGGCTGGTATGATGTGACCAACGGGAGGTACATCAACGCCGATGCCACGGCGGCGCTGAGCTTCGACAGCGACTGCACCATCACAGCGCGGTTTGCGAGCAGAACGGCGGCACTTTTTGAAACCGGCGGGTGGCTGTTCGACGATCTGGACGAAGCGGTTGCCTATGCGCAGGCAAACGGCCAGGACAAGATCACGCTGGCTTCCGACGGTAAAATTACACGGAACTATACGATCCCATCCGGCGTCACCCTGCTGATCCCGTTTGATGAGGCGAAAACGCTGTATGAGGAAACGCCAACCACCACACGCACAATCTCGGAAACCAAGCCCTTCCGGACACTGACGATGGCGTCGGGCAGCTCGATCACACTTGCAAGAGGTGCGGCCATCAGCGTCGGCGGACAGTACTTTGCGTCACAAGGCAGTCAGAGCGGTAGGATGGTCGGGCCCTACGGCTATATCAAAATGGAGTCCGGCAGCGCCATCACGGTGCAAAACGGCGCGAGCCTGTATGCGTGGGGTTTTATCTCCGGCAGCGGCTCCGTCACCGTGCAGTCCGGCGGCTCGGTGTACGAATGGTATCAGATCCTGGACTTCCGCGGCGGTCTCGTCACCCTCAAGATAGTTACCACCCTTCCTCGCAAAGAAGTATTTCCCCTTTCTCAGTACACGGTGCAAAATGTTGAGGTACCGCTGACGCTGTGCGCGGGAGCATCTGAAACAGTGTATACTGCTGTATATGCCGAGGGTTCGACTTACCCGACCCCCATTCAATTTATTGGCAATAAAGGAATGTTCAGGCTGTATTCCGGCAGCCTGACCAAAACGTATGACGCCAGCACTGACCGCTTGATTTACACGATCAATGGTGAAGCGGAGGTCAGCAGTTTGTCGCTGACCTTGGCAAAAGTAGAGTTAAATTCCGGCAAATTTGTTTTACCGTTTACCAGCAACATGACTGTTGTCTTAAAATCCGGCAGCAAGTTGACCATGAACCAGACTGCGGCATTGCTGCCGAGCGTGAGTGTAACGATTGAGAAGGGCGCGGAGCTGGTAGTGCCGAAAAATCAAAGTATGTACATCTACGATGTGGATGAGTGGGGACCCTACTGCATCAAAAACCAGAAATTTGTATCTGTCCCCTATTCTCCGTCACCGAACAGGTACACGAGAACAGAAAATGATCTTGTCGATGCGAAAATCGATGTCAATGGTACGCTGACGGCGGCGGGCAGCGTCTACACCACGCAGAGCGGCGCGAATATTTGCTCCAGCGAGGGCGGCGGCAGGTTTGTTCAGCAGGGCACGCCTGGTACGGCAACTGTGACCTATCAAGCTACACAAGAGGGCAATAAAATTTCGGGCTATCCCGAAATCCCCATCACCCCCGCCCAACTGCAAAACGCCGCCGGTGCCCCCACCCTAACCAAGGATGCCAGCGCCAGTGATACCTTTACCTACTGCAAATGCCAGGAGTGCGGCGGCGGCACATGGGTGAAGAACCTAATGGTTGCTGAGTTCAATACAACGCAATACGGTACGCTGCAAGAAGCGGCTAATGCCGCTAATGGCGCAGCGTATGTGAGTTTGCTGCACAGCACCACCGAGGATATCAACGCCAAAAATGACCTCTATCTCGACCTGAACGGTTACACGGTGACGGGCAAATTTACTATGAACGATCACATCCTTCACGGCATGGACAGCTCGGCGAACAAAGACTATGTTACCGCCCCGAGCGGCAAGATCGTCGGCGGGGTGAGTCGCTATGCCAGGACCTACGAGACGCCGCCGGTGGATGGGGAATACGATCGCTATGTTGCCATTTTGGGGCAGGACCAGACTCTGTCCTTCCACCATTTCAACATCTCCGTCACCGGCTACCGCTTTGAGCTGGCGGCCCCGCAGTGCGCGCTGATCTTCTGCGGCAAGTTCCAGGGCGACAGAGCCGCAAAGGATTACCTGAAGTCTCTGGGCTTCACCCTGACGGGTGATAATAGCACGGAATCCAAGAATAAGATGTCTGACGCCTCGAACAGAGAGTTCGTTAAAGAAGAAGGCGGCGCTTATCTTTTCGAGCTCTACCTGATACGTTCTTTCGAAAAGAATTCGTCCGATAAAACTGCCTATACCGAGGAGTTCTCCGCCACCGCGCAGGCAACGTTTAAAAACGGCGGAACGCAGGATAGCGGAACGAAGGATAGCAAACCGCAGAAGTTGAGCTTCTTGGAGGCTTGGACGGACGCTTGGAAGAACCCCGAGGGACTCGATGATGCGCAGAAGACGGCCCTTGACAATTTCCTTAACGCGCTGGACATCCCCCACCCGTAAACGGAGTGAATCAGCATGACGAAAACTATAAAAAAACCTTATATCGCTCCGTCCGCCGAGCTGATCCTGCTTGCGCCGATGGAGGCGCTGGCCAATCAGGCTTTATCCACTGGAGACCAAATCGCCTTAAATAGGTGGGGAAAAAACGTCTTCTCGAACGCCAGCGTCATAGGAGGCAAGCAAACCTGCTGGGGTGATGATGGGTCCAAAAAGTGATGCGTTACCGAATCGCTGATCTGATCGTTGAAATGTCCCCCAAGGGACGCACGGCTGCCCAGGCGGAGGTCTATCGGACCTCCGCCCGGGGCGGCGCGGCGGATATCACCATCCGCGTGGGCGGCGCGCAGGCGCTGTCGCTCTGTCCCGAGCTGGAAACGGAGGACCTTGCGGAGTACATCGCCACAGGCGACTGCTTTGCCGTGGGGCTTCTGTCCCACGAGGGGATGATGCTCCACGCCTCGGCGGTGGAATACGGCGGACAGGCCGTGTGCTTTTCCGCGCCGCCGGGCACGGGGAAATCCACCCACACGGAAAAATGGGTGCGCCTGTTCGGCGCGTCCATTCTGAATGATGACAAGCCCGCCCTGCGCCGTTACGACGGCGTGTGGCAGGTCTACGGCACGCCATGGTGCGGCAAGGAGGCGCTGCATCAGAACCGCAGCGCGCCCCTGCGCGCGATCTGCTTCCTCTTTCAGGGGCAGGAAAACGCTTTACAGCCGCTCACTCCGGCGGAGGCTTTACCTCTGCTGCTGAGTCAGACCCTCTTCCGTCTGCATCGGGAGGACATGGATCGGCTGCTTGCCGCGGCAGACCGTCTCCTGCGGGAGACGAACGTGTTCCGACTGATTTGCCGGAATGACGACAGCGCCGCCTATTTTGTCCGGGAGAAACTGTTCCCGGATCAAGCCAAAACCATCGATTGACAGGAGGCAGTACGCAAACGCCGTGCTGCCCGCTGCCAGTGGACGGAAGCGGCACAAAGAGTACCGATTGATATGCGGCTTTTTGTGCCGCCTTTAGACTATTCAGGCGGTCTCTCGCCAAAAGGGGCGGAAAGCCCCGCTCAAGATCTGTCCAAACGCAGACAGAAAGGGAAATACAACCATGAACGAATCCAACATCAACCGATCCAGCGACATTCTGGAGATCGACCTTTGGAAGCTGCTGCTGCTTTACCTCAGGCGGTGGCGGCTGATCCTGCTGTGCGCACTTGCCGCCGCGGCGATCTCCCTGATCTACACCGCCAATTTCATTACGCCGCTGTATCGTGCCAACGTCACCATTTACGTCAACAATATAAAGGCGAATCAGCAGGTGGATTATATCAGCGCAGCCAACCTCGCGACCTCTCAGCAGCTCGTCAACACCTATGTCAACATCATCCGCAGCGATACCGTGCTGGAAAAGGTGGTAAAGAACGCGAAGCTTGATTACTCTGCGGAGGAGATCCGCGGCATGATGACGACGGCGCAGGTGGATGAGACCGAGCTGTTCTCGGTATACATCTCCCATCCGGATCCGGAAATGGCGGCGAAGATCGCCAACGCGGTGGCGACCGTCGCCCCCGGCGAGATCGAGGAATTTGTCGAAGGCAGCTCCACCAAGATCATCGACCATGCCAAGGTGCCCACGAGCCGCTACACCCCAAGCTATCAGAAAAATACCCTTTTGGGCTGCGCGGTGGGTCTGCTTCTCGCGGTCGTCTATGTCACGCTGTTGTATCTGATGGACGTTCGCATCAAGAACGAGGAAGACCTGACGCAGCTTTTCGACCTGCCCATGCTGGGGCAGATCCCCTCCTTTGCGGAGAATGAGCGGAAAAAGGCGGGTCTCAGCGCACAAAAAGCCGATGAGCACGGCGGAGAGAGGTAAGGCGACATGAAAAAAAAGCATTTTTCTCTTCTGTGGAGATCCCGGCGGCACGACGCGCCGGATACTGCCGCGATCATGGAAGTAGAGCGGAAAAACATCCTCTCGGAAAAGAGCGATTTTTTCATCCGTGAGTCCTACAAGACCCTGCGGACCAACGTGACCTTTTCCCTGGCGGACGAGACGGCGTGCAAGGTCCTGATCGTGACCTCCGCCATGCAATCCGAAGGAAAGAGCATCACCGCACTCAACCTTGCCATCTCCTATGCGGAGATGAAGCAGCGCGTCCTTCTGATCGACTGTGACCTGCGCCGTCCCAAGCTGGCGCGTCTGCTGTCCGCGAAGGAAAAGGTAGGACTGAGCAACCTGCTTATCCAGCCGGAGCTGCTTGGAAAGGCCATCCATGATTCCGGCATTGAGGATCTTGACGTCATTTTTGCCGGCGACGTGCCGCCCAACCCGTCGGAACTGCTCGGTTCTGCCCGCATGAAAACGCTGCTTGACAGCCTGCAGAAAAACTACGATTACATCATTCTCGATACGTCTCCCGTCAATCTGGTGACGGATGCCTGCGTTCTGGTGCCTGAGAGCAGCGGCGTGCTGTTCGTGGTACGCGCGGGTCTTTCCGAGCGCGGGAGCGTCCTGCGCGCGGTGGAGCAGTTAGAGCGCTCCCACGCCAAGATCCTCGGCTTTGTTCTCAACGAAGTGCCGCGGGAGAGCGGATACTACGGATATCGGAAATACGGCTATCGACGCCACCGCTACGGCTACGGACGCGGCTACGGCTATGGGCACGGCTACGGTTACGGATACGGACAGGAGAAGCCGGACAGCGGGGAACGGAGCATCCCATGACCGATCTTCACACCCATATTCTGCCCCGCATGGACGATGGCGCGCCGGACACGGCAGCCAGTCTTGCAATGCTCCGCATGGAGGCAGCGCAGGGCGTTACGGGTGTAGCGCTCACCCCCCATTTTCATCGGGACAGGGAGAGCATAGAGCAGTTTCTCGCGCGGCGGCAAGCCGCTTGGGAGCATCTTTCCGCAGCGATGGAGAAAACCGCCGAACCTTTTCCCGACCTTGTGTTGGGTGCAGAGGTGGCATGGATGCCAAATATGAACCATTGGGACGATCTTGAGGCACTGTGTCTCGGTTCGAGCCGTTATTTGCTGCTGGAACTGCCCTTCACCCTCTGGAACAATAGTATGATCGACCAGCTTTACTCTCTGGCGGCACAGAGCGGCGTCACGCCGGTGCTGGCGCATCTGGAGCGGTATCTGGGGCGGCAGAAGAAAGAGCACATACAGGAATTGTATCGCCTGAACGTCCCCATCCAGCTCAGCGCCGGATGCCTGCTGCATCCCATAGAGCGGTGGAAGCTCCTTCGGCTGCTGGGGGAGGGGCAATCCTTTTTCCTTGCATCCGACTGTCACGGCACACAGCGGCGCGCGCCCGATCTGGGCCCTGCCGCTGCCATTGCCAAAAAGCGTCTGACGGGGGATGCGCTCAAAGCGCTCCTTTGCCGCAGCGACGCGATCTTCACCGCAGCGCGCGCAGAACAGGAGAGGGAATATGCGAAGAAATGAGAATTTCATCCTGCGCCGGGTCGCAGATATGTCGGTCATCGTCCCTTTGGGGGCGGCTGCCGAAGCGTTTCCGGGAATGATCTCCGTAAACGAGACCGGCGCATTTTTATGGGAGCTTTTGGAACAGGAACAGACGCTCCAAAGCCTTGGAGACGCCTTATGCGCCGTGTATTCGGTCGAACGGGAGCAGGCGGAGGCAGACGCAGCCGCCTTTCTTGACAAGCTGAGACCCGTCGGCGCGGTGGACGGTCTGTAAGATGCAGGTCCGACAGATCCCCATGGCGCAGCTGCGCGGGCTTCTTGACGAGCAGCTCGCGCACGGAGAAGCGCTCCTTCCGGTAACAGGAAACAGTATGTGGCCGCTTCTTGTCGGCGGGCGGGACATGGTACGTCTCACGCGGCTCGATCGCCGCGTGCAACCAGGCGATATCGCCCTCTATCAGAAGGCGGACGGCAGCTATATCCTGCACCGGGTCATCCGCCTGTGTGCGCCAGAGACCTGCATTTGCTGCGGCGACGCGCAGTGGGAAGGGGAGCAGGTCGATGAGGCGCAGATCATTGCGTACGTCACCGCCTTTCGCCGCAAGGGACGCTGGCGGGAAACCGCCCTGTCCCGGCCCTATCGGCTTTATGAACACTTCTGGGTCCATACCTTTCCCGCCCGTCGCCCCTTGCTGAGGCTGCTGCGATTCCTTCAGCGGGCACGGAGGGGACTGATACGCGGGAGAAGATGAGATGAGTCAGTCGAAGAAAAAGGCGGCGGGCGCATACAAAGCGCCGCTCACGCTGCTGTATGCAGGCATCGCCGCGCAGGCGTTCGGCATCGCGGCGCTTGCCTTGGTGAGCCGCCGGGTGCTGGACGAGGGCGGCAGTCCGTGGGGCTGGGTGCTGTTGTTTCTGGCGCTGGCTCTCCCGCTGCTCGACGGCGGGCTTGACCTGCTTTCCGGCAGGACGGTCGACCGCGCGGCGGTATCGCTGCGGCGCGACACGCTTGATACGCTTTTGAGCAAGGATGCGGAGGCATACAGCCGCTACCACAGCGGGCAGGTCTTCAGCCGCCTGACGCAGGACGCTTACACCGTCTGCGAATGGCGGATCGTCGGCCGCCCCCAGGTGGCGGGGCAGCTCATCCGACTGCTTTGCGCCGCATCCGCGCTGTTTTTCGTCAATATCCCCCTTGCCCTTGCGGTCGTAGGCGCGGGCGCGCTGGCGATCGCCGGCGGGCGGCTGCTGCGAAAGTATCTGACGCGGCGGCATCTGCGCGTGCGTCAGGCGGAGGAAGGTCTGACGGGCTGCACGCAGGAGATCCTGGAGCATACGGAGCTTCTGCGCAGCATGACGGCGGGGGAGGAGGCTGTCCGCCGCTTTGAAGGACGGCAGAAGGAGTGGCTGCGCGAGCGCAAGCGCCTGCGCGTCTTCTCAACGGGGGTCGGAACCGGGTTTTCCGCCGTATTGCAGCTTGGATACGCCGTTCTTCTTGTCTGGGGCGGCATCGCCATTCGGGAAGGAAGGCTCTCCTTCGGCGACCTTGCGGCGCTCTTACAGCTCCTCGCGATGTTCCAAAGCCCGCTCACGGGCTTGTCGGGCGTTCAGTCCCGGCTGGCAGCCGTCCGCGCGGCGGAGGCGCGGCTGGATGAGCTGTATTCGCTGCCTGAAGAAGCTCCGGGACAGCCTGCGCGAGAGGACGACGTCTTTCGCGCCATCGTGTTTGAAAACGTTACCTTTTCCTATGAGGGCGAGGAACAGCCTGTTCTGCGGAATTTTTCCGCGCGGCTGCCGCTCGATCGCTGGACCTGCCTCACGGGAATATCCGGGAGCGGGAAAAGCACGCTTTTCCGCCTTATTCTGGGGCTGTACCACCCGCAGCAGGGCCGGGTATACCTTGAAACCGAGCGGGGGGAGCTCCCTTGCTCCGCTGCCGTGCGGGGACTGTTCGGCTATGTCCCACAGACGCCCTGGCTCTTTTCCGGCAGTATTCGGGAAAATCTGCTGCTGGCAAAGCCCGAGGCGGATGACGCCGCCCTTTGGGAGGTGTTGGAGCGAGCGCAATGCGGCTTTGTCCGCGACCTGCCCGACCGCTTTGAAACCGTCCTGAGCGAAGAGGGGGGCGGTCTGTCGGCGGGACAGCGCCAGCGCCTTGCCATCGCCCGCGCGATGCTTTCCGCCCCGCGCTTTTTGCTGCTGGATGAGATCACCTCGGCGCTGGACGAGGATACGGAGGCACGGCTGCTGACAGAGCTGACGGGCGCGTATCCGGCGGCGGTATTCGCCACCCATCACAGCGCCCTGCCGGGCAGGCTGCACAGCGAGACGCTGCATCTTGAAGGAATTGCCTGAAATACGGAAACGTAACCATATAAACTAACTGCCATGGAGGATGAAGATGAACATGAAACGGAACATTGCGAGAACGCTGGCACTGATGCTGGTGCTGTGCACGCTGCTGTCGCAGACCGCGCTGGCAGCCACGACCTATTATGTCGATGTGACCATCACCGGTCCCGATGCCGACGGCGTGGAGCGGACGCTCAGCGCCTCCTCCAGCCGCTACGGCACGATGGACACGCCCCTTGCAGCGGAACTGGCGTCCGTTGTCGACAGCGCATACCACGAAATGGAAACCGTCTTTTCCGGGACCGGTCTGCGAAATATCGTGGACACGGGCGCCCAGGCGTTCCGGGAAGGCGAGAGCGCGTGGAACCTCTACGTGGAGAAGTATTATGACAGCGTGGACAGCTCCTTCAAGGATACGCTCAAGAGCCTTTCCTCCACCTTCGCAGACCTCACGGTCGACCGCGTCAACCGCGTGACCTACCGGGACAACGGCCGCCTCTATACCGTGACCGTGACACTCAGGGGCTACACCACCGGCTCCGGCAGCAGCGGCAATACGCCCGTCGCTCCCGACGGCCACAAGATCGTTGTGGAGCCTGTGCCGAACAACACGCTGCGCGCGGACAAGAATACCCTGCCCAAGGGTGAGACCGCCGTCATCCGGGACAGCGCCGCGTCGAACGGCTATGTCCTCTCCGATCTGACGGTCAAGGATGTGAGCGGCAACGACATTCCCGTGAGCAAGCAGTCTGACGGCGTCTACGCCTTCATCATGCCCGAAAGCAGCGTGTCCGTTCGCGCCATGATGGTCGCCGACCCCGATATGACCGGCATCTCCAAGCAGCTGAACACCGATCAGAATATCGCCTATATGCAGGGCATGGCGGACGGCAGGTTCTATCCCGCAAGCTCCGTTACCCGCGGACAGGTGGCACAGATCTTCTACCGCCTGCTGAAGGAGCAGAAGGTTTCCTCCAAATCCACCTTTACGGACGTCCCCGACACGCTCTGGTGCGCCGAGGCGGTGAATGCCCTTGCCTCTCTTGGCATCGTGGAGGGCGTCGGCAACGGCAAGTTTGCCCCGAATCAGTCCATCACCCGCGCCGAGTTTGTCACCATCTGCGCCCGCTTCACCCAGGTCTCCGCGAGCGGAGAGACCTTTACCGACGTGCCCGCCAGCCACTGGGCGTTTGACGCCATTTCTACGGCGGCGTCCTTCGGCTGGGTCAACGGCGTCGGCAACGGGCAGTTTGCCCCCAATCAGCACATCACCCGCGCGCAGGCAGCCGTTCTGCTGAACCGTCTGCTGGGCCGCTGCATGGCAGGTCAGTCTTACGAGAATGCCCGCCAGTACCCGGATGTCCCCCAGACCCATTGGGCGTGGAAGAACATCTGCGAGGCGTCTGACGGCGTCGCCCTCCGCTGAGCGGAGAATTCAAAAGAGTACGGTAAAAGGCAGTGGAGAGACTGCCTTTTACCGCAGATCCATGGGGGCATAGTATGAAAACGATTCAAAAAAGCGTACCCGTCCAGACGGTGCTCTTCCTCCTGATGGACGCCATTTTCATCATTGTGGCGGGCGGTCTTGCGCTGCTGGTGCGCTTCGACTTCGACTTTGAGCAGGTGCCTTCCGGATATCTTGAGCCGTGGTTTCGTGCTCTGCCCGTTCAGTTCCTGGTCACGGCGGCGGTCTTCTGGCCGCGCCGGATGTACCGCTACCTCTGGCGCTACGTCAGCGCCCATGATGTCGCCGAGATGGTGATATCCGTCGTCCTCGCCTATTGCGCGTTCCATGTGCCAGCGGCGCTTTTCGGCTATCACCAGCCGAGGAGCGTGCTCTTCATGGAGCTTTTGTTCCAGCTGTTCCTGCTGGTGGGCGGGCGCTGCACCTTCCGCTTTCTGCGGATGTTCGCAAGCTCCGCCCGTCAGGCAAGGCAGGAGGAGGGCGAGCGCGTCATGCTCATCGGCGCGGGCGAGGCGGGGCGAATGCTCCTGCGGGAGATTTCCGTCACGCCGCAGCTAAAGAGCCATGTCTGCTGCATCATCGACGACGACAAGAGCAAGCAGGGCAAGTACATCGGGAACGTGCCCATCGTCGGCGGGCGGGAGAAGATCCCCGAGATGGTCAAAAAGGAGCGGATCACACAGATCGTCCTTGCCATCCCCGCAGCGTCTGCCAAGGATAAGAAAGAGATCCTGAACATCTGCCAGAAAACGAGCTGCCGTGTACGGAGCCTGCCGGGAATTTACCAGCTGGTAAACGGCGAGGTGAGCATGGCGGCGGTGAAGGATGTGCAGGTGGAAGATCTCCTTGGCAGAGAGCCGGTGAAGCTGGATACGGCGGTCCTGCTGAATTTCCTGCAAGGGCAGACCGTGCTGGTGACCGGCGGCGGCGGTTCCATCGGCAGCGAGCTTTGCCGTCAGATTGCCAAATATCAGCCCAAGCAGCTCATCATTCTGGATATTTACGAGAACAACGCTTATGATATCCAGCAGGAGCTGCGGCGTGTATGGGGCGATCGGCTGAACCTGCGGGTGGAGATCGCCTCCGTGCGAGATAAGGAAAAAGTTTACAGCCTGTTTCGGATGTATCGCCCCGACATCGTGCTCCATGCGGCGGCCCACAAGCATGTCCCGCTGATGGAGGAATGCCCCGAGGAGGCCATCAAGAACAACATTTTCGGCACATATCATGTGGTGCGGGCGGCGGAGAAGTTCGGCGTCAAAAAGTTTGTCATGATCTCCACGGATAAGGCCGTGAATCCCACCAACTTTATGGGCGCGACCAAGCGATTCTGCGAGATGATCCTGCAAAGCAGGACGGACAGCCCCACAGAATTCTGCGCGGTGCGGTTTGGCAATGTGCTTGGTTCCAATGGCTCTGTTGTGCCCCTTTTCAAAAAGCAGATCCAGGAGGGCGGCCCCGTCACCATTACGGATAGGCGCATCATCCGCTATTTTATGACCATTCCTGAGGCTGCCCAGCTGGTGCTCGAGGCGGGTGCTATGGCAAAGCGGAGCGAGATCTTCGTTCTGGATATGGGCGAGCCGGTGAAGATCCTGGAACTGGCGGAAAACCTCATCCGCCTGTCCGGACTGGAGCTGGATAAGGATATCACCATTCAGGAGATCGGCCTGCGCCCCGGCGAAAAGCTCTATGAGGAGCTGCTGATGCGCAGTGAAACACTCTCCAAAACAAGCAATGAGAAAATCTTCATTGAGCAGCAGCAAGAGATTTCAAAGGATGTCATCATGGGAGACCTGCTGCGGCTGGATGAAGCCGTCACCCGCGACATACCGCCTCAGGATCTGATCACCATGCTACGGGAGATGGTCCCGACATATACTTCCCCGGAGGAGATCAACGGTCGAGCAACGGCAGAAGTCTCATAACAGGCGTTGGAACTGGTGGATGAGGAAAATGGACCTCAAAAAAGTGGAGGAAACGGCTTGAAACGGCGTAAAACCATTCTCTGCACCATTCTTGTACTGCTGGCGGTATCGCTGGCGGGGCTTTTCTGGTGGCAGCGCGATAACTTAAAAGCGATCCAGGCCGCGACGCAGCATACATCGGCCGAGCTGGAGGAAAAGCTGGAGGAAAACCAGCAGATGATCCAAGAGGCAGTGAAAGCGGCAGGTGAGGTCACGGTAGGGGAGATCTCGGAAGAAGATCGTCAGGCTTTCCGGGACGGCTCCATGACCCAGGAGGAGCTTGTGGAGCGCCTGACGAACG
>OGOX01000858.1_pt1 | contig 21194 bp, 23 predicted proteins | sample 1552761 | NCBI WGS metagenome assembly OGOX01 (sample SAMEA2580212, study PRJEB22360) | human gut metagenome | biome: human gut; feature: human-associated habitat; material: faeces | place: Denmark | collected 2008/2010
CTTATTTTTCTCCGTAGGCTCTACTTGGTTACCCCAACATTTATTATAGAGCCTTATTTTTTTAGGAATTATTCTTCTTTTGTGTACTCTTTCAAGGAAAATCATACAAATCGAATGCCTTAATTTTCAGCAGTTGTAATGATTTTGTAACTTTTTTGTGTATTTTAATTAATATCACTTGCAAATTAAACTCGAATTGTGTAAAATAGAAGCAGTATTTTTAATTATATATTTTAAGGGATGTGCATATCAATGTCTAACCGTCTTTTTCAGGGCGTAATTCATCAGATGAAGGACGCTATCGACCGTACTTTCGGCGTGATTGACGAGAATTTTACAATTATTGCCTGCAGCGAGCTTGGACGTATCGGAGAAACAATAGGAAACTTCGCCGTACCTGCTAACGACACCGCAGTAGTAGGCGGCTCTACATTTAAGAGCATAGGAGCCGCTCAGGGCGCTAATTATATTGTTTTTGTAGAGGGCGACGATGTTTTAGCCTCAAAGTATGCCGCGGTTTTAGCTGTTTCTTTTTCAAATATTAAGTTCTATTATGATGAAAAATACGATCGCAGCAACTTCATTAAAAACATAATTCTTGACAATATTCTTCCGGGCGATATTTATTTAAAGGCGCGCGAGCTTTATTTTAATTCCGATGTTTCCCGTACGGTTGTACTTATTAGAGCAATTGAAAAGCACGACGTTTCTGTATACGATATTGTTCAGAATTTATTCCCGGACAAAACAAAGGATTTTGTTATCAACATAAATGAAACTGATATTGCGCTTGTCAAAGAGACTAAGACGGGTATTGAGTCGAAGACAATTGAAAAGTTAGCTTCCACCATTGCCGATACAATTTCGGGAGAATTCTATGTTCATGTTGTAATCGGAATCGGCACTACCGTTGATAATCTTAAGGATCTTGCGCGTTCCTTTAAGGAGGCGCAGCAGGCTCTGGAGGTAGGAAAGGTTTTCGATACAGAGAAAACAATAGTGTCTTATGACAATCTCGGTATTGCAAGACTTATTTATCAGCTTCCTACAACTCTTTGCGAGACCTTCTTAAAGGAGGTTTTCAAGCGCGGCTCTATTGAAAGCCTTGATCAGGAGACTCTGTTTACGATTCAACGTTTCTTTGAAAACAATCTGAATGTTTCGGAGACCTCAAGAAAGCTTTTCGTTCACCGTAACACGCTGGTTTACAGACTTGAAAAGATTAAGAAAATTACAGGTCTTGACCTGCGCGAATTTGACCACGCAATTATCTTCAAAATCGCTCTTATGGTTAATAAATACCTCAAGAGCAACCCTATTAAGTATTAATCGAAAGAGTGAATTTTTAATAAATGGAAGAAATACTCACAGAACGTGAAAATCAGACGCCCGCAAAGCCTATTATTGAATTCCGCGGCGTTTCGAAAACCTATCCTACGGGAACTCACGCGATTGAGGATATTAACATAAGAATAACGGCGGGGGAATTTGTTTTCGTAGTCGGTTCCTCGGGCGCGGGTAAGAGTACGTTTATGAAGCTTATTATGCGCGAGGAAAAGGCAAACACAGGCACAATTACAGTCAACGGCTTTAATCTTACTGCAATGCCGCGCAAACAGGTTCCGATACTCCGCCGCACCATGGGAATTGTTTTTCAGGATTTTCGACTTATACCGACAATGAACGTCTTTCAGAATGTCGCCTTTGCAATGCATGTTGTAGGCGCTAGCGACAGAGATGTACGCAGGGAGGTTTCAAAGGCGCTCTCAAAAGTTGGTCTCGGAAATAAGGCGCGCTCTATGCCGGCACAGCTTTCGGGCGGCGAGCAGCAACGCGTCGGTCTTGCGCGCGCTCTTGTAAACTCGCCCGACCTTATTATCGCGGACGAGCCTACCGGAAATGTAGACCCGAATATGTCGTATGAAATAGTATCCCTTCTTACCGAAATCAATAAGCGCGGCACTACCGTGCTTATGGTTACTCATGACCATAATCTCGTAAGGGATTTTCAGCATAGGGTTATTATGCTTGAACGCGGAAAAATTGTAGCAGACAATGCCGGAGGTAGCTTTTAATGAAAATCAGCAGTATTAAATACCTGACCGGCGAGGGTGTAAAGAACGCTTGGATAAACAGGCTTATGACCTTGGCTTCAATCGGCGTGCTTGTTGCGTGTATGGTAATTATCGGTCTTGCAATTCTCATTTCCGAGAATGTGAACAAGGCGGTCGGCAAGCTTGAACAGCAAAATGTTGTTATGGCGTATATGAAGGATTACAACTGGGCGCTTTACGGCGAAAAGGGTAATTCCTCCGATTCCTCGGCTTCTTCCGGCAGTTCTTCCTCAGATACCGCAAGCACCGTGTCAGACGCGGAAACAGCGGATAAAAACGGAATTAAGCCGAGTGATTATGTAATTCACAACGACGATGAGGCAAAGGCGCTATGCGATGAAATTGCAAAGCTCCCGAATGTCGCCTCGGTCACATATGTGACAAGCGAGGAGGGGCTTGAGAGCGTAAAGGAATCTATGCTTGAGGGACAGGAAAGCTATTTTACTTTTCTTGACGAGGAGTACGGCAATCCGATGTCGGGAGCGGCTAAAATTACAATGAAGGATATGTCTCTATTCGATGAAACAATCGGGCAGATAAAGAAAATTGACGGTATCGATGCGATACAGTCTCAAAACGATTTGGCCGATAAAATAACCGCGATTAAGCGGGGAATAGGTATTGCAGGATTTTGGATTATAGCCATATTGATGGTTATTTCACTCGTTATAGTTTCCAACACTATAAGGGTTACAATGTATAACCGCAAGCTTGAAATCAGCATTATGAAAGCGGTGGGCGCCACCGATTCCTTTGTTCGCATACCGTTTATAGTCGAGGGTATGCTGATAGGCGTTATTTCCGCACTTCTGGCAGAGGGGCTTTTGTACTTCTGCTACCGCGTTGCAACCGAAACTATAATTTCCACGCTCGGCACTACCGATATTGTGCATTACGGCGATGTGGCTTGGTGGCTGCTGCTGATATTTATCGGTATCGGAATATTCGCAGGCGTACTCGGCAGCGTTATTATGATAAGCAAGTATCTTCGTCGAGAGGGCAGCGAATTTACCGCGATTTAATCTGACTATTCTCAGAATGACCCATGTTTTTGGAGGAAAACAATGAAAAAAAGGTTTATTAAGCTTCTTTGTGCAGTTACAGTACTTTCGATTTTGCTCGGCGTATATTTCTGCGTACCTGTATTAGCTAAGACCGCATCCCAGCTGCGAAGCGAGATTTCCAAAATACAAAATGAGCAAAATCAGCTTAAAGCTGAAATTAATTCGCTTAAAAACGACAAGGCCAAGCAACAGGAGCTGAAAACGGCAATTGAAAAGCAGATGGCGCTTGTTCAGAAGGAAATCGATCTGTGCAATCAGCAAATCAGTTCAATAAACAGTAAAATTGCCGCAAATAAGGCGGAAATCGAAAAGAAAAACGCCGAAATCGAGGCGGACAAACTCGCATTTAAAAAACGTCTGCGCGCTATTTATATGAGCAGCTCGGACAGTAATGTTCAGGTGCTTTTAGGAGCAGATGATTTTTCACAGTTTTTGCAGCTGTCTCAGCTCACCGCGTCGGTTTCGGCGCGCGATAAGCTTATGATTGAGAAGATTGTTGAGGCTGTTGAAGTGCTTGAAACAAAGCAGGCGGAAAACAACAAGCTTTTAGAAGAGCAAAAAAGCGTTAAAGCTACAATTACCGCAAAGCAAAACGACCTTAAGTCGCAAAGCAACGAGATACAGTCTATTATTTCCGACCTTAACAACAAACAGAGTGCGGCACAGTCTCAGGTTAACAATAATGCGGCGCTGCTTAAGGAAATGCAGAAGGATCTCAATGAAATACTCAACAGTGCAAATTCAGGCACAGGTCAGGTATACGACGGAGGACAGTTCCTCTGGCCGACCCCGACCATTACCAGAATTACATCTTATTTCGGTCCACGCTGGGGTACAAACCATAACGGTATCGATATTTCAAACGGAACCTACGGCGCTAAAATTGTCGCGATTGCAGACGGTGTTGTAACAAGGTCGGTAAATCATTGCAAGCATAACTATCCGAAATCAGGCGATTGCTGCGGAATTTCGGGTCAGGGAAAGGGCTACGGAAACCATGTTGTAATCGACCACGGCCGCGGCTCTGACGGAAGCACCTATGCGGCTTATTACGCGCATATGTCTTCGGTGGCGGTTTCGACAGGTCAGCACGTTAAGAAGGGGCAGACTATAGGCTATGTAGGCTGCACGGGATATTCAACAGGACCGCATCTCCATTTCGGACTTATCGTAAACGGCGGGTGGAAAAATCCTATGCGCTATTATTCCTCAACAAAATAATAAAAGCGCCGTCACCCAAGGCTTCTATCGGGTGACGGCTTTTTGCAAGGGGTGTAAACTATTAAGGTCTTTAGAACAGTAACCGTTATTTTACTTTGCCTTTGGATGATTTTGATTTTTAATCTTTCCTCACAAAATGCCGAGACTTCCTCAGAAACAAGCGGCAGTGTTATTGAATCGGTCGCGGGTATTTTTTACCCCGGATTTTCCGATATGTCCGCCGCTAAGCAGGACGAAATAATAGGTGATTTTCAGTTTATTGCGAGAAAGGCGGCGCATTTTTCTCTTTATGCCGTTTTAGGTGTACTTTCATTTTTAAGCGTTATAAGTTATAGGAATTTGAAATACCGTTTTCGTCTTTTCATAAGTGCGGGAATTTGTCTTTTATATGCGGCAAGCGATGAATTTCACCAGCTTTTTGTAGCGGGCCGCAGCGGGGAAGTTCGGGATATCTGCATTGATTTTTGCGGTTCGGTGCTTGCAATTACTGTTTTAGCACTTTTATCAAGATTTATCAAACGTATCTATAAGCATATAGGGACGGTGGACTAAATGAGGAATAAAAATTTTAAGCTTAAGTATTTCTACATAGGGCTTACGGCTTTTTTAACCGTGGCGGCATGCGTCGTGTTTTTCTTTTTAATATATCGTCTGCCGGGAATACTGTCTTTTCTCGGAAAAATACTTTCGGTTATACAGCCTGTTATAATCGGACTAATAATTGCATACCTTGTCAACCCCATTGCTAATTCAATAAACGGAGGATTGTTAAGGCTTTCAAGAAAATATTTTAATAAAAAGCCTGAAATTGTCCGCAAAATATCAAAAGCGGTGAGCGTTATCGGAGCGTTAGCTGCCTTTTTGCTTATTTTAGTACTGATTATCTATATGATAGTCCCGCAGTTTATCGACAGTATTTCAAGTATGGTAAAGGTTTTGCCGGGTCAGCTTGATGCTTTTATTAAGAGGGTTTCCGCGGAATTTGAACGCAATAAGGATTTGCAGAACCTTATAAACGCGGTTTATGAATATGAGAGGGAATGGCTGCAAAACGACCTTACGGGTTATGTTAATTCCGTTGCCGCATATTTTGCTTCAGGTGTTTGGAGCGTTGTAAGCTTTCTTAAAAATTTTGCGGTCGGACTTATTTTTGCTATATACATACTTTTCAACAAGGCGTTGCTTATGCGTCAGTTCAGAAAGCTTTTATACGCCTGCATTAACAATAATGTTGTAGAGCATATTTTCAGGACGGGTAATAAGGCGCACAGAATTTTCAGCGGATTTATATACGGTAAGTTGCTCGACTCGTTTATAATCGGCATTCTCTGCTTTATAGGCATATCAATTCTTAAAATCCCGTATACTATGCTTGTGGCGGTTGTAATCGGGGTCACTAACGTTATTCCCGTTTTCGGTCCGTATTTGGGAGGGATTCCCTGCGCGGCGTTGATACTTCTGACCGATCCTATTAAGGGACTCTATTTTATAATCTTCATAATACTTCTTCAGGCGCTTGACGGCAACTTTATAGGACCTAAAATTCTCGGAAATTCCACGGGGCTTTCCGCCTTTTGGGTTGTTTTTGCCATCGTAGCGGGCGGAGGTCTTTTCGGCGTGCCGGGTATGCTTATCGGTGTACCGCTTTTTGCCGTGATTTATTATCTGGTTACGACCTTTGTTAATTTTAGGCTTAAAAGAAAGAACCTGCCGTGTGAGAGCGATTATTACGATTCTACAGTTTGCGACAAGATTAAAGGAAGCGAGGATTTAAGGGTCGAGATACCGCTCGGCGAAACCTCTGCGGCTGAAAAAAATTCTTAAATAAGGGTGGTTTAAGTGAGAAAAAAAGATTTGCTTGCACAAAATACCGAGCTTTTCGACCGAATAACCGAAGCACAGCTGCAGATTTCCGAGCTTAAGAAGGAAATTGCAAATCGGGATACCGAAATAGATGAGCTTAAAAAGGAAATTGAACGGCTCAACGCCAAGCTTAACGCCACCGAGCCGCTTAAAACGCTGGAGGCAAAGGTGGTAAAGCAGGCAGATGTCTCGCCCGAGGTGGATTACGGTGCCGCGGTGATAGGAAAAACCGTGATTGAGGCGGCAAAATGCTGTAATTCTGTTACGGCAAACAGCGAACCTGAACTTGCAAAAGAAATAGTAAACCTTATTCTGGGCAGAACCGAGGTCGCAAAGGCGGAAATTTTAGGTATTGTATCTTCGGAGGACAGCTTTGATAATAAGAAGCAAAAAATTGACGCACAGTATGAAAACGCAGCAGATTATTTTAAAAGCGCGGCAGCGCAATTAACGGAGGGATAGCTTTGTTTAAAGAAATTAGTGCTAAAGAAATTAATGATAACCTTATTAAGGCAATTTCCGAGGAATGGATGCTGGTTGCCGCGGGAAGCAGTGAAAAGTATAATATGATGACGGCTTCCTGGGGCTTTGCGGGCGAGATGTGGGGTACTGACTGCATGATGACGGTTATACGTCCGCAACGTTATACTTTGGAATTTATCAATAACAGCGATTATTTCACCTTGAGCTTTTACGGAGATAACAAGGATATTCACAAAGTCTGCGGCTCAAAATCGGGACGAGATACCGATAAGACCGCTCTTACGGGGCTTACACCTGTATTTTCGGATAATACGGTCTATTTTGAACAGGCAAGAATGGTTGTTGTTTGTAAAAAACAGTACGTTCAGCAGATGAAAGCGGATTGCTTCACCGATAAAGAGCCGCTTCGTTGGTATAACGGCGATTTTCATTATATGATAATCGGAAAAATCGAAAAGGTGCTTGTTAAGGAATGATTTCAGTTAGGACGGTCAGGCGGCCGTCCTTTTAAAATTTAATCTTATTCATAAAAAATTCACTATATTTGTGTTGACAATTGAAGCTTAAACGGATATAATAGTTAGCAAGCTAACATTTATAAAGAGGTGATACTATGCCGCCCGAAAGGCATATCGGTCTTGAGATACGGAATCTTTCAAATCTTATAAGGCGTGATGTTGAAAAGCACGCAGACGAGCTTGAGTTTAAACCGAACAAGGGCGTTAGGGGCTGGGCAATTGATTATTTTTACGAAAACCGAGACAGGGATATTTTTCAAAAGGATTTTGAGGAAAAATTTTCAATCCGCCGCTCGACAGCGAGCAATATCTTAAAGCTTATGGAGAAAAACGGCTTTATAACAAGAGAGAGCGTTGCAAATGACGCAAGGCTTAAAAAAATTGTTCTGACCGAAAAGGCCGTGAGACTTCACAACTGCATAGCTGAGGATATTGAAAAGCGGGAAAATAAGCTAAGAAAAGGGCTTACCGATGAAGAAATAGAAGCGTTTTTCTCTATAATTCAAAAATTAAAAGCAAATATGGAAAATTGAAAATTATAATTCGCGTGCCGCGGCGAAAAAACAAGCAAAATAGCGGCAGTTAGGAGAATAACATTGATTAAAACACTTATGGGTTGCGTAAGGGAATATAAAAAGCCTTCTGTACTCACTCCGATTTTTGTGTCAATGGAAGTAGTGATGGAATGCATAATCCCTTTTTTTATCGCAAAGCTTATTAATCATATCGAGAACGGTGCCGATATGAAAATGATACTTTTTTACGGCGGGATGCTTGTGCTTTTAGCCTTTGTTTCCCTCTTTTTCGGAGCACTTGCGGGAAGCACCTGCGCTACTGCTTCGGCGGGCTTTGCAAAAAATATGAGACACGATTTATATTATAAGGTACAGGATTTTTCTTTTTCAAATATCGACAAATTCTCAACCTCAAGCCTTGTGACCCGCCTTACGACCGATGTTACCAATGTACAGATGGCATATATGATGATAATCCGCATGGCTGTCCGCGCGCCGTTTATGCTGATATTTTCAATAATAATGGCGTTTGCAATGTGCCCTCAGCTCTCAACAATCTTTGTGGCGATAGTGCCTTTTCTGGCCTTTGCGCTTTTTATGATAATAAGAAAGGCTATGCCGCTTTTTAACAGCGTTTTCAAAAAATACGATAAGCTTAATAATTCTGTTCAGGAAAATGTTAAGGGTATGCGGGTTGTGAAATCCTTTGTACGCGAGGATTATGAAAAGCAGAAGTTTAACGCGGCGGCGGACGATGTTTGCGCCGACTTTACAAAAGCGGAAAAGCTTGTCGCCTTAAATCAGCCGATTATGCAGGTAGCAATGTATGTTGCTATGGTTCTTGTTTTGTTTTTCGGTGCAAAGCTGATTATCAGCAGCGGCGGCAGTACTATGGGTGTAGGTGAGCTTTCAAGTCTTTTCACCTACGGAATGCAGATTCTCTCAAGCCTTATGATGGTTTCTATGATATTTGTTATGATAACAATATCAAACGCCTCCATGCAGCGTATCTATGAGGTCCTTAAAGAGGAAAGCACAATAAAAAATCCCGAAAATCCCGTGAAAACGGTTGTGGACGGAAGAATTGATTTTGATAATGTTTCCTTTAAATATCACGAGGGTGCGGAAAAGTACGCCCTTAAAGATATAAACCTTCATATCAAATCGGGTGAAACGATAGGTATTATCGGCGGAACAGGAAGTAGTAAAACCTCCCTTATACAGCTTATTTCCCGCCTTTATGACGTGACTGAGGGCTCTGTTTCGGTAGGCGGTGTAAATGTCAAGGATTACGATATTGAGTCCCTGCGAAACGAGGTTTCGGTTGTTTTACAGAAAAATATACTCTTCTCGGGTACAATAAAGGAAAATCTCCGCTGGGGCGATAAAAACGCTTCGGACGAAGAGCTTGTAAGGGTTTGTAAATTAGCGCAGGCTCATGAATTTATTGAGACATTTCCCGATAAGTACGACACACATATAGAGCAGGGAGGAACGAATGTCTCGGGCGGACAAAAGCAGAGGCTTTGTATTGCAAGAGCGCTCCTTAAAAAGCCTAAAATACTCATTTTGGACGACTCTACAAGCGCGGTAGACACCAAGACAGACGCGCTTATAAGAAACGCTTTTGCCACAGAAATACCCAACACCACAAAAATTATTATAGCACAGCGTATTTCCTCGGTACAGGACGCCGACCGTATTATTGTAATGGAAGACGGACATATTGATGCGGTGGGTTCGCACGATGAGCTTCTTAACTCTAACGAGATTTACAAGGAAGTATACTATTCTCAGAATAAGGCAGGTGAGGAATAATGCCGGGACCAATGGGACCTAAAGGTATGAGGGGCGGTCTAAAGGCTAAAAACGCCAAGGGAACTGTAGCCCGTCTTTTCAAATACCTTTTTAAATATTATAAATTTTATCTTATTATAGTCGGTTTGTGTATTCTTTTAAGTGCGGTTTCAGGCACGGTTTCATCTCTTTTCCTAAATAAAATCGTGCTTATTATTACCGAGGGATTAAATCTCGGCTATTCCGCGATTTCCGCCAAGCTTATGCGTATAATTATGATTATGATAGGTTTTTACCTTGTCGGTATAGTATCAACCTTTGTTTATTCAAGGCTTATGGCAATAGTTACGCAGGGCTTTCTCAACAAAATGAGGCAAAATATGTTTTCCTCAATGCAGAGTTTGCCTATAAAGTATTTTGATACCCATACGCACGGCGACATAATGAGTCACTACACCAACGATATTGATACGCTTCGTCAGCTTATCTCGCAGAGCATACCGCAGCTTTTTAACTCTGTGCTTACTATAGTAGCCTTGCTTTTCTATATGCTGTACCTAAGCGTTTGGATGACCGTGCTTGTATTCTTGGCGGTTTTCGCTATGATGATGGTCACCAAAAAGGTGGGCGGCAACAGCGCCAAATACTTTGTTAAACAGCAAAAGTCGATAGGCGCGGTAGAGGGCTATATCGAGGAAATGATGAACGGGCAGAAGGTTGTTAAGGTTTTCTGCCACGAGGAAGAAAGTGAAAAAGCGTTTGACAGCCTCAACGAACAGCTTTTCCGTGATGCAGAAAGCGCCAATAAATTTGCAAATATTCTTATGCCTATTATGGGGAATATCGGGCATATCCTTTATGTGCTTATCGCCTTTGTAGGAGGACTGCTAATACTTTTCGGTGCGCCTAACCCTTCGCTTTCGGGTCAGGCAATCTCGGTTGCGATCGTAGTACCCTTCCTTAATATGACAAGGCAGTTCACAATGAGCATAAGCCAGGTTTCTCAGCAGATAAACTCGGTTGTAATGGCTATGGCCGGTACAGAGCGAATGTTTGAGCTTATGGACGAAAAGCCTGAGGTTGACGACGGTTATGTTACCCTAGTAAATGCTAATGCGGACGAGGACGGCAATATTACCGAGAGCGGTTCACGCACAGGAATTTGGGCGTGGAAGCACCCGCACAAGGACGGAACGGTTACCTACACAAGGCTTTCCGGTGATGTGAGACTCTTTGATGTTGATTTTGGCTATGTGCCCGAAAAAATCGTGCTTCACAATATCGATATTTACGCCGAGCCGGGGCAGAAGATTGCCTTTGTAGGCGCAACGGGAGCGGGAAAGACCACAATTACCAACCTTATCAACCGCTTTTACGATATTGCGGACGGTAAAATCCGCTATGACGGTATCAACATTAACAAGATTAAAAAGGCGGATTTGCGCCGCAGTTTAGGAATTGTTTTGCAGGATGTAAATCTGTTTACGGGAACGGTTATGGAAAATATCCGCTACGGCAGACTTGACGCGACAGACGAAGAATGTATCGCGGCGGCAAAGCTTGCAAATGCCCACGGATTTATTCAAATGCTCCCCGAAGGCTACAATACCGTTTTAACAGGCGACGGCAGCGGTCTTTCGCAGGGCCAAAGACAGCTTATATCAATCGCCCGTGCGGCGGTCGCAGACCCGCCGGTTATGATTTTGGACGAGGCGACCTCCTCAATCGACACCAGAACAGAGGCGATAGTCCAAAAGGGTATGGATAGGCTTATGCAGGGCAGAACGGTATTTGTTATAGCTCACAGGCTTTCGACCGTTCAAAATTCCGATGTTATTATGGTGCTTGACGGCGGCAGAATAATTGAGCGCGGCAGTCACAAAAAGCTTATCGAGCAAAAGGGAACCTATTATCAGCTTTACACAGGCGCGTTTGAAATGGAATAAATTTAAAAGGCAAAACGGTATTTTACGTTTTGCCTTTTAAAATATACGTTATTTTTTAAAGAACGCCGCGGCGATTGCGCCGGGACCCGCGTGCGTACCGATTACGCTGCCTATAGCGGTATAGCGTATATCCTTTAAGCCCTGCTCCCAAAGGTATTTGCTGTCTTCAATGTACTTTAAAAGGAGTGCGTCGGAAAGACCCGTAAAGCCTAAAAGAACAGGCTTTTCAAAATCCACTCCGCCGACCTTTTCAATCTCTTCTACAAGCAGATTATTGCCCATTTTCGAGCCGCGGGCTTTTCCTAAAACGGTGATTTCACCGTCAATAACCGATAGAACTGGCTTTATATTGAGCAACGAGCCTGCAAAAGCGGCGGTTTTGGAAATTCGTCCGCCTTTTTTCAAATATTCAAGGGTATCAAAGAGGGCGATGATGACTATTCTGTCTTTTTCTTCGTTAAGCTGCTCCACGATTTCACGTGGGTTCATACCGTCGTCTGCAAGCTTTAACGCTCTTTCGGCTAAAATTCCGCTTCCGATTGCGGCGCTGCCACTGTCTACAATATAGATGTTGTCAAAATCCTCGGCGGCGATAACTGCGCTTTGATATGTACCCGACAGCTTTGAAGAAATTGTTATAACAACGGCGCTGTCACCTTCCTCTTTGATTTTTTGAAACTCCTTAATAAATGAATCGGGAGTTGCCTGACTTGTCGTAGGCAATACGTCGCTCTCAATAAGCTTTTCATAAAAGGTTTTATGGTCTATCGTTACGCCGTCAAGGTATTCCTCTTCTCCGAAATGCACCGTAAGCGGCACTACGTCAACGCGACTTTTTAAATCCGGAAATAGATCGGCCGTGGAATCTACAATAATTCTTGTTTTCATAAATAATCTCCGTTCTGCTTATTTGCGATATTGTCAAGACCTTTACTGATAAGCGCAAGGCTGTGATAAAACTGCAGTCTTTCCTCCTCGGTAAGCTGTGTGCTGATTTCGTCAAGGACAAAATTTATCTTATCGGTAATTTTTTTTCCGACCTCAATGCCTTTATCGGTAAGTAAAAGCGGACTTTTATACCGCTTGGCGCTTTTGGATTCACAGGTAAGATAACCGTTTTTTTCAAGATAATCCAACGCACGTGATATTGTAGCCTTGTCTTCTTCACAGCGCTCGCAAAGGTCGGTTGCGGTAAGCGCGTTTGAGGAATACAGATAATAAATGCAGGAAATATGCACACTTCTCAGATTGTATTCTGACATTTCACAGTTCTTTATTTTTCGGATATTACGGCTGATTCGGTTAATCAGCACAGTAAAGGTTTCAAATCTTTCTTTCAAACAGATCCTCCTTTAACTTGTTGACATTTCAACAAGCACACAGTATACCACAAACTTGTTGAAATGTCAACAAGTAAAATAATGATATGCAATCACATAACCATAAGGAGTGTTCCCGCGCCGATAAGGGCGCATCCGATACCCGATTTTACGGTGATTTTTTCGTTTAAGAAAATAAAGGCTAATATGAGGGTGATCACCACGCTTAATTTGTCAACGGGGACAACCTTTGAGGCTTCGCCTATTTGGAGCGCCTTATAATAGCATAGCCACGACGCGCCCGTTGCAAGCCCCGAAAGTATTAAAAACAGCCAGCTTTTGCGGCTTATTTCCGAAATACCGCCCTGAGCGCCTGTTATAAACACCATTAGCCAAGCCATCGCGACGACCACTACGGTTCTTATCGCGGTGGCTAAATTTGAATTTACGCCGTCAATTCCTATCTTTGCAAGAATTGATGTAAGGGCGGCGAAAACCGCTGAAAGTAAGGCTAAAACAAACCACATATTATTATCACTCTTTTACGAATAGAATTTTTCGGCGTAGCGTACGGTCTCCATCGCGTCCTTTGCGTAGCAATCCGCTTGGATCTTGTCGGCGTATTCTTGTGTTAAAACCGCACCGCCCACAACTACCTTAATATCGGGGTCTGACTTGTGAAGCAGGGCAATCGTACGCTCCATTGAGGGAACGGTGGTGGTCATAAGGGCGCTTAAGCCCACGAGCCGACAGCTTTCCTTTAAAGCCGTTTCAACCACAATTTCGGGGTCAACATCGCGACCTAAGTCGATAACGTTAAAGCCGTAGCTTTCAAGCATTACCTTGACGATGTTTTTGCCTATGTCGTGAATATCGCCCTTTACGGTGGCGATAACAAATTTTTTGCCGTTTTCCCCCGCTTTGTCAGGTATTTTGCGCTTTATCACCTCAAACGCGGCGGACGCCGCCTCGGCGCTCATTAAAAGCTGTGGCAGATACGCCTTTTTGTTTTCAAAGGCTGTTCCGATTTCGTCAAGGGCTGGGATAACGAATTTGTCGATTATTTCAAGCGGAGCTGTGGTCTCGCTCAAAATTTCCGCCGCCTTGACCGCCGTTTCCTTTACACCTTTTATAACCGCCGTTTTAAGGTCGGCGGGATCGGTTTGGGGCTTTGCTGCCGCCATTAAGGGAGCCTCCGACGCATAGGCTATATAGTCGGCGCAGGCGGGGTCAATACCCGCTAACGCGCGGTAGGCGAAATAAGAGTTCATCATATCCGCCGAAAAGGGGTTCATAATTGCGCAGTCAAGCCCGCTTGTAAGTGCGGTGGTGAAAAAGGCGGAATTGATAAGCTCGCGGCGGGGAAGACCGAATGAGATATTCGACACCCCGAGACTGGTTTTAATGCCCGAGTTCTTTAAAAGCTTAATTGTTTTGAGGGTGATGTTAGCGCTCTCCTGATTTGAGGAAACGGTAAGCGCCAGAGGGTCAACAATTATATCCCGCTTTTCTATGCCGTATTTTGCGGCGGTTTCAATTATTTTAAGGGCGATATTAAAGCGTTCCTCGGCGGTTTCGGGTATACCGTTTTCGTCAAGCGTTAAGGCGATTACCGCGCCGCCGTATTTTTTGACAAGGGGGAATACGCCCTCCATACTGTCTTTGTCGCCGTTTACCGAGTTTACAAGCGCCTTGCCGTTGTAGGCACGAAGTGCGGTTTCAAGCACCGATTTATCGGTTGTATCAATCTGTAACGGCAGGTCGCAGACGGCTTGCAGCTGTTTAACAACGCTTAGCATCATAGCCCTCTCGTCAATTTCGGGGAGACCTACATTGACATCAAGAATATGCACGCCCTTATCCGCCTGATTAAGTCCCTCGCCTAAAATGTAATTAATATCTCCGCGGCGAAGCGCGTCCTTAAATTTCGGCTTGCCTGTGGGGTTAATGCGCTCGCCAATAAGCACTGGGTCTTTTCCTATTTCCACCGAGTGGGTGTAGGAGGAAATCAGAGTTTCGGTATGTATTTCAGGCTCTACGAGCGGAATATCCCTTGTTTTTTCTACGGTTTTGCGTATAAATTCGGGCGTTGTACCGCAACAGCCGCCTAAAATTGAAGCCCCGCAAAGGGCGATTTCCCGCATACTGTCCGAAAAATCGTCCGCGTTTACATTGTATACCGTAAGGCCGTTTTTAGCTTCGGGAAGTCCGGCGTTAGGATTTACGATTACGGGAACTGTGGCGTATTCGCACAATTCCCGTACTACAGGGAGCATTTTATCAGGGCCTAAGGAGCAGTTGACTCCCAAAGCGTCAACACCTAAGCCCTCAAGCATAGCGACCATTGCTCTTGGGTCTGCGCCGGTCATTAAATGTCGGCTTTCGTCATATACATTGGTGACAAATACGGGCAAATCGCAGTTTTCCTTTGCCGCAAGCACCGCCGCCTTGGTTTCATAGCTGTCGTTCATTGTCTCTATTATAATAAGGTCGGCGTCGCAGTCAGCGGCGACCCTTACATTAGCGGCAAAAAGCTCTACTGCGTCTTCAAAGGAAAGCTCTCCTAACGGCTCTAAAAGCTTGCCCGACGGGCCTAAATCAAAGGCGATAAACTTGTCTTTTCTTTCACTCACCGCTTTTTTGGCACAGTCTATTCCGGCAACTATAAGCTCATCGTAATTTTCATATTTAAGCTTGTTGATTCCAAAAGTGTTGGTTGTTATAATGTCGCTCCCCGCGTCAAGATAAGCCTTGTGAAGCGCCGTGATTTTTTGCGGGTTTGATATGTTCCAAAGCTCGGGCGGCTCGCCGCCCTTAAGCCCCATTTCCTGCAAAAGCGTTCCTGTGCCGCCGTCAAAATAAAGGCGTTTATTTTTCATTAATTCTCTAATCATTCTTTTATCCCCATAATTGCCGTGATTGATTTCATAGGCGTCATTAAAAGTGAATTATTAAGCGTTATTCCGAGTGTGTAGTCGGCGTTAAGCGCTTTTAGAATTTCGGGCTGGTAGGAAAGGGGCAAATCGCCGTAGCCGGGGGCATACCTGAAGGGCTTTTCGCCTTCGCCGCGAAGCAAATTATCGGCATAATCGCAAAGGCTTTCCGCCGCGGCGGAGGCAAGCGCGTCGGTAATAAAGCTTTCGGCGGGGGAGGTTATGCCAAGGCGGGAAATAAGCCTGTCCGCCCCGATACCTATCGTAACCCCTAAAATATAGGCTTCTTTACAGCCGTCAAGCGCCTTTACAAGATCGTGGCTTTCTATGTCGCCGAAGCCTAAACCGCAGATATTATCTGATTTTATCTCAACAGATACCTTTGTATAGGCATATTTTAAGGTAAGCACCCGCCGCAAATTTTCTTCACAGCGGGTTATGGCTTCATCGGTGTAGCTCCTCGGAATTTTAAGGCGAACCGCCGCCTCGTTTTTATTAATAGCTATTTTTTCGGTTTCTACCGCAACCGCGGTCACATTAAAGTTTCTCATTTAATTATTTCCGAAATATTGTTCTTTATCGCCGCGGCGACATCGGGCTTGTTCATTGAATAGATATGCACCGCGTTTACGCCGTTTGCGTATAAATCTATAATCTGCTCGGTGGCGTAGGCTATACCCGCCTGCTTCATAACCTCGGGCTTGTCTCCGTAGCGGTCGACAATACGCAGAAAACGCTGGGGCAGAGCTGATTTTGAAATAGAGCAAATTCGCTTTATCTGCCCCGCGTTTGTTACGGGCATAATTCCCGCTACAACGGGGATATAGACCCCCTTGCGGAGCAGGCGGTACAAAAAATTATAAAGAATGTTATTATCAAAAAACATCTGTGTTGTGAAAAACTGACAGCCGCATTCCGCCTTGATTTTAAGGCTTTCAATATCGCTGTCGCTGCTTGCCGAATCGGGGTGGCACTCGGGATAGCAGGCGCCGCCGATGCAAAAGCCGCCGAAATCGGCAATTTCCCTTGTTAAGTCGCTGGCGTAACGATAGTCGCTCCCCAATAAATCGGTTTCAGGGGTAATATCGCCGCGAAGCGCAAGTATGTTTTCTATTCCCTTGGCTTTAAGCTCGGTCAGTTGTTCGCGTACCATTTCGCGGGTAGAGGAAATGCAGGAAAGGTGGGCGAGGGGAGTGACACCGTGCTGTAAAATATGCTCGGCAATCTCGGCGGTATACTTTGAAGTGCCGCCGCCCGCACCGTAGGTCACGCTCATAAAGCTGGGCTTCAGGTCGGCTATTTCGAGCGCGGGCTTTTCAACCGAATCAAATTTATCGCTTGTTTTGGGCGGAAAAACCTCAAAAGAAAGGCTGGGCTTTTCGCCGTTTATAATATCAATAATCTTCATTTATCTGTCACCCTCAGACTGTTTTAAAAGCTTTGAATACCCGTTTCCGTACTGCACACATCGCGAAACACGGCTTAATGTAGCGGAGGAAATTTCGGTCTCCTCAATTACCTGATTATAGGTTTTACCGTCGAGTAAGAGACGGGCGGCTTTAATACGCTGTGCCATTTGCTCAATTTCCTTATTCGTGCACATATCTTGGAATAAATCGCGGCAGTCATCCGCGCTTTTAAGCGAGGCGATAAGCCCGTACAGCTCGTTAATCATTTTTTCGGTTGTTTCTTTGTCTGACATTTTTCTTACCTAAAACGCTTCAAGCGATTTGTTTAAAAAGCTTTTGGTTTTTTCGGATTTGGGGCTTACGAATACCTCGTCGGGGGTGCCGTATTCCTCGATAACTCCGTCAGACATAAAGAGCACCTTGTCCGAAACATTTTTCGCGAACTCCATCTCATGGGTGACTACAATCATTGTGCTGTCGGTATTTTTAAGCCCCTTTATAACCTTTAAAACCTCGCCGGTAAGCTCGGGGTCAAGGGCGGAGGTCGGTTCATCAAAGCAGAGAATATCAGGTTCAAGCGCTAAAGCCCTCGCTATGGCGACACGCTGCTGCTGACCGCCCGAAAGCTCGCAGGGGTAGTTTGAAATTTTTTCAGTAAGTCCTACGCGGTCGATAAGCGAGCGAGCCTTGGTTTCGATTTCCTCGGGAGTTCCGCGCTTTAAAAGTGTAGGGGCGAGCATTACATTTTTAAGCACGCTGTACTGCGGAAAAAGGTTAAAGGACTGGAAAACAAGCCCGAAATGGAGACGGTTTTTTCTTATCTCGCTGTCATTCAGCTTTTTGGCGCTTTCACCGTCAAATATCGTTTCGCCGTTTATCGATATCGTTCCGCTGTCGGCAAATTCCAAAAAATTAAGACAGCGGAGCAGGGTGGTCTTTCCGCTTCCTGATGAGCCGATAATCGACAAAACCTCGCCTTTATTGAGGGAAAAGCTTATACCCTTTAAAACCTCGGTTTTGCCGAAGCTTTTCTTTATGTTATTAATTTCTAAAACTGACATTGCTTCGGCACCTCCTAAGATTTAAAATAGTTGAGCTTTTTCTCAACATAGCCGAAGAGAATGGTGAGAAGTCCGTTAAACAGGAGGAAATACAGACCTGTGTAGAATAAAGGCCAAATAAGACCTTTTCCGGCAAAACGCTCTGCTGACATAAGAATTTCACCAACGGCAATAACCCTTGCTAAAGAAGTGTCCTTAACAAGGGTAATAATCTCGTTAGACATAGGTGGTACTATTCTTTTAACCACCTGCAGAAGCACAATTTTAAAGAAAATCTGTGCTTTGGTAAGTCCTAAAACCTGACCTGCCTCGTATTGACCTTTTGGAATACTTTCAATTCCGCCGCGGAAAATTTCCGAGAAATAACAGGCATAATTAATAACAAAGGCAATTAGTGCCGCTAACATTCTGTTTCTCATAGGAATATCAAAAATAAGTCCGGGCACATAAAACACTATAAACAGTTGGAGCATTAAGGGAGTACCTCTGATAATCCAAACAAAGGTTTTAATTAAGTAGCTTAAAGGCTTAAATTTGGACATTGATCCAAAGCATATCAAAAGCCCCAGTGGAATAGAAAAAAGCAGGGTTTCGAAAAACAACCTGCAATTTTCTAAAAATCCCACAGCAAGGCTCATACTAACCTGCTTAAAAGACATTATATTTTCCTCTTAATAATTATTTTTCTTTAACAACCTTAACCTGTTTGTTCTCCATATAAGGAATGGTTATGCTCATATTTTGAAGTCTCTCTTCGTCAATGGTCATACCGTTCCAAATGCAGTCAATGTTCTTAGCGGCAAGCTCGGTTTCCTTAGCGTTCCAGCTAATCTCCTGGAATTTAGCCTTAATTCCTAATTTAGCACAGACGGCCTCAGCAAATTCGGTTTCAAAACCTGTTAGTTTGCCGTTATCATCTAAATAGTTCATAGGCGCGAAATAGGTGATACCGATAACAAGCTCACCCTTATCCATTATGTACTTATAATCGGAATCCTGCTCAGCTTCTTTGAAAGCGTCACTTTCCTTGTCGCCTAAAAGAATATCGTCAAGCTTATAGGTCTTAGCAATCTTGGTAAGCTCCCCGCTTGCCTTTAACTCGCGGATTATCTCATTAACCTTAGCAGTCATATCAGAGCCTTTTCTGAAAGCAATACCGTATTCCTCCTTGGAATAACCGTCACCCTCAATAACTAATTTTTCATAGTCTGTGCCCTCGCCGATAGAGCCGATAGACATAACATAGTCAATAACGGCGGCATCAGCGGTGCCTGCGTTAACTTCCATAATAGCTTTACCCTGAGTGTCAACCGCAGTGTATTCGTACACCTTAAAGTCCGCTTCTTTTTGGGCTACCTTTTCACCTGCAGAGCCTTTCTCGGCAACAACGATAGGTTTTTTGTTTCCGCAGCCCGCAAATGCAAAAAGCAGACACGCGGTCATTAATAATGCCAATAATTTTTTCATTTTTTTCTACCCCTTCGGAATTTATTGATTACATTATACTTTATTTCGATAAAGTTGTAAAGTGTTTTTTTAAAATTACATCACTTTTTTTCTTTTAGGGAAAAAGATAACTGAATTTTGCTAATAAGTTAATAGTATTAATTATTGATTTAATGCGTTAATTAACTTCATTAGGTCGATAAAGCTGCCTTTTAAATAGTTGTCAATTTCTATTCCTTTTTTATTTATCAGGCAGTCGGTGAGCAGAAAAACCTTAATACCAAGCTTTTGCGCCGCGCCGTCCTCCTCCGTGTCGTTGCCGACCATAAGAGATTCCGACGGATTAAGGGATAGCTTTTCAAGAATTTCTTTGTAATAGTCGGGGTTGGGCTTGCAGTAATGAGAGTTTTCGTAGGTTGTGTAAAGCTCAAAATCCGTTTTGTCAAGTCCCGCCCACTCAATTCTGCTCTCGGTAGCAACGGCGGGGAAAATCGGGTTTGTGGCAAGTATAAGCTTAAAGCCTTTTTGCTTTAATTCTTTTACCGCTTCAGCAGCAGCGGGGTTAAAGCCGCAGTCGTACTTAACTTCTTTAAATTCGTTTCGGTAAAATTCATCGAAAATCGGCTTGTCCCGAAGGGCTTCTTTACCGAAAAATTCTTCAAATTTAATCCAGAACGCCTCTTCATTCGTAATGCCGCCGTTATTTTTAACCATTGCCGCGGTACCTGCCCAAATGCCGTCAACCGTCTTTTTGGGGTCGTATCCGAACGGAGCGAGTTTTTTTACAAGGCGGCTGAAGTAACCGTTTGCAAATTTTTCCTGATCCATCGGCAGAAGTGTGCCGTCCAAATCAAAAAGTATATTTTTAATCATTTTAATCACCTATTTTATTTTAACATTAAGGCACGTTTTGTCAAGAAAATATCGGAAAAAAGGTATATTATAACAGACGCGTGCGATAATAAAAAGGAGGTGATTATAAATGCAATTAACGCAAAAGGAAACCGAATTGTTAAAGGACTTAAAAACGCAGGAGAAGCTTTGCGCCGACAAATATACTGAATATTCGCAGTCGGCAAAGGACGCGCAGTTAAAAAATCTGTTTTCGCAGATTGCGGGGGTTGAACAGCAGCATTTAAAGACAATTGAGCAATTAGAAAGCGGCACGGTTCCGACACCGAGCGGCGGCTCTTCCGCTCAGCCGAGCTTTACAGCTAATTACGCCGTTGCCGAGACCGAGGACAAAAAGCACGACTGTTATCTCTGCACCGACGCTTTGACGACCGAAAAGCACGCTTCCCACCTTTACGATACCTGTATTTTTGAATTTAAGCAGGATAATGTAAGAACATTGCTTAACAGTATTCAAAAGGAAGAGCAAAATCACGGAAAGATGATTTACGATTATATGTCCAAAAATTCAATGTATGCTTAAATTGTAAAGACTGCCTCGTTTTCGAGGCGGTCTGAGAGTGTCGACAAAGTCGCCACTCTCTTGGCGGGAA
>OGOX01000859.1_pt1 | contig 21190 bp, 21 predicted proteins | sample 1552761 | NCBI WGS metagenome assembly OGOX01 (sample SAMEA2580212, study PRJEB22360) | human gut metagenome | biome: human gut; feature: human-associated habitat; material: faeces | place: Denmark | collected 2008/2010
CATTATGAAGTCAAAGCTGGCGAGCGTCAGATACCAGTCCGGAGCGGCTGATTATATGGTACCCGACAGCTTCAAGCTGAATGATTCCCGTGACGTTTACCTTTACTCTACCGTAACAAAAACCGAACGGCAGACCGACAAGGACCGATAATGTAACAAGGCAACAGATACTAAAAAAACACAATATGCCGTGCAGCCGCCTCCAGAAAACCGAGCGTCAGGCTGTACGGCATTTTTTTATCGGAAATGCCGAATAATTGCCTGTACGGTTGGCTTAATTTTGCGTTACAGGCTCTTGACAAGAGGCGAGGATAAAGGTATAATTAAATTAATAGTAAGCGTCTGCTGTAGACAATTTAAACCTGTCGATGATACACAGTAGACCTAATTTTTATCGCATATACGGAATACTCTGAGGCAAGCAGTCTTTTAAGCAACAAGCGGTTAAAGTTCGCTTGCCTCAAAGCTATTCCGGAGTGCGTAGCACTGAAGTGCAAGGAAAGGAAAGGTAAAATTATGGCTTTTATTTACTCTGAGCCCTCACACACATTCGGCGAGTATCTGCTCGTACCGGGCTATTCTTCTTCTAAGTGTATCCCCGCAAATGTTTCTCTGCGTACACCCGTTGTAAAGTTCAGAAAGGGCGAGGAAAGCTCTATCTATATGAACATTCCTCTGGTATCCGCTATCATGCAGTCTGTATCAGACGATAAAATGGCGGTTGCACTTGCCAAAGAGGGCGGTATATCTTTCATCTACGGCTCACAGTCGATAGAGGACGAGGCGGCAATGGTAGCAAGAGTAAAGAGCTACAAGGCAGGCTATGTAAAGAGCGACTCCAACCTTGCTCCCGATATGACCCTTGCCGATGTGCTTGAGCTTAAAGCTAAGACAGGTCACTCGACAATGCCCGTCACAAGCGACGGCACAGAACACGGAAAGCTGTTAGGTATTGTAACTAGCCGTGACTACAGAGTATCAAGAATGGCTACCGACACAAAGGTATCTACCTTTATGACACCTTTTGAAAAGCTCATCACTGCTCCCGCAAGCACAACGCTTAAGGAAGCAAATGATATAATCTGGGAGCATAAGCTCAATTCACTCCCCATAGTTGACGATAACGGCGTTCTTATGTACTTCGTATTCAGAAAGGACTATGAGCAGCATAAGGAAAACAAGAACGAGCTTCTCGACAGCAAGAAGCGTTATATAGTTGGCGCAGGTATCAACACAAGAGATTACGCAGAGCGTGTTCCTGCTCTCGTTAACGCAGGTGCGGATGTTCTGTGTATCGACAGTTCCGAGGGCTACTCCGAGTGGCAGAAGCTGACTATCGACTGGATCCGTGCAAACTACGGCGACAGCGTAAAGGTCGGCGCAGGTAACGTTGTTGATAAGGAAGGCTTCCGCTTCCTCGCTGATTGCGGCGCAGACTTTATCAAGGTCGGCATCGGCGGCGGCTCTATCTGCATTACCCGTGAGCAGAAGGGTATAGGCAGAGGTCAGGCTACAGCACTTATCGAGGTATGCGAGGAGCGTGACAGATATTTCGAAGAAACAGGCATTTATGTTCCTGTTTGCTCTGACGGCGGTATCGTTCACGATTATCATATGACGCTTGCTCTTGCTATGGGCGCTGACTTTATGATGCTCGGCAGATACTTCTCACGTTTCGATGAATCCCCCACAAACAAGCTGTTCGTAAACGGCAGCTATGTTAAGGAATACTGGGGCGAAGGCTCTAACCGTGCAAGAAACTGGCAGAGATACGATATGGGCGGCGACAAGAAGCTCTCGTTTGAAGAAGGCGTTGACAGCTATGTTCCTTACGCAGGCAGCTTAAAGGACAACGTTACACGTTCACTGTCAAAGGTACGTTCAACAATGTGCAACTGCGGTTGCCTTAATATCCCCGACTTCCAGAAGAACGCCAAGCTCACTCTCGTTTCTTCTACAAGTATCGTTGAGGGTGGCTCACACGACGTTATCCTCAAGGAAAACCGTGGTGCTCGCAGCGAATAATTGCGGTCATTTGTGTCGCTGCGTCTTTGCCTCGTCAGCCATTGGTGCCGTTGCATCGTGCAACGGCTTTGCGTGGCTGACTTTATGCATCCTTGCATAGCGACTTTGTGTGACCGCTGACAAGCATCCGTGCTTGGCGGCGTGGTGCCGTTTCAAATTCGCCGTTCTGAAAGATGGCGATTTGTTGCACTTTCGTTACCGGCGGATATTAACGTTATAAACATACGATCAAGAACGATACTGCACAATCTTAGCAGTACCCCAATTCTATTGAAAAAACCTATTAATTATAGAACCGCATTTTCTACAAAACAAAATCCCCGAGAGCCTCAGCTCTCAGGGATTTTACTATACTATATCGACTTTATCAACTTTCGTATTGCCATCCGATAAATCAATACTTAGCGTAAGGATTCTCACCGTCGTACAGCATACCTGCGGGACGGTTGAATTCAAGGTCCTCAACGCCGAGGTACTTCAGTGTATCGAAGATAGCCTTGCCGTAGTGACCGAATGCAACTGCACCGTGGTGAGGATAGTTCTTCTTGATAAGAACGTTGCGGTAGAATCTACCCATTTCGGGGATAGCGAATACGCCGATAGCGCCGAATGAACGTGTAGCAACGGGGAGAACTTCACCCTGGGCAACATAAGCTCTCAGCTTAGCATCAGCCGTGCTCTGTAAACGGAAGAATGTGATGTCGCCGGGAACGATGTCGCCCTCGAGCGTACCTCTTGTGATATCAGGCTCCTTATCAGGCTCAAGACCTCTGTGCATGATGAGCTGATACTTCATAGTCTTGCTTGTCAGCTTGCACGAAGCTGTGTTACCGCAGTGGAAGCCCATGAATGTATCCTTGAGTGTGTAGTTGTACTTGTCCTTGATGGATTCAACATACATATCTGCAGGAACAGAGTTGTTGATGTCAAGCAGTGTAACTGCGTCTTCTGAAATGCAGGCACCGATATATTCGCTGATTGCACCATAAATATCAACCTCGCACGCTACGGGGATTCCTCTTGCTGTAAGTCTTGAGTTTACATAGCAGGGAACACAGCCGAACTGTGTCTGGAATGAGGGCCAGCACTTGTTGGCAAATACAACGTACTTTCTGCTTCCCTTGTGTGCTTCCATCCAGTCAAGAAGCGTAATCTCAAGCTGTGCAAGTCTGGGCAGGATACCGGGCATCTTGTTGCCGTCGCCAAGCTCCTTCTCCATATCTGCAACAACTTCGGGGATTCTTGCGTCATTCTTATGCTCGTTGAATGCGGCATAAAGGTCAAGCTCCGAGTTCTCTTCAATCTCAATACCGAGGTTGTAAAGCTGCTTTATAGGAGCGTTACAAGCGAGGAAGTCCTGAGGACGAGGACCGAATGAGATAACCTTTAAGTTGTTAAGACCGATAACTGCTCTTGCAACAGGGATAAATTCCTTTATCATATCTGCAACCTCTGTAGCTGTTCCTACAGGGTATTCGGGTATGTATGCCTTGATGTTTCTGAGTGCTAAGTTGTAGCTTGCATTCAGCACGCCGCAGTAAGCGTCGCCTCTGCCGCCTACTAAGTTATCCTGTGTTTCCTCTGCCGCAGCAACGAACATTACAGGACCGTCAAAGTACTTTGCAAGCAGTGTTTCAGCCGACTCGGGGCCGAAGTTTCCGAGGTATACGACCAGTGCGTTGCAGCCTGCGCCCTTAAGCTCCTCAAGAGCCTGCATCATGTGTGCTTCGCTTTCGATAGTGGTGGGACATTTAAATACGTCAACACCGATCTCCTTACATGCCTTTACAACAGCCTCACATCTTGAAGCTGAAAGGCTCATGGGGAAACAGTCACGGCTTACAGCCGCAATTCCGAGCTTTACATCGGGTATGTTCTTCATAGCAAAAATTCCTTTCTGTGCAGTTTATTCTCTGCTTTATAAATCTGTCATAATACCGCCGCATTTTTTTGTTATGTACCGCTTACGTTTTGAGTAATCGTTTACTTGTAGTCATAAAACAAAAAGCCTCTGCGACAGGTGTTATTATTATTGTATCACAAATAATCGTCATTGTCTACAGATTTCCGATAATTTTACGCCGTTTTCACACAAAATTATCAGAAAGGCGATGTAACAGGTTACACGGTAATTAAGTAAAACGCATTTCTTTTACCGTTTATTGACACGCCGTGCTATTTATGTTATCATTTTACTATATTAAGTATTTAAACAGCGGAGGAAGACCGATGAAATACAGACGATTGCTCTTTTGGGTAAAAGACCCGTATTCCGATAGTTCCGACGAATTGTTCACCAAAGCCGTAAAAGAAAATTTCTCCTACTGCGTTTCCCATTGCGACGATTACCGCAGAATATGCGAAAATCTTGGTATATCCTCTCCCTCGGATGCGTCCGGACTTCCCGTGATACCCACATTGCTGTTCAAGAAAAAGCAGATTTTCAATAAAGGCTGTATTCCGCTTATAAAAGCGACTTCCTCCGGCACAAGCGGCAGGAAAAGCATGGTAGCCTTTGACACGGGCGGCCTTCTCTGCGGACTTAAAATGGTTATGCGTGTATCAAAGCTGAGAAATCTGTTATCTCCCGTTCCGTGCCACTATATCATTATGGGTTACAAGCACCACAGAGGAAACAAGACCGCCGTAACAAAGACGGCTTTCGGTGCAACATTCTTCACTCCTGCACTGAGCCGCAATTATATCCTGACATATAAAAAAGGCGGCTATTCCCCCGAGTTTGACAGGATTATAGATCTTATTGTCAGGCATTCATGTTCACGTTTCCCGACAAGATTCATGGGGTTTCCCGCTTATACTTATTTTCTGCTGAGAATAATGGACGAGCGTAAAATTTATCTTAAAATGCCGAAAGGCTCACGCATAATGCTCGGCGGCGGCTGGAAACAGTTCTATGCCGAGCAAGCCGACAAAAATTCCTTTTACAGCCTTGCCGAAAAGGTACTCGGCATAAAGGAAAACGATATTATCGAATTTTTCGGAGCAGTAGAGCATCCGATTTTATACTGCGACTGCAAGGAACATCGCTTCCACGTTCCCGCTTACAGCAGAGTTATAATCAGAGATGTCGATACGTTAAAACCGCTTGAAAACGGCAAGACAGGACTTGTAAACCTTATAACTCCTATGGTTAAAGCGACCCCGGTGCTTTCCGTAATGACAGATGACCTCGGCATACTTCATAACGGAAGCGAATGTTCCTGCGGACTGAAAACGCCGTTTCTTGAAATTGTCGGCAGAGTTGCGCCGGAGGATATAAAGACCTGTGCGGCAGGCGCAGAAGAGATAATAAAGGGGGTGAACGTATGATTTTCTTTGATGGCGAAATATACGAAAACGATATGTGCGACAAGCTGTTAGCCCGTTTTGAAGACAGAATATGCGACACTCTCGGAAACTGTCGGCTTTCTGCTGAGCAGGTCATGCTTGCCGCAGAAAAAATCAGCACGGATATAGAAAACGGTGCTTTTGACGATATGCTCTCAGCGCTTGACGTTGAAAATGTGAGTTACTATAAACAGCTTATACTCGCCTGCCTCAGCCGTGAAAATCTTGAATACAGGCTGAAAACCGAACTCGGAGATTCAGACGGCTTTATCGGTTCTCCGAACGGCATCACTCCGAAAATAAAAATTCAGACAAAACCTCTCGGCGTTCTGTTCCACATAGCCGCAGGAAATGCCGACGGCTTACCCGTGATGAGCGTTGCAGAAGGACTTCTTGCAGGCAATATCAATATACTGAAGCTTCCGTCCGCCGATAAGGGCTTGTCAATCCGCATAATAAAGCGGCTTTGCAAATATGAGCCTTTGTTGTCACGCTACATATATGTCTTTGATACCCCGTCAAGCGATGTGCGCACCATCCAGACGCTTGCAGGCTTTGCCGACGGCATAGTGGTATGGGGCGGTACTGAAGCCGTAAAAGCAGTGCGTTCACTTGCTCCGCCGGGAGTTAAGCTGATTGAATGGGGACACAAGCTCGGCTTCTGCTACATTTCCGATTACGCAAACCATACAGATGAATTTTCGGCTCTTGCCGGGCATATAGCCTCTACAAAGCAACTGCTCTGCAGTTCCTGCCAGACCGTGTTTATTGACACCGATGATAAAACAGAGCTTACCCTATTTTGCAAAATGTTCCTTCCGTATCTTGAAGCGGCAGTCGGAAAACACAGGAACACCTCAATAGGCACACGGGCGAGAGATACGCTCATAAGCTACTCCGCCCGTCTTGAACAGGCAATCGGGATACGGCAAATTTCTCCCGACGTATTTTACGGTAAGAATTGTAGCCTTATCATAAAAGACGACTTTGAACTTGAACTGTCGCCTATGATGTGTAATGTGCTTGTAAAAAGGCTTCCGAGAAAGGACATAATGCGTACACTGAGAAATGCAAAAGGCTTTCTGCAGACCGCAGGGCTTATCTGCGGCAAGGCTGACAGAGCAGAACTTACCGACCTGTTGCTCTGTGCAGGAGTTACAAGAGTTACGCAGGCGGGAAATATGTCCGCTTACTTTTTCGGAGAATCCCACGACGGAGAATATCCGCTATCCCGATACACAAGAAAAATCAATATCGAACTGAATGATCAGACTGAGGAAACAAATATATGAAAAAACTCGTTTTACCGCTCAACATTATTTTTCTCGGCTTATCGCTTGCTTGCGATACAGCTCTGATAATTACTCATCTCTACCCGATAAAAATAACCGCAAGCGTTTTCTTTATGCTTGCCGCCGCAGTAAACCTGATATACGCCCTGAAATACTTCCCCGATAAGAAACTGCCGTCAGTAATACTGACCGTCGGCGTATTCTTCGCAATGAGCGCAGATATAGCGATAAACTTAAATTTCATCGCAGGAGCGGCGATTTTCGCATTAGGTCATATCTGTTATTTCATAGCATATTCGCTGATGCAAAAGCCCCGTCCGACCGACTTTATCCCTGCAATTATAATATTTATCCCCATAGTGCTGTTTATGATGTTCTCACCGCTTCTTGACTTCGGCTCGGTTATGATGAAAATCATCGGCATTTCATACGCTGTTATAATCTGCATTATGACAGGCAAAGCAATAATGAACTTTATCCGCATAAAGAACAGATTCAACCTTATACTTGCGCTCGGCAGTGTGCTGTTCCTTATATCCGATATAATGCTCCTGATGGCGTACTTCTCAAAAATAGATTTCCCGTTCTCGAATTTCTGCCTTGCCCTCTATTACCCCGGACAGTGCCTTATCGCAAACGGTCTTGCACATATTAAAACAGCTATAACAGAAAAAATCCGTGTCGCCTGACACGGATTTTTTATTACTGATTATTCCGGGCTACCGTCCACTCCCGACCGTCCCGCAAAGTCACGCAAACCGCAAACCTCTCAAAAGGTCGGAAGCCGAGTGCCTCGGCTCGCATTTCCGCCTTTAAATACGGTTGCTGTATATTCACGTTTGTTTGACGGCGGGAGTAAACAAACAAGTATTTCGACAGCTTGTTTTCAGCTATCGTCCACTCCCGACCGTCCCGCAAAGCCCAGCCAACCACAAACCTTTCAAAAAGTCAGATTTTGCCGTGCCCCACGGGTGCTTTGTTTTATTGAGTTTCAGCCATCGTTTAACCCCGACCGTACCACAAAGCCCAGCCAACCACAAACCTCTCAAAAGGTCGGAATTTGCCGTGCCCCACGGGCACATTAGTGCTTGCGGAACCAGTTACGCATCCACTTGCCGTTTTCTGTAAGATCGCTCTCGCTCCAGTTACCGTTTGCCGATGTTCCCGGCCGCAGTACCGAGCAGGTTTCATCCTTGTTGCATATACTCCAGTTACAGTAGCTTATGCCTTGCTTGTCAAAATAGCTAAGCCACTTCTGCGTTTCGTTGAAGTCGTTCGCACCGCCGCCCGATGCATCACAAGTACCGAATTCCGACACGAATACAGGCAGTCCCTGTGCCACGCAGTTTTCTACATTTGAACGAAGTCCTGCGTGAGTTGCCGCATAGAAGTGGAACGCATACATTACATTCTTGTAGTTCAGCGGATCTGAAAGCGGCTTGTCGATTTCCTGACTCCATGTGGGCGTACCTACTATAATTACCGAGTTCGGCGCATTCTTGCGGATAACGGGTATTATCTTTTCCGCATACGGCTTGATATTACCGCTCCACGATGCACCGCCGTTCGGCTCGTTGCATATCTCGTAAATTACATTCGGATATTTTGCATATCTCTTTGATACCGTTTCAAAGAATGATTTTGCCTCGTTTGTATACTTGGACGGGTCACCGGGATTAAGAACGTGCCAGTCGATGATAACATACATATCCAGCTTGATGCAGATGTCAACACCCTTTTCAAGCAGTTCAAGGCTTCCGCTCTTGTTGCCCATATAGCACTGACCGTTGCCCCACTCGTCAACATACATTGCAAGGCGGACAACATTCGTATTCCAGTCGTCACGGAGCGTTTTGAATGCACTCTCGTTTACGAATTCGGGGAACCATGTAAGCCCGTGCGTACTCATTCCTCTGAGCTGATAACCCTTGCCGCTCTTATCGACAAGCTGTCCGTTCTTTACCGAAAGCTGACCGTGCTGTGATACCGGCGTAGTGCCTTTAGGGTCGCTCGGTGCCGGAGGAACTGTCGCCGCCGGCTTTTTGGTCGTTGACGTATTATTATTGTTGTTATTGTTGTTATTATTATTGCTGTTATTTCCGGCACTCGTTCCTGCGGTACTTCCGTTCACAGTCACTTTACCCTCATTGATATAAGCGTCAGCCGAATAATTGAATCCGAATGAAACGCTCTTTCCCTTTTCTATAGTTCCATTGTAGCTCTCGTTCTTGACCGTCATTGTGTTTCCCGAAATGCTGAATAATCCGTTCCACTGCGACATCAGCTTTGTGTTGCCGGGGACGGTCACCTTTGCCGTCCAGCTGTTCACCGTATCGCCGTTATTGGTTATAACAATCTCATAACCACCGCACTTCTTACCGCCTTCTTCCCAGCTGCTCGACTTCTTCCATTGAACAGTGAAATTGCTTGCAGATGAAGCAGGCTTGCTCTGGCTGTTGTTTTTCGTGTCGGCAGTTGACGGTGCCTTTGTTGTATCGGCAGGCTTCTCGGTGTTCTCTGCCTTTGATGTATTTTCCTGCTTTGAAGTATTATTTTCTTCCTGTTCGGAGGTATCGGAAGATGTGTCGCTCTCTGTTACTGAACTGTCAACGGAAGTAACCTCGGAATTTTCATCAACACTGCTCGTATCCTCAACATACGATACATTGCTTTCGGTCGCCGAGCTGTTTCCGACAGACGATAATACACCACTGTCCTGCGCCGCACAGCCTGCAAGCATAGCCGCCGCAATAAACACGGCTATCGCACGTCTGATTATAGATTTTTTCATATTTCCTCTTTCGGTCGTGATATTAAAACAGCCCTCACGAATGAGGGCTGTCGTTATTCGTTAATCTTTTTAAGATTACTTTCTCTTCTTAGCAACTACTACTGCACCTGTTGCGAGGAGTGCAACACCTGCAACTGCTGCAACGCCTTCAACACCTGTGTTTGTGTTGGGCTTTGTAGAATCGCCTGCTGTGGGAGCTGTTGTGTCAGCGGGAGCTGTTGTATCAGCAGGCTGGTTAGCAGCGTCAAGACCTGAAACTGTGAATTCAATCTCTAAAGACTTTGTGGGGTATGCACCGTTATAGCCATCTTTCTTAAGAGCATCGTTCCAGATGTTAGCGAACAGAATCTTAGTATGACCTGACTTCTTACCGTCTTCTGTATCAATGATAGGATCAGCAACTTCTGATGTTACTGTACCATCAACGATAATCTTGCAGTCAGAGAACTTAGCGATAGATTCGCCATTTTCGCCTGCGTCCTTGTTGAAAGGAATATCCGTTGAAACAAACAGAAGGTTGAAAGAAGAAGAACCGTCGAGTGCCCAGTCAAAGTCAGTAATGCCAACCTTGTATGTGCCGTCCTTGTCAATCTTTACATCTGTGTATGTAGCAGGAATAACATAGCCGGAATCACCACCCGGCATATCATCGTCGAACTTGTCTTCATACTGAGGGAATGTTTCGGGGTCGTTACCGCCCCATACGATTACGCCATTGAAGTACTTGCCGTCTGCTGCATCTCTTCCGTATTGTGCCTCATCGAAAGCGTTTCTGAATGAGTAGGGTGCTGTCTGGAAACCGATATAAGCATTATAAGTTTCTGCTGCTGCGCCTACTGTAAGTGTGCCTGCTACTGCCATTGCAGCTGCTGCACCGATGAATCTTCTCATCTTCATTTTAATTACCTCCAAACAAATTATAGATGTTTCATTCTTATGAGTGTTGTTAAAAGTTTACAACATTCTCAACAAACTAATTATAACCTCTGCCCGCAAAAAAATCAATTTGCATTTTTCACACATTTACCACATAACTTTTAGTTATTTTGTACAATCAGGTTATCAAGTTATAACGCAGACCATTCTCGATTGTCACCCATTTGTGCGGTTTGGTTGACATGAGGCGCTGTCGGTGGTATTCTGTTAAAGTCGTTTGACAAAATGGAAAGGAAACAAAAAATATGAACAGACAGAAAATCACAACAATCGTACTTTGTGCGCTCTTTGCGGCAATTACGGCAGTACTTTCGCAGATAGCGATACCGATGCCCTCCGGCGTACCGGTTACATTACAGACCTTTGCGATAGCCCTCTGCGGCTTTTATCTCTGCACGGCAAGAGCAACCGTTTCAACGGTCGTTTATGTTCTGCTCGGTGCGGTAGGCGTTCCCGTATTCAGCGGCTTCAAGGGCGGAATCGCTTCAATAGTAGGTCCTACGGGCGGATTTATAATCGGCTTTATCGCTATGGCGGCCATCAGCGGAATCGCATTCAGAAATATGCCCGAAAAGTTCCGTATACCGCTTAGAATAGCAATGGGCATCTTAGGCGTTGCCGCTTGCCATATCTGCGGATTTGTACAGTACGCTCTCGTCGCAGGCAAGGATCTGTTATCCAGCTTCCTGCTCGTATCCGCTCCCTATCTTATAAAGGATATAGCAAGCGTGGTTCTCGCATACTTTGCCGCTCTCGCAATTTCAAAGGCTCTGAAAAGAACAGGCTTTGCCCCAAGCGAACAGGCGTAATTGCAATAAATTTATAAACATTAAAGGCAGTGCCGGACGGCGCTGTCTTTTTGCTTTTAAGGTAATATTGACATATAAATCTGAACAATTAAAACCATACACGTTTTAATGCCCGCCGATAACGCAAGCCTCGCCAACCTCAGACATTTCCAAAGGCGGAATTTACAGTGACTTTCTGTCACCGCCGTTTTGCTACCCTGCGGATAACTCAGATAATTCCAAAGGCGGAATTTACAGTGGCTTTCATCCACCCGCCCTGCTTTGACTTTTTATGATTTAAGTGCTATACTCTCTAAATAGTAAGAGAAAACACGGAGATACTATAAATGGATAACAAATACGAAGAACGGCTCGGCACAGCCTCGATGCTGCCTCTTATACTTAAAATGGCACTGCCGGGCTTTGCAGCACAGCTTATAAACCTGCTGTACAGCATAGTTGACAGGGTCTTCATCGGACACATAGAGCTTATCGGCACTGATGCGCTGGCAGGTATCGGTGTTACAAGCTCGATAATCATTCTTATCTCGGCATTTTCACAGATAGTCGGCGGTGGCGGCGCACCGCTCGCCTCAATAGCGCTCGGCAAGGGCGACCGTGAAAGAGCGCACAGGATACTCGGCAACGGCTTTTCGCTGCTCGTGCTATTTACTGTAGTAACATCGGGCATAACCTACATCTTTATGGAGCCCCTGCTCCGCCTTATCGGCGCAAGCGACGCTACTATCGGCTATGCCACGGACTACCTCTCGGTATACCTTACAGGCACGCTGTTCGTAATGTTCGCAACCGGACTTAATTCGTTCATAAATGCACAGGGCAGACCCGGAATTTCAATGATAGCCGTAATAATCGGCGCAATCCTCAACATAGGCCTTGATCCGCTTTTTATCTATGTATTCGGTATGGGCGTAACGGGCGCCGCTCTCGCAACGGTAATATCGCAGGCGGTAAGCGCCTTTATAATAGTCGGCTTTCTTGTATCCGACAAAGCGACTTTGAAAATAAAGCCGAAATATCTTAAGCCGGATATAAAGATAATCAGATCGCTGTTCGCTCTTGGAATCGCCCCGTTTATAATGGCAAGTACGGAAAGTCTTGTCGGCTTCGTGCTCAACGGCTCGCTTAGCGGCTACGGCGATATATACGTCAGCACACTTACGGTAATGCAGAGCGCAATGCAGTTTGCCGCCGTGCCTCTGAGCGGCTTTGCACAGGGCTTTGTTCCGATAGTCAGCTACAATTACGGCAAGGGCAACACAGACCGTGTCCGCCTCTGCTTTAAATATTCCGTGATAATTATGTTCTCGTTCTTCGCCCTGACAAACCTGTTTATGATTACCTTCCCCGAATTTGTCGCAGGAATGTTCACAGACGATACCGCACTTATAAAAACAGTCGGCAGAATGATGCCTCTTTTCCTTACAGGCATGACCATATTCGGACTTCAGCGTACCTGCCAGAGTATGTTTGTTGCTCTCGGTCAGGCTAAAATTTCACTGTTCATAGCCCTTTTGCGTAAAGTGATACTGCTTATCCCTCTCGCCCTTATCCTGCCGAATTTTCTCGGTGTAAAGGGTGTATATCTCGCTGAATCCGTAGCGGATGCTACCTCGGCAATCTGCTGTACAGTTATCTTCGCTCTTACCTTCCGCAAGATACTCAAAAAGCGTGAGCAGACATAAATTAAACAATCAAGCGGTCACAGGGAAAGATACAGCCCCGTGACCGCTTTTTCTTATGCGATTTTCAAGCACCGCCCGCACATTTCCCGTGCAGGCGGTGCTTTGCATTTATTTCAGAAATTCCGTCAGTATCTGACCGAGTAAACACGATTGCTTATCGGTAAGCTGTTTGCTTGTTATTACGTTATGCTCACGGAATTGCTCAATTAACTGCGTTATTATATTTCTTTGCTTTTCGTTAAGACCTATAGCAGAAATATTCGATTGCCGTTCCATACCCGACAGATAATCCATAGAAACGTTGAATAAAGCCGAAAACGCTCTTACCGTATCAAAAGTAGGGCTTTGCAGATTTTTTCATATCTGCAGCTTTCCTTGTTTATTTTATTTGCCGGTTCTTCCTGCGTCCAGCCTTTTTCTTTTCTGAGCCCTTTCAGAATTAAGCCGAAATCAAAAGCATCGTTCATTTATCCACCTTAAATTTGATTGTAATCAAATTATAACAGGTGCAACTTGATAAATTTGCATCATTATGCTATAATATTTGATATAAAACGAATTTACTCAGAATTAATTGATAAATTTGCTCAAAACGGGTGATTAAGTGCAACAACAAATAAAATCCAGACAACGTGTGACCGAACACGGCGAGGTTTTCACCGCCGAGCGTGAGGTAAAGGCAATGTGCGACCTTGTAAAACAGGAAACCGAGCGTATCGACAGCCGTTTTCTTGAAATAATCATACTGAGTTTGATACAAAACCGTGGAATAATTAAAAAGTATCCCGTTGCGGTGTAAAAACTGCTCTTGCGGTGTAAACGGAAAGCCGGAACTGCCCGCTTGTTTTTATTTGGAGGACAATTATGAAAAAGACACTCACTCAGAAGCAGATTGCTGATTATGAGCAGCTGTGCCGCAACAGAAACAATGGTCGGTTGCTGACCTCGGATGGACTGCGGTTCATCTGCGAAGCTAATAACTATGACCCCGAAGCCATCGGTTGGCATTTCTTAGAAACATTGGCTCGTATAAATTCAGAACAGAAATGACAGAAACCTCACTACTACTTTGTGGTGGGGTTTCTCTGTACATAGAATATTTACAATTTTTTTGAGAAACCCATTGACCTTGGTGTGACACCAAGGTGTATTATATAATCGAAAGGTGGTGATCAGATGGGATACTCAGTAAAATGGGTGGTTGAGAATCTTGGCATAACTCGTGATATGCTTAGATATTACGAGAAAGAAAAGCTCCTTCCTACCAACGAGAGTCGTAATCCAACGAATAAATATCGTGATTACAGTGATGAGGACATCGAAAGGATATGGGGCATCAAACTGCTTATAGGCATCGGATTTACGGCGAAAGAAATCTATGCTCTTATGAATGATCCGGATTTCGATTTTGATACTGCCATCACTAAAAAGGTAGCGGAGTTGGAACGCAAGCATGATGAAAACCTAATTTATTTGGAGTTTGCTAAAAGCATAAAATTCATGGGCCGTGTTCCTACTACATCGAAAATCGGTAGTATAAAATTCGACGATTTTCTGGAGTACGCTCACGAGAACTGGAACTTTTATGATGCCCCTCGTTCAGCGCCATTTATGCAAATGGCGGACACGCTTATTTCAAAGGCCCCACAAGAGTGGAGTCCTGATGATGTGGAGCGCATTCTTGAAATGTTTGAAAATTTTGATGCTGAAGGAATGATGCACACATACGCCCTTCATGGCTACTATCAAGTTATCTCTGACATGAAGGACCTTGGATACGACAGTGATACAGTGCAGAGAGTTGTTAAACTGCTGCACGAGTATCTTGTGGGCCACAACATGGAACCGGAGCTTGACGGAAAAATTACCCCGCAGTTTATTGCCAAGTACACGGCTCCATTCTTCCTCAATGGAGATATAGCGCTTCAGCACGAGAGGAATTATGGGAAAGCAGGATGTTTATTCATTGCTCAGGCTTTGGCGTATTACGGTGGGTATGATATCGACGATTTGTAAAGGAGGCATGCAAATGGAAGAAAATAAAAAAGGATTTATTGCTTGGGTTAAGGCTCATAAGAAGCAGCTGTTCATGGCAGGAATCAGTGTCACAGCTATTATCGGGATTATAATTGGCCTTAAAAACAAGGAGGCCATCAAGGAACTGTGGGAGTCCCTCGAAAACAGCCTAAGCAAAACACTGGAAAACCTGCCTGAGTCCATCACCATAGTTCAGACAGCTCCGCCGGTGATTGAAGAAGTAGTTCCTGTTAGAGTGTACACTTCTCCACAGGAGCCTTTTGATGTTAGCCAACATATCAGAAACTTATCTGGTGGCAGACATCATTCTGTTGAAAAAGCAGCTGAGTCCGCAGCGTTAGGGATTGACCTGTTGCCGCATCAGACACTTGTTGATACATACACAAAGTGTGCTGCGTAAAGCAAAACCATTATGAAATTATAAGGAGGACAAAATTATGCAGATGTGCCCGTTTTGTGACAAAGTTTACGACGAATCCGAGTATAGCAGATGCCCTTATTGCTCCGGTGAATTAGAAGATGACACTGGGGAGAGATACTTTAAAAATTGCCCTAATTGTGGTGGTATCATGTATTGGGATGACGAATGGGAATGCACCAACTGTGGTGAAACCATCGATTCAGACGAAGACGATAATGATGGAATTATCGAAGGCTAATCCTTAAATAACAGAAAAAGCGCCTCACTACCGGAATCAAATCCAGTGGTGAGGCGTTTATGCGTCTATGGGGTTATGCTTTTATTTCCTGACCGTGCTTGAAGGTGAACCGCACATCGTCCTTTCTGTGGACGGTCACGACATCCACCAGTCCGCACCAGAGGGCGATATCAAAGGTGCCCACCAATTCAGCCTTTGCCAGGGCTTCGAGGAAAGCCTCAATCTTTGCCCTGCGGGACTGCTTGCTATGGATGGCATCTTCGACTGCCTCAAGCCTAGTTTTGGTAGCGTCAAACCGTGCTGTCAGACCATCATAGCTTTTTTGGTATTCTTCCTGGTTGAGAACAGTGTGTGCGTTTTCATAGATGCACTTTTCAATGAGGTCATAAACCACCGCCATTTCACTTTCCAGTTCGACCTGTTCCGTTTTGAGGTTGGTAAGGTCAAAGGCTACATCAAGGGACACTGTAAGAGCCGCTGTTATCGTTTCTTTTTGTCCAATCAACTGATTTACCGCTGAAATAAAGAGTGACTTGATGTCCTCATCCGTCAGATGCGGCGTGGTGCAATGTTCATCGTTGTCGAATTTGTGATTGCATTGCCAGACTACACGGCGATACTTGCTGGTGGAGTGCCATGTCTTTGAGCCGTACCGCTCACCGCATTGACCGCAGCGTATCTCGCCGGAGAAAAGGTGAACACTACTGTGCCTGCCATTGTTTGCCTTTCGGTGTACCAACTCACGCTGCACCTGCTCGAACACATCCGGGCTGATGATGGCTTCGTGGTTGCCTTCCACATAGTATTGAGGAATTTCACCCTCGTTGACTTTTTTCTTCTTAGTGAGGAAGTCCACAGTGTAGGATTTCTGTAGGAGCGCATCGCCTTTGTATTTCTCATTGGTAAGGATACTGCGGACGGCTCCGGCATTCCATTTATCTTTACCGCCGGGTGATTTAATGCCGTCAGCAGTCAAGTGCGTGGCTATACCGTATGGTGACATTCCCTGTATGAACATACTGTAGCTACGGCGAACAGTGACCGCTTCATCCGGGTTCAGAACCAGATTGCCATCAGGACCGCAGTCATAGCCGAGAAATCGCTTGAAAGGTACGGTGACCTTGCCGTCTGCGAAACGTTTTCTTTGCCCCCATGTGCAGTTTTCTGAAATGCTTCTGCTTTCCTCCTGCGCAAGGCTGGACATGATAGTAATGAGCAGTCAGCACTTGCTGCCCTGGATGATTTCGCTGAAATCTGGGACAAGAAATATCCTAAGATCTCAAAATCCCGGAGAGAAAACTGGGCAAATCTCAACACATATTTCAAGTTCCCGGAGGAGCTTCGGCGGCTGATTTATACGACCAATTCCATAGAGGGCTTCAATCGGCAGCTGCGTAAGGTAACTAAATCCAAGGCTGTTTTCCCGACAGATGACAGCCTGTTCAAGATGCTGTATCTCGCCATGCTGGACATCGCCAAAAAGTGGGCTGGCCGCCGGCAGGACCGGGCGCAGATATACACTCAACTCGCACTGTACTACAGTGGCCGCATTCCCGAATGACCGCCGCGCCGGAACTCAATTGATTTGTGTTACTATGAATAAGCTCTGGACTCATCAAAATGTTACCTGAGCTTACTGATTTCACTTAATGCACGTTTGTGGTTTACACAGATTTTGGGGTAGAGCCAGTGCATTCATTTCTCAATGCTCCGCTCTTCCCCTTTTGCATTGACTATTACAGCTGAATACGCTAAAACGAACACAGCATATCACTTAATTTACGGCAGATATGTCTGATTGAGAAATGGCTATTTATCAATCAAGCGCCAAAGAGTCAGCAAAATAGCATACATAATCATTTTTATTGCAGTAATCCATGACCTTTTTCCTCAGTTTATCGTTTGCGCCATATTCAATAAGCAAAACATCCATACCGTTTTGTTTGCAGACATTAAGATATTCAATAAAATACTCTCTATTCTCCCAATTATTTTCGCCAAAGGATTTATCATCGAAATTTATTGATGTAAATACGGTTTCCTGATTAACCGCTTTTATGCAAGTTGGGATAGAGCGATTATTTATTACTTCACTTATAAACACATCGCCGCCATTCACAATTACCTTTATTCCTTTTTCAGTAAAAGCGTTGAAAATATCTAGTAACGCATTGTATATTTTCTGCTCGTGAAATGCATAGTAAACATCGGTATTATCCACAAATAGTCCTGAAACTCCCTTATCCACCAGTTCATCCGCTGCTTCAACGATGTGTGTCTGCCATTTTTCTGATGATACATCTATCCACTTTTCATTATCCCAATCCTTGTATTCGCCTATGGTAAAAGGCAAAAATTCTTCGTAATAGCTGCGAAAGTCTTCTACTGAACCAATATTAAGATAGGAATATATCTCGTTGTTTCCGTTTTGGTGTATCACATCAATGTCCTCGGCTGTCAATAATTCTGCATCAATAACAAGAACGTCATAGTTGTTTAGCGACAATAGTTTTTCCTTTTCTGCTCCGATAAAAACACCATACGGATGTCTTACATCAGTCAACTTTTCCGTTGTCTTTACCGTACAGGCTGTAAAAAAATCACCACAGAAATCAGAACAAGTATTTTAGTCATTTCTTTTTTGCTCCTAAAAAAGAATGTGCCATCTCCAAATTTATAAGGCAGATTTTCACCCATTTTCCTCATTATATCACATCCCAACTTAAAATTTCAATACCAACATACTAGAGCGTATCCGATGTACGAACAAGCGACTTTCTGACGGTTCGGCGCATAGTAAAATGAACCTCGTCCTCGCGGGTTTCGATGTAACCGTCCCACGGAGTATCTCCGGCGAGATAAGCGCCCATTACATAGCCCCAGGTCTGCATTTTCGGGAACTTACCCTCTGCGCCATCGGACGAAACCACGCTGAGCGACATGGTGTTCTGACCTACTTCCGATGTAAATGGATAGGTATAAGTCTTAGTGTGCGAACCCTCGCTGAAATACTCCTCGTACCGCATGACCTCGTTTTCGTTCTTTTTCAGAATGAACGCGAGAATTCCTGCGGCTGAAATCACGAATTTCACGGTCGGGTCGCATATTCCTGCGGTCAGTGAAGTGCCTTGCAGCAAAGAAATAAGGCACTCACCCGGAGCGCCCTCGAAGTCAAATTCAGTCAGCTTGTATTCATCGTTGTTAAGTTCGTAGGACTTATGTTCGCACTCCACAGTGCAAATCGCAATGCCGTCGGACAGAGATTTCGACACCTTCACAACATTGAAAAGATAGTTCAGCGTGTCGCTTTTCAGCTGTACTTCAAGTCCTGTGAATATCTCCGAAGCCATCGAGGATATCACGGAAAACTGAAATGTACATTCGCCGTTAAGGCTGTCGGTAAGCGATGCGGAAATCACCCGCGTAAACACACCACGCACATTGCCGTTTTCGGTCACGATTATATCAACCATCACACCGCCCCCGCGTCAGAAATGCCCTGCCACAGACCTTTCAGCAGGTTGCCGCCGACCTCCGCCATCTTGCCAAAGTAGCTGCCGAATGCGTCAACAATTCCGGTTATGATTTGCGGAATAGCCGCAACAATGTTCGTGATAATTGTCGGCAGGTTCTGCACAAGCGCAATGAGCAGCTTGATTCCGGCTTCGATGATGAGTGGAATTGCGGAATGAGAGTTTTTATTGCGTCAATAACGCTTGAAACGCCGCTTTTCAGTTCATCGGCGGCATTATCGTTTCCCGCAAGCAGGTCGGCAAGTCCGTCCGTAATTTGCGTTATTCCAGGCAGGAGTTCTCCCACCATTCGGTTCTTCAGACCGCCTGCCGTGTGCGACAGCTCGGTAAGGCTGTCCTCAAAAGCAGCGGAAGCGGCTACGGCTTCATTGCTCATAACCATGCCGTAGTCCTCGGCTTCCTGCTTCAGACGTTCGGTTTCCTCTACGCTTGTGTTCAGGACAGCCGCCATATCCACAGCGGATTTTCCGAGGAGGTCGTTTGCGGCGGCGGTGCGCTCTGCGCCTGCTTTCATTCCTTGAAGAGCCGTGATTACCATGCTCAGCCTTTTCAAGGGCGGTGTTGTTTGCGCTTAATTCACGCTCCATGCCGTTCAGAGCCGTCTGCGCATTGTTCAGCTGTATCTGCCAGCTTTGAGTACGGCGGTCGTTCTCGCTGAATGACTCGGCGGCATTGGCGAGAGCGGAACGAAGCGTTTCGATTTTCTGCTTCTGTTGGTCGATTTCCTTGTTTAGAACCTCGCTGCGAGCGGTTAGGGCTTCTGTGGATTTGTCGTTCTTGTCGAACTGGGAATCTACAAGTTTCATTTCAGAGCCAAGGACCTTGAAAGAGTTGTTCATATCAGCGAGGGATTTCTTGAACTCCTTTTCGCCCTCAAGACCTATTTTAAGGCCGAAATTTTCGGACATTCTGCGCCACCTCCTTTGATACTGACAATTTTTTAAAAATTTTAAAAAACCTCTTGACAACGACAGCAGACGATAATATAATTAATACAACGACAGCAGACGATGTTTTGCGAGGAGGTTTTTCTTATGGCAACATTCAGGTTTGATTTAAACGAGGAATACAGCGAGCGATTAAAAAATGACGCCTCGGTAAGGAGAATGAATATACAGGAATATATCAGATTCAAGCTTTTCGGCGAAATTACGATTTTTTCTGTTGATGAGGTGGTAAGGAGGGTTATGAAGACAGAATTCAAGGAGAAGCACGAGTTTTTTTGCGTTCCTGATGCCTATTCAGAAGAAGAATGGTCACAAATCGACAGAGGGAATGCGGGTGTTCTTGGCAAGAATTTCTATATTTATATTACGGAACATCCGGAGCTCGGGATTCGCTTTTTTCCAAATTGCACTATTAAACGTCGAGCTAGTTATACATTTTTACAGGAGGACTAATATCATGAACAAAGCAATATTTAACTATAACATCAGGAGAGCAATTGAAAACTATATCAAGGCTAATGGTAGTCAAGACACGCGTCTGGTTATAGCAACTTTTTCCAAAATGTTCAATACAACAAAGCAGCGAGTCAGTGGCAACATAAGTTGTATGAAGTGTCTCGAAAAAAGCATTAACATTATTTCTAATAAGCCGCATAGCGTTATGTATTAATATAAAAACTGCTCTGTTATAAAAGCGGAGCAGTTTTTATATTCCCATCGGCACAACCTCGTCAATATCCGCTTCACGCTTAGGCTTTGCAATCCCCATAAACTGCTTATGACACTCCCACAAATCGCAGAGTAATCAGCCAGATTATTTCATCCAGAGCCATCTCCACTTCAAGCATCTGTTCGATCGTTCCTGCAAACAGCTTTTTCAGTTTTGCCTGAATATCTCCTGTGCTTTCACAGTCTGCCATCAGAAGCTGAACGAGCTCCTTTTCGCTTAATCCGTGATTTCTGTTTTTCATACCAATTTACCCCAATTTTCTTTATGGTCATTATTGGCATTTACACAGTTTTTTATTCAGACTCTCTATGCCGCCCATCAGGGCGGCATTTCAGCTTGTAGCAAAAGTATGTTTTTTCAAAAAAAGTGCTTGTTCTCAATCCCTATCCCCAAACCCC
>OGOX01000869.1_pt1 | contig 21059 bp, 18 predicted proteins | sample 1552761 | NCBI WGS metagenome assembly OGOX01 (sample SAMEA2580212, study PRJEB22360) | human gut metagenome | biome: human gut; feature: human-associated habitat; material: faeces | place: Denmark | collected 2008/2010
TCATTCCTGCCGTATTCGCCATCAGCTTTGAAAGCTGTGCGGTGGTCATATTCATACTCTCCGCAAGCTCCTCGTCTGTCGGAGTACGGCACAGCTCTGAATTAAGCCTTGCAAAATTATCGTCAAGCTGTTTTGACAGCTTTCTGAGCGTTCTCGGAACTCTGTCCAGCTTTCGCAGATAATCAATAACAGCGCCCTTTATCCTGATACCTGCGTATGTTTCGAATTTTACATTCTTATCGGGATCGAAGCCGTCTATAGCTGCCATAAGCGCAATAACGCCTTCGTTTATAATATCGTCGCTTTCCGCATATCCCGTGTAGATATTACGCATTGATACCGCTATCATTTTGACAAGATCCATATACATCAGCACGATTTCGTTCCTGACGTTCATATCGCCTGTCAGCCTGTATTTTTCAAGAAGCTCGTTCAGCCGCTCCTTGCTCTGCACTGCCATAGAACACTCCTTTCCCGGATATTTCCGACCGTGCGGCGTTTACATCGCTATATTGCCTATAGCCTGTATCTGCGCCGTATTGTCGATTTCGCTGTAGGACAGCACCGTTATATTCGGTATGAACTGGTCTATCAGTTTCTTGAAATATATTCTTACTATCGGAGAGGTCAGTATGATTATATTCGGTATAACATCCTTTACCTTGTCAATTTCTCCGCTTGTTATGTTGACGATTTTCTGTATAAGGTCGGGGTCCATCGCAAGATAGCTTCCTGCTTCGGATTTCTTTACGCTTGCAACTATCGTATCCTCGACCTTCGGGTCAACGGTAATTACTCTCAGCGAGTTTGCCTCCGCAAAGCGTCTTGTTATGGTACGCTTGAGCGCCTGTCTTACATATTCCGTTACAATGTCAATGTCCTTAAGCGCACCTGCGTGGTCGCCAAGCGTTTCGAGGATAGTTTCCATATCCCTTATCGGAACGCCCTCACGCAGAAGCAGGCAAAGCACCTTTTCGAGATAACCGAGAGAGATAGTGCCTGGTATAAGGTCGTCGATAAGAGTTGGGTTGGTCTGCTTTATGTTGTCCACCATCGTCTTTACGTCCTGACGTGACAAAAGCTCACTGCAGTGCTGCTTGATGACTTCTGACAGATGAGTTATCATTACGGACACAGGGTCGATAAGCGTATATCCCGCAACGTCAGCCATTACCTTCTTGTCTGCGCTTATCCACTTTGCAGGGATACCGAACGCAGGCTCAACGGTGTCTATGCCGTCAACAGGGTTTACCACATCTCCGTTGTCAAGCGCTAAATAGTGGTCGGAAAGAATTTCTCCTCTTGCGACCTCCTCGCCCTTTATCTTTATAACATACTGGTTCGGGTTTATTTCGGGGTTGTCCGTCATTCGTACCGACGGTATTACCATACCCATATCCATCGCAAACTGCTTACGGAACATTACCACACGGTCGATAAAATGACCGCCGCTCTTTTCGTCTACAAGATGCAGAAGGCTGTAGCCGAACTCCATCTCTATCTGTTCAACATTCAACAGCTTGAATACATTGTCAATATCTCTGTAGTAGTCGTTGTCTGAGGTCGGCTGATCCTGCATCTTTGCAAGCGTTTCACGTTCAGCCTGAGCGGCAAGAGCCGCCTCTTTCTTTGCCTTCGATTTTGATAATCTCCAGCCGAATATAAACAGTGCCGCACCGACACCGAGAAGTATCAGCTTCGGGAAGCCGGGGATAACCATAAGAGCGGCAATAACAATGCCGGCTATCATCATTACGTTAGGCTGAGAGGTAAACTGCCTTTTAATATCGGCATTGAAGCTGTCAGTGCTTGCCGCACGGGTAACTACCATACCTGTAGCAACAGAGATCATAAGTGCAGGAATCTGCGAGCAAAGACCGTCACCGACCGTTGCCAGCGAGTAGGTGGAAAGCACAGAGTTTATATCCTGCCCGTGCATCATACCCAGTACCGCACCGCCGATAAGGTTTATGAGCGCCGTGATGATAGAAATTATCGCATCGCCCTTTACAAACTTCGTAGCACCGTCCATTGCGCCGAAGAAGTCGCTTTCACGCTGTACTTCCGCACGTCGTATCTTTGCCTCTTCATCGGTTATTGCGCCTGTGTTCAGATCTGCGTCAATAGCCATCTGCTTACCGGGCATAGCGTCAAGGGTAAATCTTGCCGCTACTTCAGATACACGCTCAGAACCTTTGGTGATAACAAGGAAGTTTACTATTACTATGATTATGAATATGATAAATCCGACAATAGCGTCACCGCCCATTACGAATTCACCGAACGTCTTTACGACCTCGCCGGCATAGCCGTTTGAAAGTATTCCTCGTGTAGTCGATACGTTCAGCGACAGTCGGAAAACCGTCGTCAGAAGAAGTATAGTCGGGAATATCGAAAATTCAAGCGCTTTTTTTATGTACATTGTCATAAGGAGTATGACGAGAGAAAGTCCTATATTTATTATCAGAAGAAAGTCCAGTATCGGAGTCGGCAGAGGAATGATAATTGCGAGCACGATAAAAATAACGAATACCGCAAAAACATTCGTCATCATCTTTTTAACCATTCGCACCGCTCCTTTCTTGTTCTTTCTCTTTCTCTGTCCGGACTTCGCTTGTCCGTTTTTATAATTATTTATAATCGATCCATGCAAAATTTGCACTAACACTAACCTTGGCTCCCTTGCTAAAGGGAGCTGGCTTGCGGCAAGGCACAAATCCATGAAAATTACCGCTTAATGAGATAAGTCAAACCTTCAAATAGCACTTACTTTTTCTGCTGTCAAGACTGAGGGATCGCTTGAACTGTCCCAGCTGTCTGCAATATCATTGCAAAGCTCGCACTGTCTCTCGCCAAGAACATCAGCACAATCGTTAAACCCCGCCGTTTCGCCACCTGTCGCCAAATCGCAACATTTTCAAAGGCGGAATTTGCTGCGGCTCACAGCCGCAACGTCACATTGCCGCCCCGCCGATAACGAAAGTTACGCCGTTGTCAAACCTTTAGAACGGCGGAATTTGCTATGCCCCACGGGCATTAGCGCTTGAGGTTTACTATTTCTTCGAGCATCGTGTCCGAAGTGGTGATGATTCTTGAGTTTGCCTGGAAGCCTCTCTGTGTGATGATCATATCGGAGAATTCCTGCGACAAGTCAACGTTAGACATTTCGAGCGCACCCGATACTACAGAAGCAGAACCGTTTTCGCCTGCAATGTTTACCTGAGGCTGACCCGATGAAAGAGTTTCTCTCCAGTAGGAGCTTCCCACCTGCTCAAGACCGTTGGGGTTATCAAATGTAACAATATCAATTCTGCCGAGCATTATGATACCGTGTACGCTGTGTACACCGTAAATAGTGCCGTCCTCGTTGATATATACGCTGTCAAGATCCTTTACCGTCTGCGTAGCCGCAACACGTCCGTCTGTCATCTTGATATTGCCCAGAAACTGGACCATATCAGAGTAGAAGTTGTTCGAGCCGCCTGCAAGACCTACCTTGCCGTCTGTGGCAAGAAGCGTTTCAAGTGCGCCGTTCGCAACGTCCCAGTCCGTACTTGTAACCTTAAGCTGATACTTTTCGTTACTGCCTGCCGCCTTGTCTACAGCCGCCTGTATGTCGGCTACCGTAGCACCGGGGCAAACGCTTATCGTAAGACCGTTGTCCGACCACTTTGCCGTTGTGTCTGCGGCATTCTTTGAATATCTTAAGTTTATCGTGTAGTTGTTTGCGTATTCTCCTGCGTTTACTGTCGTAAATGTAAGAGAAGCCTTTGTTGTTCCGTCGTCCAGCTTCATTGTGTTTGTAGCTGTCGTTGCAGGAATATCTGCCGCAGGAGGCACCGTATCAAGTTCAAAGTGGAGCGGAAGTACGCCCTCAATGCTTACACCGCCGTTTTCACAAGCACGGGTAACAGCGTCCTCAAGATCGTTGAGGTTTGTATAATCATTCTTTTCGTTAAGCTGTACAACCAGCTTGTTTCCGCTCATATAAGCGTAATCGCTGTTGCCTACCGTAAAGCCTACCGATATGTTGCCGTCCGGAGTCGCTGTATCTGCCGATACTGTAAGCGGATATGTACCGCCCTTGTATGTAATTGTCTTTGAGTAGCTGGCTTCGTTGTCGAGAACTTCGGGAACTACGAATGTAATTCTGTTGGATGATGCGTCAACGCCTGTTGCGTCACCGCTTACGCCGAGTACCATATTACCGTTTGAGTCAACGAGATTTCCTGCGTTATCAACGTTGAAAACGCCTGCTCTTGAATAGAAGATGTTGCCGGCTTCGTCCATTACCTGAAAAAATCCGTCGCCCGATAAAGCACAGTCGTAAACGCTGTCAGAATATGTGAAGCCTGACTGTCCCATTACCTGTCCGATAGCGCCAAGCTTAGTGCCGTAACCTACCTGAGAGGGATTTACACCACCCTGGAGGTTAGAACCTGCCGAGCCGTTCTTCTTAGTCTGGTAATATACCTCCTGGAAGGTAGTTACGCTTGTCTTGAAGCCTGTAGTGTTGACGTTTGCAATGTTGTTACCTATAACGTCCATCTTCTGCTGATGTGTCTTTAATCCTGACACGCCCGAGAATAAAGATCTAACCATGATCTGTTCCTTTCTCCATCGTGCCGACCGCTCTTACCCGTCTGTCATTCGGGGTAAGGAATACTTCCTTTCGGTCCGGTATTACATAATTACGGTCGAGTCGATGTTCGTAAAAATATTTCCTTTTAAATCTTCCTGTGACATAGTTGTGATTACCGTGCGGTTTTTCACACTTACCACAAAAGCAGTCCTGTCTATGAGTACCAGTGTTTCGTTACTGCCCTTTTCTGCGGCTATCTCAATGCCGTCATTAAGTCTTTGCAGCATATCCGAGTCAAGTATCTCGATATTTCTGCTTTCTATACGCTTCATTGCGTGTTTCGAAAAGCCTACCGCCGAGTTTCTTACATCAAGCTCGCTTTGCAGAGCCTCTGCAAATGTTCCTCCCGACTGTTGTGCGACCTTTTCAGCATTCCCTGCTTTTGCGGTGTTAACGTTGCCTGTCGAAATCTGCAGATTCCGCAGCTTGAGTTCATTTATCAACATAACACTGCCGCCTTTTTATTTACTTGTTGCCCTCGGCACTTCCTGCCGGAGCTTCCGTGTTCTTGTCAGCCGTACTTCCCGTACCCTCGCTGACGTGTACTATCTCGTCAATAGAGTAGAGATAATTGTCTATCACGATCTTAGCGTCGCCGTCCTGCATTTCTGCCGACTCGACCTTGCCCTTTGCGTAGTAGAATTTGCCGTCGTCGCCGAGTACCTTTACCGTTACTTCCTTGCCCACATATCCCAGTGCCTCGGTCATCGTGTGTAACGTACCCTTGCTTACAGTATCGCTTATCGCCTTTACCGCCGATAAATCGTACTGCTTGCCGTCAACTACCACCTTCACATCGCTTCCGCTGATGTTTACTCCGGTGCATACGCCCGATAAAAGCGTTCCGTCGTCGCTCTGCGCATTCATTGTAAGCGTCTTGCCTACAAGACCTGCCGCATAGTTTGACATACTGTACTTCAGATTGTCCTGCTGTGCCTGTAATGCCGTGAACTGTGCCATCTGCGACACGAACTCGGTATTGGACGTAGGCTCAAGCGGATCCTGGTTGCTCATTTCCGCCATAAGCAGACTGAAGAACGTATCTGTGCTTATCGTATCGTTCTTGCCCGAATTCTTGAAAAGGTCCTTATACTTTTCGTGATTTGACTGTACACTCTGAAGACTTGAAATGTCTGCCATCTGTTATCCTTTCATGTCAGTCCGACCGATAAAAAATCAGTCCATCGTCTGAATCTCCCCCAACAGATTTTCAAAGTCGTCCGTGTCATTCTTCTGCTGACTGTGCGACTGCTGTCTGTAAGGGTTCTTACTGCTGCCGTCAAAATCTCTCTGGAAAAGTTCCGCCTGCGAGGTTTCCACCTTGTACGAGGTAAGCTCTACATCGTCATTCTTCAGCGCATACGCAAGCTGCTCGGACTTTGCCTGTAAAAGCTCCTTCGCCGCCTGAGTTTCCGTCAGTATCTCAACCGTGAGCTTTCCGCCCTCATTTGCCATACGAACCGTGATTTTGCCCAACGTTTCGGGTGTAAGCACAACCGTAAGCGTGCTTTTGCCGTTTGCCTTAGGTGCGTGTTCGCTCACAAACTCAGCCATATCGCTTATCGGTACTCTGAGAGTGCGGATTTCCTGCCCGTTTTCGTCATAACGGCTTTCTGTTCTTGCAAATACATCACTGCCCTTTGCAAGCATATCGCTTACCGCATTCTTGTCGGTAACCTTCTGCTCGGTTTCAAGATCGCTGTCCGATTTAGTAACCTCGTTTCCTTTGGCTATCGCCCTCAGTTCATCGCTCTTGCTTTCGATGTTTCTCTTGGCAAATGCCATTCTCGGAGCATTGTCCTCCTGCGTCTGCATATCCTGCTTTACGCTGTTGTCGCCGTATTTTTCGTATGACGTTACCGTAAATTCAGCCTTAACAGCCTCAGAACTATCTGCTTTTACACCGGATGTTTCCTGCCTGCCTGTTTTTCCGATAAAGCCCATCTTATCGACAAAATCGGTCTTTTCGGTAAAAGTCGTATCTGCCTTTGAACGTATATTATCCGCATCTGAAGACTTTCCCGCATTTCCGACAGCCACGCTTGCAAAAGCGTCTGACTTGTCAGCCGTTGCAGCCACAGCATTTTCGCCGGCAATGCTGTCTGAAGCGATTTCCGCTTTGACGTTCGTTTGGTTTACAGTATCCGCAGAGTCACTGTTATTCATCTGAATTTCACTCGCAAAATCATTTGCGGCGGAAATCTCTCCGTTTTGTAAACCGAGAGCCGTATTAACGTCATTCCCGTCTGAAATTTTGCTGAAAGCACCTTCTTCGGATAACACATCGCCTATCGGACTGCTGACCTCAAGACCGTTCATAATCTGCATAAGCTCGCTGTTGTCCGTCTGCATTACATCAGCGTAAAACTGCATCGTACCGCCTTGCAGATATCCTGCAAGCTCGGCTGTTTTAAGCAGTTCCTTCAGTTCCTGTGCATTCTGCTCAAGTTCGTTCAGCCCGCTTAATATCTCGCCGTTCATAACAGCCTTATTATCGGCGTTCATTCGCACGGCCGAGTTCATATTGCACTGCTGACCGCTTGTTACCATAGCACCGAGCGTATCGGAGAAACCTCCGGCAGTACCGCTTGCTGAGCCGTTTTGTACGCTACCTGCCGAGATTGTGGCGGCATTGCCTGCAAACGTTGTAACAACGGCAGGCAATACTGCTGTCCCATTCATCATATCTCACCCCCTTTCAGCGCTATTCATTGTCAAAAACAATATATGCTTTTTAACAACTTTTATATATTTAACGGGTTTAAACCGTTAAAATTTATGAAAATTGCACAGCTTTCCACCTTGTATTGTACCACATTGCGAACTATATGTCAACAATTTACGGTGTATTACCTCCGTTTGAAGAGCCGTTTGTCACAAATTCCTCTATGATCTGCTCCTGCTCCTTCTGCGAGGCGTATCTGTACTCTTCAAGCTGTTTTTCCTCCAGCTTTTCAAGCTTAGAAACCTCTTTTGTAGCGTCTATGACCTTCTGAAGCTGATTTTCGATTTCCTCACGCTTGTGCGCCATAAGCCCCTTTATGCGATATATGTCCTGTTGCAAAGAGGAAACATATTTCTTGTGCAGCGACAATCTCATAGCGGTAGTGCCGCCCCGCACAAGCTCGTTCAGCTTGTCTATGCTCTGTTCGTACTCAGCCACCTTTGCGTCAAGTTCGCTTTGCATTTCCGCAAGCTCCGCCCTTAGTCTGCCGAGTATTGATTTCTCGCTGTCAAGCACCTGATCGTTGTACTTTTTAAGCGACTGCAATGTAAAATTAAACTTCTTCATATCGCATTAATATCAGGAAACCGCCGCCTTTAACAGCTTTATGGTATCCTCCATCGAGAACGATTCATACATTCCCTGCATCAGAAAATCGTTTATTTTGTCTATCTTCTTTATCGCCTCGTCAAGAGCCGGGTTTGTACCCTTCTTGTACGCTCCTATCGAGATAAGGTCTGCGTTGTTGTTGTAAAGCGCAAGCAGATTTCTCAGCTTTCCTGCCGCTTTATTATGCTCCGGGTCTGCAATTGCCGACATAAGACGTGAGATGCTCGGCAGTATGTCAATTGCAGGATAATGGTTCTGCGCCGCAATCTTACGGCTCAGCACTATATGTCCGTCAATTATACCTCTTACGGTATCCGATATAGGCTCGTTTGTATCGTCACCCTCAACAAGCACAGCATAAATTCCCGTTATACTGCCCTTTTCGAAGTTTCCCGCCCTTTCGAGCAGCTTCGGCATTGCGGCGTATATTGACGGGGTATAGCCTCTTGCAACGGGAGGCTCGCCTGTTGAAAGACCTATCTCACGCTGTGCCATAGCAAAACGTGTAAGATTATCCATCATCAGCAGTACGTCCTTGCCCTGAGAGCAGAAATATTCCGCTATAGCCGTAGCCGTCATAGGACATTTATTTCTCATCATCGCAGGCTGATCCGATGTTGCGACAACAACGACCGACCTTGCCATACCTTCTTCTCCGAGGTCGTTTTCTATAAATTCTCTTACCTCTCTGCCACGCTCGCCTACAAGCGCTATAACGTTGAGATCGGCCTTTACCTTTCGTGCGATCATACCCATAAGCGTTGACTTACCTACGCCTGAGCCTGCAAAGATACCCATTCTCTGCCCCTTGCCCATTGTGAGAAGTCCGTCGATCGCCTTTACGCCAAGTTCTATAGGCTCGTGTATTTTCGGTCTGGTGAGCGGATTTACAGGAATGCCCGCTATAGGCACTGTGTCTGTATATTCAATCGGCTCTCCGTCGTCAAGCGGATTTCCCAGTGCGTCGATTATTCTTCCTATCAGCTTGTCGCCGACTCTTACATTCAGCTTGTCGCCGGTATTGTCAACTATACTGCCGGGCCCTATGCCCTCAAGGTCGGTATACGGCATAAGCAGTACCTTATGCTCGTTGAATCCCACCACTTCGGCAGGGATATGCGACTTCATATCCTTTGTGTAGATACGGCACACATCGCCTATACTGCACAGCGGTCCGCTCGCCTCGATCGTCATTCCGACTATCTTTTCAATTTTACCCAGATACTTATATGTATCGGTAGTTCTGAGTTCTGTCAGAAATCCGCCGAGATCCATGTTAAAGTCCTTTCAAATAAGGGAGTTATTCGCTTTGTTCTTCGCCGCCGTCATTGTCGGTTTCTGCCTGTGCCGCAGTTTCTTCCTGCTTCCCGGCTTTTTTCCTTGACGGCGCTCTGCGGTACTTTCCTCTGCCCAGCTCCTCTATCATCTTGAGCTGTGTCTGTATTCCGGCATCGGTAATTTCACTGCCGTTGTCAATTATAACAGTACCGCTCGGTGCGTCCTTAAGCACCTCGACCTCCACGTTCTTTACATTTGTGAACAGTTTTTTGAAATAGTCGGTATCAGCCGCCATCTCCTCGCTGACATCGGTCTTTGATAAGGTCAGTTTTACATATTCACTGCCACGGAAGCTCTTTCCCGCTTCCTTTATCGTTTTCTTGACGACCGCCTTGTCCTTCTGACCGAGAGAATTCAGCGTTATGCGGTTTACTATCTCCATTACCGTGTCGAATATCTCGACCTCGTAGCTGTCAAAAAGTTCCGCCTTGTCGCTTACCATCTGCTCGCTGAGCCTTTTAATCTCCGAGAGCATATCACGGCATTTGTCAAGCCCTGCGGCATATCCGTCCTCGTGACCCTTCGCAAAGCCGTCCGACCTGCTTTTTTCAAAGATTGCCTCAGCCTGTGCCTTTGCTTGTGCGGCATAATCCTGCGCCTGCTGTTCGGTTTCGCTGAGTATTTTCTGTGCTTTTTCACGGGCATCGGCAAGTGCCTTTTCACCCTGCTCACGATAATAGCTTGTTATCTTCTCTTTTTCCTGCTCAAGTTCCTGCCTGTGCTTTGCCGATGCTTCATCGGTGACCGCCGTATTTTCTGCGGTGTCGGCCGTCACTGTTTCCTGCAAGGGAGCTTGCGGTGCGACAGGCTTTACCTTTATTGAGTTGTCGATAACAACTGTATCTGTTGTAGGCTGTACGGGATAATAACCGCCACGACCCGCCTTGAATACGCCTGCCAAAATATATTCCTCGCTTTCGTATTATGCGATGATTTCGTCTTCCTTGTTGCCCTTTGAGATAACGAGAGTACCCTCGTCCTCAAGTCTGCGTATGATGGATACGATTCTCTGCTGAGCATCCTCAACATCACGCATACGGACATTGTGAAGATACTCAACGTCTGTCTGTACACTTTCACGCATACGGGTAGACATATTTGCATAGATGCACTCTGCGACCTCGGGAGTAGAGCCCTTGATAGCAACCGCAAGATCCTTTGAATCGACCTCCGGTATAAACGCCTGTATAGCCATATTGTCGAGAGTTACTATATCCTCGAATACGAACATCTTTGAGCGTATATCGTCTGCCAGCTTCGGATCTCTCAGCGTCAGTTCGTCGAATATGTATTTTTCTGTTGCACGGTCTACGTTGTTCATGACCTCCGCAACATAGTCTATACCTCCGACCTCTGTGGTGTCGGCGGTAACAAGATTGTCAAACTTCTTTTCAAGCGTGCGCTCTATAGACTTTACGACATCGGGCGATGCCCTGTCCATCTTAGCCATACGCTCGACTACATCTATTCTTGTTTTCTTGGGCAGTTCGCTTAAAATCGCCGATGCCTGATCGCTCCTTGCGTAAGAAAGTATCAGTGCGATTGTCTGCGGATGCTCGTTTTGTACCATTGCAAGCAGGTTTTTATAGTCTGCCTTGCGGACAAACGCAAACGCTTTTGTCTGGAACTGCTTTGTTATCTTTTCAAACAGCGCCTGTGCCGTCTGCGGACCGAATGCCTTTTCAAGTATGTCACGGGCATACTCCACACCACCCTCGGATATTACCTTCTGGGTAAGGCAAAGCTCATAGAACTCGTTAAGAACGCTGTCCACCACTTCCATAGGGTAGTAGTTCATTCTTGCTATTTCAAGCGTGATCTGCTCTACCTCCTCGTCGGAGAAGTGCTTGAATACCTCGGACGCATTTTCCGTACCGATAGAGCTTATGATTATCGCCGCCTTTTGTGCGCTGGTGAGTGCCTCCATATATATCCTTCCTTTATGCTGTCAATATCATTCGCCGTTTTTCATCATAGAACGTATGAGCTGGGCAACGACATCGGGATTTGTGCGTGAGAAATCCTTGATTTCTTTCTTGAGAACCGCACTCTTTGACTCGTCGTCATAGTCGTCAAGGTGCTGTATGTTGAATTCTTCGTCCGGCTGAGGCTGAGGCTCAAAGCTGAGAGCGGCTGATTCCTGCGCCGCCTGTGCCGCCGCTGCCTGTGCGGCCGCCGCCTTGGCTCTTGCTTTTGCACGTTTCTTCTTCTTTGCGTTGCTTGTAAGGATAGCTACGATAAGCAGTGCAAGCACAAGAAGTCCGAGCAGAAGTATGATATAAACCGTCCAGTCAACGCTTCCGCCTCTGTTTATCGTATTGCCGTTGCCGTTAGTGCCGTTGTTGCCGTTTATAACAAACGGGTAGTTTGCAACCGTAACATTTGCAACGTCTGCACCGATAGCAAACGCAATTACTTCACGGAGCTGTTCCTTGTCCGCTTCAAGCATATTGATCTGATCTACAGTTACAGCCGCCGTTATTTTATCTACCGAATAGCCGTTCTTTTCAAGCTGTCTTATCTCGGTGTTTACAAGACGCTTTACGGTAATGCTGTTCTGATAGTAATATTGGTTATCGCCGTCGCCCGTGATAGTCGGATAGTTCGGTGAAATGTCGCTGTTGCTTGTTGTGCCTACAACGCCTGACAGCGAGCCTATACCGCCCCAGCCCTCGTTCTTTGTTGAGCTTTCTATCATACCGCCAGATGTACCGTCCTCTGCTACAGACGGTGTGTAGATGGTATATTCCGACTTTGAGTTATCGTAATTGAGCTTTACGTTTACGTTTATCGTGTAGTCCTTGTACAGCTTTTTCAGCGTGTCGTTGAGCTGGCTCTTGAGCAGGCTTTGCATCTGCTCCTGGAAGTTCAGTCTTGACTGGTACAGCACGTCCTCCTCAACGGTTGTGTTCTCACCGCTGAGCAGCTTGCCGTCCGAGTCGAGTATTGATATGTTTTCACGCTCAAGACCCGGCAAAGAGTTCAGCACCAGTGCATAGATACCTTCAACCTGATCGCTCGTAAGCTGTGCGCCGTTTTTCAGATCAAGCTTTACGCTGACTCTCGGTTCTTCGCTGTCCGTGGAGATAACATAATTGCTGTTCTCCGGCATAGTGATTATAACATAAGAGTTCTTGACCGCACTTATGGTGTTGATGGCTTTCATAAGATGCGTCTGTAACTGCTGTATCTGAAGCACTTTCTTTTCGGTGTCGGTCGACCATATACCTATGCCGCTGTTCCATACGTCAAAGTTGAACGTTGACTTGGGGTATCCCTGTATACTAAGCTGCATTCTTACATTGTCCGCCTGGTCGCTCGGAACGGAAATACTGCCGTCCGTACCCATTTTTACGTCCGTTATTCCAAGTTCGTTTATTGCCGAAACTACCTGCGAGCTTTCCTCGCTGTCAAGTCCGGTATAAATAGCCGTATATCCTTTCTGATTAAGCACTATCGCAAGCACGATTGCGGCAACTATTACTACCGATACCGCAGTTATTATGAATATCCGCAGATTTTTCGCAAGCGAGCTCCATTTATCTTTGAATCCGCTCCAGAAAGCGGAAAGCTTATCCTTCATCTATATATGTATCCTTCCCTTGAAGTGTAGATCAGTATTGATCAGACGGTCATACGCATTATCTCGTTGTATGCGTCAACAGCCTTGTTCTTGACAGTAACAAGCAGATCCACAGCGGTAGCCGCCTTTTCGAGATTTACCTGTATCTGTGCAAGATCGTCGACATCGCCGAGCATAAGGTCGATCGAATCCTTCTGTACCTGTGCATCGGTTTCCTTGACGTTCTTTACAAGCGACTCAAAAACATCAAAGAACGTTGCTTCGCCGTCATCTGTGCTTTCGGTCTGCTTTTTCTGACTCATCGTTTCCATAGGGGTGATACTGCTTGTAAGCGGTACTATAAACATTTATATCAGTTCCTTTCGGGTATCGTTAGTTGTTTCCTATGCTGAGTGCCGTCTGCGCCATTGATTTCACAGCGTTCAGCACAGCAAGGTTGGCTTCATACGAGCGGGTAGCCGCCATAGCGTCCATTTCCTCTTCCGCCACGTCAACGTTCGGCAGATAGTAATAGCCGTTCTCGTCTGCGTCGGGGTGGGTCGGGTCGTACACGGGTGTGAGCGGTGTTTCGTCCTCGACTATCTCGGTAACAAGAACGCCCTTGTTTTTAGTCGCAGAAACAGTATTCGCAGGCACTCCCCCTGCTATTTTTTCTTTCCTCTTTGCTATAGTTTCCTCAAGCACAGAGTTGAAACCCTTGTTTTCACTGAACAGTACGACCTGCCTTCTGTACGGCGTACCGTCCTCCGTTCTGGTGGTTTTTGCGTTCGCAACATTCTGCGAAATTACATCAAGACGCAGTCTTTCCGCTGCCATGCCCGATGCGGCTATATTAAGCGAGCTTAAAAATGCCATGCAAAAAACTCCTTTCTGTATGTCAAAAAAGCGTTGAAATCCGTTTCACTGTATATAATCCATTATTTTAAAGCGTCTGCTTTAAGGCGATAGCCGTTAATTGTGCGGTATTGCCTAAAATTACGTTTTCATTGCCGAACGCAGTCTTGTGAACTCTCCGTTCATCTGGTTCTTGAGAGCCTGATAGTGAAGCTGTACCTTTGCAAGCTCGTTTGACTGCGAATCAACGTCTACGTTGTTGCCGTCCGGCTGAGTGTTGGTCGCAGTGTCCTCGTACACTCTGGTAGCAAGCTCGACCTGCTTTGAGCCTTCCTTCGCCTTACCTCCGACAACGCTCGTGCTTTCCATCCTGTCCTTGAGTACAGCGTAAAAATCAAGATACTTGCAGTTATATCCGGGCGTATCCTGGTTTGCTATATTCTGTGCGATAATCTGCTGCTTCTGCCACAGAACAGACAGACCCTGTTCGGTAATGCGAAAAGCGTTTGTGTTGAAAAGTGCCATATATCCTCCTTTTCAAGCCGGTCCTTCTTTGGAAATGTTCCCCGTGTCATAAACGGTTAATACGATGAACGATTTCCGTATTTTGTATTTCGGTGTAACAAAGTTACAATATGTAGAAAACCACCTTAAGTTATGTTAACATTATATGGTTTTTGGTGCGATTTTAACAAATTTCGAGTTACAGTTCTAACAACTCAATTGTATATTATACAACATTTTTTACCGTTTTGCAAGGCTGGTAGGAAAAATCTGTTGATTTTTGTACGATTCTCTAAAAGCGGTGACTGACAATATGCAACGGCTGTATTTTTTAGTCAGACTGCACAATCGTATATGCTACCACTTCCTGTCGAATGTGGGAAGCTCGGTAAACGTTCTTTTCCTTGCCTGCCTGTAGACCATTCTTGTTTTCGGTCTTGAAACGGGCTTTGTTTCGGCGGCTTTCTTTTTCTCGCACCTTAGCAGATACCGCTTCTGAGCGAGCGAGCAGTGTCTGAAAATCGTTTTCTGCTTCGGGAAGCACTGCGGAAGCGTCAGCGAGGATATTTCCCTGAAGCCGTTTTCATTAAGCCACCAGCTGTCAAATTCAGGCTTGCCCTGCCTTATGTGGTATCCCAGACGGTCAGAATCGCCCTCGTAGCATCTGATTTTCCCCGTAAAGACAAGCCTGCCTTTTTTCACAGACAGCTTCATCTCGTCATATGGTATTATATACAGCCTGCGTTGTATCCCGCCCGTGTCCGCCGATATTTTTCCGCCGTACCTGCTGAGAATTGCGGCGGATTTCTGTATCTCGAAGTAGGTGCATCGTTTTATACGTCTTGACCGTGTTTCGCATATAAAGAACAAAAGAAATGTGAACGCAAGCCACACGGCAACGCATATCGCAGGAATCGCAAGTCCTGCGGCGAGAAACCCCTCCGTCCGCCAATTTCTTGTCTGTATTATCAGCGATATAAGGCTCAGAAGCGCCGGGAGTGCAAGCACAGCTCCGACAGCTACGCTTGCTTTCTGGCAGACAGTGCGTGCTTTCGATGTGTCGGCGTGAAAAAAATTCTGCATAGACCCTGCGGAACAACATTCCGCTACCGCACCTCCCTTACGACAAACTTCTGCTTATACTAATTATATTATAGCCACCTTACAAAAGTCAACGAACTTTTCTTAATTAATTTGTATAAAAACAAGCTGTACTTTTTAAACAATTCGCAGAATTTTTAAAAACCGACTAAAAAACTGCCGATTTTGCTTGATTTATTGTTCAATTTATTGTATACTTAATGATAAATGATAATATAGGCGTGTTGGGTGCGGCTGTAATGCCTTTTCCCCGTGTCTTAAGGAAAGGGGAGTTGTGCTTTTTGAGCTATAAGAAAGAAGACTTTACTTCTTTTGAGATAACCTCGCTTGACGGTGAGCGGCTGATGTACACCGAGAGCAACTTCGACTTTCCGATAATGTATGACCTTAACGATAATATTATCGACAATATGCTGATGATAAAGGGCAAGAGAATGCCCGAGATCGACACATCTCAGTATGTTTACGTCATCGCCCGTATGCGTGACGGCGACCGCTACAGATACAAGACGAACGTATCCGTATCGACCGACCGCCAGCTTAATGTGATATTAAGACCCGATAAGGCGGAGCTTCTTGAAGAGCGCAGAAGATATTTCAAGATAAAAACGAATGAAAGAGCGTTTATAACACTAAGAATGCAGGAGGGCGACGACAAGCCCACCCCGCTTGATCCGCCTGCCGAAATATACATCAAGGATATAAACGTCGGCGGAGTATTTTTCATCTGCACAGACACACGCAGGCATTTCGCCAAGGGCGACAAATTGCTGATGATAATCAATCTGTCCGGCTCACGCCTTGAGCTTAATGCGGAGGTGCTGAGAGAACAGGCGATAGATTCGCAGGAAACCGATACAGGCTACGGATGTCGCTTTATCGGTGTTTCTCATTCGCAGGAAGAAACTATTTCAAGATATATCTACAAGCTGCAGTTTGAAATGCTGCAGAAGGAACGTGAAAAACGTGATATGCTTTGACAGAATTTAACATAAAAATATGAAACGGTTGATTGATATTGAATTTAAGGGTTTCGGAGGTTTTATAAAATGCAGTCATTAAAGATTAAAACGACTTTACGCATACTCACTACGGCTTTCGCCGTAATACCGATGCTGATAGTCGGCATAGTGGGATATTTCAGTATGACGGGCTTTGCCGCAAATTCGGTAAGCCAGTTTGCAAGAGCGGCGGGTGCGGCTCAGCAGGAGATAATCAATCAGTACATAAACGAGTGTATATCCGATGTTGCTTATCTTTCATTAAGCAGGCCTGCAGGAACGCTTGCGCAGAGCGGTCAGCGCGATGACGCCAAGGCAACGCTTTCGCTCATTGCCGAGAATATCGCCGACAGGAACAGCGGCTTCAAGAACCTTGTGATAACCGACTCCTCCGGCAATATCGTTTACGAATATGAGGATATACAGGGCATGAAGGAGAGCTTCTTCGGCTTCGAGGAGCTTGAGGGCTATTCCGAAGGCTCGACAAAGATTTCAAAGATCTATATGAATAACGAGGACTACGAAACAAGCGTGTTCTACGTTGCAAAGAGCATAGATGCGGACGGCCTCAACAATGTTGACGGATTCGCCATAGAGATTATCGACCTTTCAAAGATAAGCGAAATACTGTCTAAGTCGTCATACGGTGAAGGCAAGGGCTATCTTTCCGTAACCGACGGTACAGGATGCGTGCTGAATTACGAGGGTACCGCCGTACAGAAGATAGATGATATTTCCGACAGCGGAATAATAGATGTTATGAAGTCCACAACTAAGCCCACATCGGCTGAAAATAACGTTGACTATAACGCAGGCGGTAAGCTCGGCTGCTACAATTATTTCACAGGTGCGTCCACGTCAAACTGGAAGTGGGTAAGCGTTTACCCCGCAAATATGGCAATGTCGCAGATTACAGTTCCGCTCGCAATATCGCTCGGTGTTATGGCTCTCCTTGCCGTTATATGCGCACTTCTCGGTATTCTTATCACAAAGTCTATCGTAAACCCGTTGAACGAGATGGTAAAGGTTGCCCGTGAGATACAGGAGGGCGACCGTGACAAGCGTCTTGATATAAAGGCACACAATGAGTTCAAGGACATTTCCGAGTTGTTCAACAATATGCTCGATGACGTAAGCATGTCTGAGGAGCTTCACAGAACGATTTCGGACATTTCGGACAATATGCTGTTCGAGTGGGATTTCCACAAGGAAACAATGTACGTTTCGGATAACTTCAAGGAGAAGTTCGACATAGACCCGTCAGAAGCTCAGCTTGCAAACGGTAAGTTCCTTGATAAGATAATGTCGGAGGATTATGCCGAAATCTATAAGCGTGATATAAGCACACTGCTCAAGAACAGAACAGGTCACAGCGGCGAGTATCAGATGACCACAAAAAACGGAAGCCTGTTATGGTTCTCTATCCGTGCGCTCTGCGTTACCGACCGACTTGGCGAACCGCTCCGTGTTATCGGTGTCGTAACCGACATAGACAGCGAAAAGAAGCTTGAGCTTCAGCTTTCCGAGCGTGCAAGCTATGACTTCTTATCACAGCTTTATAACAGAAGCACATTTGAGCGTGAGCTTAAGAGCGAGATTGAGCGTAGCGCACACGCAAAGGTTGCGGTACTCTTTATAGACGTTGACGATTTCAAGTTCATAAACGACCGTTTCGGACATTCCGTAGGTGACGAGGTTATCAAGTATGTTGCCGGCTGTATCAAACAGCGTGTAAAGGGAAGCGGATTCGCAGGACGTTTCGGCGGTGACGAGTTTGTTCTTTGTATCACCGATCCTAAGCAGATTGAGGAGATAGAGAGCCTGTCGCTTGACCTTATAGATGAGCTTTATGAAGGCTATCATTCAGAGCTTGCTAACGTTTCGATAAACGTAAAGGCAAGTATCGGTATTGCATTCTTCCCCGAACACGGCGATGACAGCAACAAGGTAGTTGCCGCCGCTGACGAGGCTATGTACTTCGTAAAGAAGAACGGTAAGGCAAACTACCACATCTATCAGCCCGAAGATTCCGATATGGAAGATCTTCAGCACACATTGTAATTAAAGTAATCAGAAATATTCATACCCGCTTTTTCAGCGGGTATGATTGCTTTTATCTGTAAATAATTTGAAAAACTAAAATTTAACCCGATAAGGCAAAGAGAGGACACACTGTATGGCAGTTGTTATAGCGATAACAAATCAGAAGGGCGGTGTCGGAAAAACCACGACCTGCGCCGCATTCTGCGGAGGACTAACCGAAAGCGGTAAGAGCGTTCTTGCAATAGACCTCGATCCGCAGGGAAATCTCAGCTTCAGCCTTGGTGCTGACGCAGAAGAAAGCTATACTATGTACGATGTATTCAAGGGAAACTGCACCGTAAAAGAGGCAATACAATGCACGGATAACTGCGATGTTATCCCCGCAAACATACTGTTGTCGGGCTGTGAGCTTGAGCTTACCGGTGTTGGCAGAGAGTACCTTCTCAGAGAGGCGCTGTCTGATGTCATGGACGATTATGATTACATAATGATAGACACCCCTCCTGCGCTTTCCATCCTCACGATAAACGCATATACGGCGGCGGACAAGCTGATTATCCCGATGATAGCCGAGATACTCAGCCTGCAGGGAATAGCACAGCTTAAAGAAACGATTTTCGCCGTAAAGAAATATTACAACAAGGATCTGGAGATTACAGGCATATTGCTTAATAAATATAATCCCCGACTTGTGCTGACAAAAGAAGTTGAGGAGCTTGCCGGAATGATAGCCGAACAGCTTGGCACAAAGATACTCAGCTCAAGGATAAGCACAAACGTTTCCCTTGCGGAAGCCCCCGCACACGGCATTTCCATAATGGGATATGCCCCACGCTCCAAGGCTACCGCAGAATACCGCAGTCTTATCAACGAAGTGACCGGCGTACCGATGAAAAAATCGCAGAAAAAGGACAGCAAACGTCCCGTCCGCAGACCGTCAAAGAAACAGTAATTCACGAAAGGAGTGCCTCCTGTGGCAGAAGAATATAAATCAAGCAAGACAAGACAGGTAATGAATCTTATAAACTCAAAACCATCAGGTGTCAATCCGTTCTTACCGCCTGCCGAGCAGGAAAGAGAGAAAAGATCGCTTGCCGAAAGCACCGTAGAGGACAAACTGCGTAACTATACACAGTCAAAGCGAGGCACATCCGCTCCTAAATCTCACACAAAGCATAACCCGATGCTCCATATCCCCGAGGACGATGAGCCACAGCAGACGGTTAAAAGCGTAACACGTCACACAGGACAGATAACGATAGACATAAACCGCATAATCATTGACGAGATACTTGACGATGCATTAAGACGATTCAACACCTGCCATTGCGAAAAATGCAAGCGGATAATATCCGAAAAGGTGCTTGACCTTGTTCCCGTAAAAATAGTAACGGTAACGCAGGATGAGGAGCGTTCGGTAGTAGACGGCTATTGCAGCTATGCCCGAAAGGATATATACTCTGCAATCGTCAAGGTCGTTCTTGAAAACAAACGCAGACCCTTCCACAACGAACGGCTGTGAGCCGCTTCAAATTCCGCCTGCGGCTGTGAGCCGCATCAAATTCGCCGTTCTATTTGATTGAGCTTTGCCTGACTTTCGTTACCGGCGGGTTCCTTACGGAACACCATTTTAACGTTAAAATGGGGAATTAAAAGTTTCGATTGACCCTTTTCAAAGGTGTCCGTCTGCGGTCATTTGTGTCGCTGCGTCCTTGCAGCGACTTTTTTGTGACTGCTATCAAGCAACCATGCTTGTGATTCCTAAGGCAACGCCTTAGGTCGCTTTCCGCAGAAAGCGAAATTTCTAATTATAAAGCGAATTTTTGCCGGCGTGCCGCCGCTCCCAGTTCGCCGTTCTGACGGTTGGCGAATTGCGTAACCTTCGTTACTGTCGATAAACTGATTATTATGAAACCCCACACAGCGAAATATATCGCCAACACCGCTTAAAACAATTTCTATACTGATAAGGTATTAATATTTTCGTGAGTATACCGATACAACTGCACTGACATTTACCTTTCAAAAAACGCCACTAACCTGAGATATATGTACTAACCTGTGGACGTGTAGCGTTAAGCGTCCCTGCTACGCATAGTTTTGAAATACGACCGTTTGCGCCAAAGCACTATCACACTTGCCTCCCTTGTCAAAGGGAGGTGGATTGACGGCAAGGCACAAACTGTTGATTTATTGCGTTTGCTTGCAGTATATCCGCCTTTTTATACTACAAGCTTTTCTGCCGTCAAGACGGAGGGATTGTCACGCAACCCTCGCCTGTATCAACCCTTCCAAAACCGCACTATCCTTCGAAAAGCACTATATCCTTGCCCGCCCTCGAAAAAGGGTGAGGTTCTGTTGCTCGGTCAAGCTGAGCCAACTATGGTGGGGATTGTAGTTGCTTAGAAGTTGTTTTCCTAATTGCTTTGGCTCTTTCCCTCGTACATAGTAGCAACGTAACAGAATAGCGAACCCGAGAAGTGCTGTCCGACAAAAAGAACTATCGGTAGCTTGCCACGATAGATAAATGTTAAAAGGAAATAATAGAAGCACATCAAATATAATACTTTTTCTACAAACTGAAAGCCACAGCTTTTGCTGAGGCTTCAGTTATATACCCCGAAATTCAAATCCGATAATGCAGTTATAACAAAAGCCCCTCCGCCATAAGCGGAGGGG
>OGOX01000873.1_pt1 | contig 20978 bp, 9 predicted proteins | sample 1552761 | NCBI WGS metagenome assembly OGOX01 (sample SAMEA2580212, study PRJEB22360) | human gut metagenome | biome: human gut; feature: human-associated habitat; material: faeces | place: Denmark | collected 2008/2010
TTTAATTATCTATTCCTAAAACGTTATTCTTTTCTCAAATTCTTATTCCTTGTTGGAAGAAGCATAGAGTCCGATGCAGGCTCCGAGGAAACCACCGCTCTTCTGGGTGCTCAGGTTGCTGGCATCAACGCCTTTGGCGAGCAGCTGCCAGTCGCCACCTTCCTCTGCATAATAGAAATCATAATATCTGTCATGACCTTCTACCTTCAGCTTCAGCTTGCCTGCCTTGATAGGGGCTGAGGCGATGGTGACGTTGTTCTTCTCGGCACGGGTCAGGGTAATCATCAGCTTGCCATTCTTCATGGTCTTACCCAACACGAAGTTGTGGTCTTCCTTCTGGAGAAGTGCCAAACCTGCTATCTCTTTGTCGTTGCGAGGAGTGAAGTTAATCTCTGTCTCGGCAGTGAAGGTTCCGTGCTGCTGGCGAGCCCAGATGGCAGACATCGGTTCACGCTTGTAGATATTGCCCGGCAAGAGATTGAACTTCAATTTGCCGTTTTCTACCTTATAGCAATCTGTAAAGTCGCGGAGGAACATCCAGCGTGGGTTCAAATCCTTCAGACCTGCTCCATTGTCTGCTGTATCAAAATTATCCACGTAAGAGAAGTTTCCTGAGAACTCATTCTTTTCTGTTGGTTTCAAGCCAGCCTTCTCTCCAACGGTAGAGATAGGAGTATTCTTGGCAAGAATCTCTGGCCAGCCCTTCTTCCATGTTACCGGCAGAAGATAGGTGTCGCGACCTGTATTATACATATCCTCCTCGTATGGACGGCAAGCCAGGAATACAGCCCACCAGTTACCCTTTCCATCTTCTACTATGTCTGCATGACCAGCGCTGGATACAGGGTCCTTGCGGTTAGGATCGAGTCCGGTACGCTGGGTAAGGATAGGGTTGTTTGGGCATTCCTCCCAAGGACCCATTGGGTTCTTGGCGCGGAGAATCACCTCGCTATGCCAACCGCCTGTACCACCTTCTGCACACATCAGATAATAGAACTTGCCCTTTTTGAAGAGGTGAGGACCCTCAATCCAGATAGGACGAGCCTCTACATGGGTTCCGCCACGGAGAATCTCCTTGAAGTCGCCCTTGATGCTGTCGCCCTTTACGTCGAATTCGAAGCAGCGGATAGCACGCTGACCCTCATAGTCGGCACCACCAGCTACCGGACCGTTATGCACGATATATCCCTTTCCGTTGTCATCGAAGAAGAAGCTAGGGTCAATGCCGTCAATCTTCTTCAGATAGATAGGTTCGCTCCAACCCTTGGATGGGTCCTTGGACTTGACGAAGAAGTTTCCGGCTCCCACGTTGGTGGTGATCATATAGAAGGTCTTGTTCTTCTTGTTGTAGCTGATGGCTGGTGCGAAGATGCCGGCTGATACTTGCTGTCCCTTCAGAGGCACCTGCGATTGGCGGGTGAGCACATGTCCGGCAGGAGTCCAGTTTACCAGATCCTTGCTGGTAGAGAGAGGTACACCTGGGAAGAAGGTGAAGGAAGAATTCACCAGATAATAGGTGTCACCTACGCGGCAGAGAGATGGGTCAGGATAGAATCCTGCCAATATTGGGTTGTAGTACTGATGCGTCTTGTCTATCTGGACATTGAATCGGGCATCATTGCCGGCATACTTGAAGTAGTCGAAGTCTGCTGTCTGTGCCTGCGCTCCTGCAGCAAGCATCATCGAAAGCGATAAGATTGCTAATTTCTTCATTATGATAGTTGATTTTTAAAGATTATACAATAAGATAAAAAAATGCAGCGGAAAGCCAGGGATGAGAATCCATACTGGTTTTTCCGCTGCAAAGTTACGGCTTTATTTGCAATCTTTCATTGTGAAATGTAACCAAGACTTTTTTCAAAGTTTCATAAAGCTCTGTTTTTGTTACATATTCTTTTTTCTATTGTGTATCATCTTTATTTCTTCATGGCATTCTGCATGTATTCTCTAGGAGAACAGCCATAGAGGTTCTTGAACATGGTGCTGAAACTTGCGGAATTAGAGAAACCGCAAGCGTACATCACTTCAGTGATGCTCTGCTTGCCATCCTTGAGCAATTTGGCTGCCTGCTGCAGACGGATGTTGCGGATGAAGCTGTGTGGCGTCTGATTGGTCAGCTCCTTCATCTTGCGGTGCAGGTGTACACGACTGATGCCCACCTTCTGTGCTATCATGTCCACACTCAGGTCGGAATCGTTGATGTTTTCGTTGATAACCTCCATCACCCGTTGCATCAGGGAATTGTCAGGTGTCTGCATTTCTATCTGTTCTACCTGGTGATTCTGGCTTTCATTGCCCGTAAACTTATTGCGCAAAGTGCGGCGCACGGTGAGCAGGTTGATGATGTTGCGATGCAGAATGTCCATGTTGAACGGCTTCAGGATGTAGGCATCGGCACCGGTCTGCAATCCTTCCAGCTGGTCTTCCTCACGGCTCTTGGCTGTTAGCAGGATGATAGGCACATCGTTGGTGTTGATGTTTGATTTCAGCTTGGCGCAGAGGGTGGTTCCGTCCATTTCCGGCATCATGATGTCGCTGATGACAAGGTCTGGCTTATTCTTCAGAATCTCGTTCAGCGCCACCTTTCCGTTAGGGTATGTGCGAATCTTGAAGTCGCTGGAGAGCTGTGCTTTCAGGTATTCCTGAATATCCTCTTCGTCTTCCACAATCACGATTTCTGCCTTGGCTCCCTTGGCAGAGGCTGGCGTAGTATCGGAATTGTTCAAGGTTTCGGCTGGTTGGTCATTGCTTTCTGCCAGCTGTTCTTCCTGTTCTGCTTCAGCAAGTTCATTATTCTGCTCTTTCTTCATCTCTTCTTCCTCGATGATCTCTTCTGGTTTGAGATGATCCTTGCCCAATGGAATGCGGATGATGAACTCGCTTCCGTGCTCAAACTTGCTTCCCTTCTCGCCCTCGTTGTTGCGGGCAGAGATGGTGCCGTAGTGCAGTTCCACGAGCGAGCGGGTGAGGTCGAGACCGATGCCCGTACCGATGTTGCGGTCGCTAGGGTCGGCAGGGGTCTGGTAGAAGCGCTGGAAGATGGTTTCCAACTTATCCTTCGGGATACCGATGCCACTGTCCTTGATGCTGATGTAGGCATGGTGGTCGGTGTGGGTGAGCGAGAGGAGGATGTGGCCTGCCGTAGGGGTAAACTTGAAGGCATTCGAGAGGGTGTTAATTATCACCTTGTCGAAGTTGTTGCGGTCTATCCATACTGGAAGCTCTTCGCAGTTATGCTGGTATTCGAAGTCGATGCTCTTGGCAATGGCTTGCTGCTTGAAAAGGTCGTATTCTTCATTGATGAACGAAACCATATCGGTCTTGCACATACGCATTACCATCTGTCCCTTGTCAATCTTTCTGAGGTCCATCATCTGGTTGATGAGGTGAAGGATACGTTCCGAGTTCTTTCGGATAATCTCGTAGATGCCTTGACGGTGAGGCTCTTTGTCTTCCTTAATCAGGGAGAGCAATGGGGTGATAATCAGTGTCAATGGCGTACGGATTTCGTGACTGATGTTCATGAAGAACTTGATCTTCGCCTCGCCCATCTCTTCGGCGTGGATGTGCTGCTGCAGGATGAGCTGGTCTTCCATCTGGCGCTTGCGGTGGCGCAGGTAGAGCATGATGGCTGCTATGAGGAGCAGCAGATAGAAGAGCTTTGCCCAGATGCTGGCATACCAGGCTGGGTGAACGATGATGGTGAACTCCTTCACCGGTGTTTCGTAGCCGTTGCAGATGGCCTTGATGCGGTATTTGTAGCTGCCGGGAGCCATGTGCGAGAAGGCAAGTTCGTTCTGCCCTGCTGGCACGGTGCGCCAGGCATCGCCGTTGATGCTGTACACATAGCTTATCTGCTCCACATCATTATAGGTGAGGGTAGAGAGCTGCAGGGTAAAGGTGTTGTCTTCGTGAGAAAGCTGGAAATCACGGGAAAAGGTTGACCAGTTGTCCGTGATGGTATAGCTGCCCGACTTCATGCCCGGAGTCACCATCTTGTTGTTCAAGATGAAACCCGAGATAACTACTTTTGCCTGCCATGGGTGCTGTCTTACTTGGTCTGCCTGGAACCAGTTGAGTCCGCCCGAACCGCCTATCAGGATGGTTTTTCTATCCTGTGTGGTGCATACGGAAGCGTCGCTGAACTCGTTGCTCTGCAGTCCGCTTTCGGCATAGAACTTGGTGATTGTTCCGCTCTTGAGAGCCAGTTTGTTGAGTCCCTTGATGGTTCCTAACCATATATTGCCCTGGTAGTCCTCGGTAATGCTTGCCACGCTGTTGTCGGTAAGTCCGTTGGCTGTGGTATACAGTTTTGGCTTGATGCCTTTCCTGAAGTCGAAGCAGAAGGCTCCATCCTCGGTGCCATACCATACGTGGTCTTTGCTATCAACAAACACGCAGTGCGAAAAACTGTTCTTGTTCAGGCAGTTGATGCCCTTGAAGGTGGAAACCCAGCTGTTTCGCTTGCGGTCGAGGCACGCCAGTCCCACAGAGGTGGCTATATACACGTGGTTGCCATCCTTTGATAAGGCCATCTTGATGAGGTAATCGTTGGGCAGGCTGTTGACCTTGAGGTTGTTATCTGCACCATATTTAGCCTTGTAGTTTCTTCGGCTTCCGTCTTTCTGCAGGCAGAAGAGACCTTTGCCCATGGTGGCTATCCAGATGTTGCCCTGTGGGTCTTGTTTGATATCTAAGATGCCCACCGACTTGCTGATGCCCAAATCAACAGGGTGGAAGCTTCCGGCTGCATCCATATAGCCCAGACCGTCGGTATAGGCTCCCACCCAGGTTCTGCCCTGCTGGTCCTTACAGAGGGTGAGCACGGTGTTCTGGTTCAGAAAATGCCCCTCTACGCTGCGGGTTGCTATATTAAATAGGTATAGGCCATCCTTGTCGGTACCCACCCACACCTGGTTGCCCTGGTTGATGCTGAGGCTGGTAACGCAGTTTTCGCCAATCACGTTGCGGTTGCCCAGGCGGAAGCCCATATAGTTGAAGTCGTTCTGTATGTTGCTCTGCATGAACACACCTTTCTGCAGCATGCTCACCCAGATGTTGCCCTGATAGTCTTCTATGATGCTGGTTACCTTGCTCTTGGCCAGGTTCACCAGTCGGCTGAAGAGAGGGTTATCCTGCAGGAATCCGGTCTGAGGGTCATATACATAGATGCCCAGTCCGTCGCAGCCGATATAGAGCTTGTTGTTGCGGCTGATATAGATGTTGTCGATGGGCAGGTTTCCGATGCAGCTGATTCGGGTAAAGACGTTGCTTCCTGCCCTGAGCAGATGTACGCCCTGGTTCTTGCTGGCGAGATAGATGTTGCCCAGGGCGTCCTGCTGGATATCCTGTGCGTCCACGCCTTCGGTACCGGCAAAGTGGGAGGTGACTCTACCGTTTGTTTCCTTGCGGTAGAGTTTTCCGTCTTCGGTGATGATCCAGAGTCTGCCCCGTTTATCTTCCAGGAGTTTGTGGATATATTTCAGTTTTTCCACCTCTCCCTTCATGGCATGGCATTTTTGTTCATCCTGCTTTTTGAGCATGATGCCATAACCGGATGTAGCCACGGCTACGTCTTTATTCTTTAGGGGATATACCTGCTTTACGTAGGTGGCGAGTTCTTTGCCTTTGGAATCGAGCATAGGGATTTTTAGGAATTCGCTTCCCGTAAATTCCAATAGAGAGTTGTTGGTACCTAGCAGGATATGTTCCTTCTCGTCTTGAGCAATGCTATTGATGTAGTTGCTGTTGAGACCTAAAAAATTTGACATATCCTTCTTTATTACGGTGATGTGGTAACCATCGTAGTTATTCAAACCGTTGCGGGTGGCTATCCAGATGAATCCGCTCTTGTCCTGGAACACCTGCGTGGCGAGGTTGCTCGAGAGCTGATTGTCCGTGTTGAAGAGTTTGCCGCTCTGTGCCCATGCCTGGATGGAGAAGAGGCAAATCATCATCGTGATGATTAATTGGCTTATAGTTTTCATGTCTCTTGTTTATATTTATACTGTTATTTTCTGCTTGCAAAAGTACAATTTTTAGTTGGAATATCCCAATAATTCTTTCTTTTTTTGATTACAGGAAACAAATAATATGCCTTTGGGTGTTTATTATCAGGTGATCCTGCATGAACTGGTACAAGGAATGGTACATGAAACAGATGGATACGGGAATTGAGCAGAATGTGAACGATGAAGAAGTTATCGCCACCTATTATTATAATATAGCTGGTGTAAAAGTGAATAAACCTAAAAAAGGTATTTATGTAGTAAAACAATTGTTAAAGGGCGGAAAGACTCGTTCTTACAAAGTTTGTTATTAACGACAAAGTATCTGTTACAAGAGACAAAGTGTATCTGAAATGAAACAAGTATCTTTGCACCCGCGAATAGACAATCATATAAAATATGTGAATGCATAAACTATAAAACATAAATCAAAAATGAATAGAACATGATTGAACAAGTGTTAACAATGAAACGGACAGCAGCCTTATGCTTGGTGGGAGCTTTCTGCAGCCTGAATGCTCAGGCACAGAAGATCCAGGTCAAGGGTAATCTTGTTGACGGTACAGGTGAGCCTCTGATAGGTGCCACTGTAAAAGTAAAGGGAAATCCCGGTGTCGGTGCTGTCACCGACTTAGATGGTAATTTCAGTATCAGTGTTCCTTCAGAGAATTCTATCCTCGTATTTACATACGTAGGTATGAAGACCAAGGAAGTAAAGATTGGTACGAAGAGAGAGTTCAAACTTACCCTCGAAGACGACAATGCCATTGGCGAAGTTGTAGTCGTTGGTTATGGTCAGCAGAAGAAGGCATCTGTCGTAGGTTCCATCACCCAGACTACTGGTGAGGTTTTGGAGCGTGCAGCTGGTGTCAGTGACGTTGGTTCAGCCTTGACAGGTAACCTCCCAGGAGTTGTTACAATCCAAGGCAATGGTATGCCTGGTGAGGAGGAACCTCAGATTATCATCCGTGGTTCTAGTTCATGGAACAATTCCGACCCTCTCGTTCTCGTTGATGGTATTGAACGTCCTCTGAGCAGCGTGGACATCTCTTCTGTGGAGAGCATCTCTGTACTGAAGGATGCTTCTGCTACTGCAGTCTATGGTGTGAAGGGAGCCAATGGTGTCATCTTGGTTACCACCAAGCGTGGTCAGGAAGGCAAGGCAAAGATTGACGTTGGTTTCAATGCTACGTTGAAAGCTCCTTCTAAGTTGCCTAACAAGTACGATTCTTATGATGCGTTGATGCTTCGCAACCAAGTGGTAGAGCGTGAACTGGGCATTTATCCTGAAGGTGTTTCATATCTTCGTCCTCAGTCTTTTATAGACAACTATCGAAACCAGACTACGCAGGAGCAGCGTGAACGTTATGCCAATGTGGATTGGCAGGATGCACTTTTCAAAAAGTCTGCTATGTCCTATAATGCCAACGTGAACGTGAGTGGTGGTACAAAATTCGTTAAGTACTTCGCTTCTGCTGATTTCGTGCATGAGGGTGACCTCTTCCGTGTGTATGACAATGGTCGTAACTACAACTCTGGCTATGGATACAATCGTATCAATGTTCGTAGTAACTTGGACTTTGCCATCACTAGTAGCACTACTTTGAAGGTAAATGTGGCTGGTAGCAATGGCGTAAGAAAAGCTCCTTGGAGTAACATGAGCAATAGTGAGTGGCAGATTGGACAGCAGTGGGCTGGTGCTTATAACATCGCCCCAGATGTGTTCTTGCCACAATATTCTGACGGCACATGGGGATTCTATCCAGCTGCTTCCAATGTAAGTAACTCTGCACAGAATCTTGCTATCGGTGGTACAGCACAGGCTACAACCACTCGTATCAATACAGACTTTACCCTTGAGCAGAAATTGGATTTCATAACCAAAGGCTTGAATTTCCGTGGTACTATCTCTTGGGATAATGTTTTTGTTGAGACAGGACGAGGTATCAATGACTTGAATAATGAAGCCCAGACTAAGTATATCGATCCTGAAACAGGTCAGGTTACTTATGGTAAAGAACTTGAGGGACAGAATAAGTTTGATTGGCAGCAAGGTGTGAACTGGTCAACGGAAGGTGGTTCTGTAGATAATAACCAGACTGTTCGCAACCTCTACTATCAGTTGCAGCTCAACTGGGCTCGCAAGTATGGACAGCATGATGTATCAGCCATGGGCTTGTTCTCACGTCAGGAGAATGCACGTGGTAGTGTGATGCCAAGTTACCGTGAGGACTGGGCGTTCCGTGCTACTTATAGCTATGCTGGTCGTTACAACATCGAGTATAATGGTGCCTATAACGGATCAGAAAAGTTCAGCAAGGACAATCGTTTTGCCTTCTTCAATTCAGGTGCTATCGGATGGACCATTACTGAGGAAAACTTCATGAAGTATCTTCGTGACAAGCACATCGTCGATATGTTGAAGTTCCGTGCTTCCTATGGTGAGATTGGTGATGACAACATAGGTGACCCATTTGATTCTACTCGTCGCTGGTTGTATATGAGTCAGTGGGCGTATGGCGGCAAGAGTACTATGGATCTCGACCATACAGAGAGCATCTATACCTGGTATCGACAGAACACTCTTGGAAATGAGAATGTGAAATGGGAAACAGTTAAGAAAACCAACTTCGGTGTCGATTATGGTTTCTTGGGAGGCTTGATTACTGGTTCTTTGGATTTCTTCTGTGATCGTCGTAATGACATCTTGATTTTCGGCTCCAACCGTTCTGTTCCTTCTTATTTCGGAACGACAGCGCCTACTATTAATAAAGGTAAGGTTCGTACCAGTGGTTACGAGTGGGAATTGAAACTTAATAAGGTGTTTGCTAATGGTTTGCGACTCTGGGGTAATTTCAATATGACCCATGCCAAGAATAAGGTAATTTTGAAGGATGATGCCATCCTTACTCCAAGTTATCAAAAGGAGGCAGGATTTGCCATGAATCAGTATCACTCTTATATAGATAGGGGCTTTATCAATAATATTGATGATTTGATAGGTTCTCCGGCGCACGACTCCAATGACAATCACCGTTTGGTTGGTGACTATTACATTGTCGATTTCAATGGTGATGGTGTTGTTGATAGCAAGGACTCGGCTCCTGTAGGTTATAGCAGTAGTCCGCAGAACACCTATAATGCTACTATTGGTTTCGAATGGAAGGGATTCTCTGCTTTCGCTCAGTTCTATGGAGTAACTGATGTGACCCGTGACGTATCATTGACAAGCTTTGGTAATATGCTTGATAATGTTTATGATACTGGTACTTGGTGGAATAAGAATCAAAGCAATGCAGAATGTATCCTCCCTCGTTGGGGTGCCACTGCTTCAAGTTACACCTATGGTACACAGTTTATGTATGATGGCTCTTACATTCGTTTGAAGAATGTCGAGATTGCTTATACCTGGACCAAGGGTTGGATTAAGGCATTAGGCGTAAACTACCTCAAGGTTTACTTGAATGGTAATAACCTCTGGCTCTGGACTCGTATGCCTGATGACCGTGAGGCAAACCTCGGTGGTGGTGGCTGGATGGGAGCATACCCTACGGTTCGCCGCTTCAACTTAGGTGTTAAATTCTCATTGTAATTTAAAAAAAATATTCAGATGAAAAATAAGATAAAGACATTATTGTTGACGGGATGCGTCTCGCTGGCTCTCGGTACTTCGCTGAGTTCTTGTCAAGACTACTTGGACAAGGAGCCAGACTCAACAGTTTCTGCAGACGATGCCTTTGCTAATTTCCGTAATTTCCAAGGTTTCGTTGAGGAAATATACAACTGTATCCCTGATAAAGAGAAATGTAATTATTGTCCTTCATGGAACTGGGGCGATGATGAAATCTTCAATCCAGAGGGTGATAATAGAATGACCCATCAGGTTGATTTAGGTAACTTCCGTGCATGGGAAACTACTGGTAACTGGCTAAAGCGTGATGGTTCTTCTACTTCCACAAATAAGTTCGACCACGGTATTTGGAACCATGCGTGGTATTGCATCAGAAAATGTAACCTCGGTTTACAGAATATCGACAAGTTTGTGACTGGAAGTGCTGAAGAGAAAAAACTGATAGAGGGTCAGCTCTATTTCTTCCGTGCATGGTGGCATGAGGAATTGATGGAGTATTTTGGTGGTATGCCTTATGTGGATACTTATCTCGATGCCAATGCCGAACTGAATTTGCCACGCCTTTCTTATCAGGAATGCGCTGATAAAGCGGCAGCAGATTTCCGCAAGGCTGCCGATTTGTTGCCTATTAATTGGGATAAGACTTCTGCAGGTGCTGCCACACAAGGTAAGAATGATCTTCGCATCAATAAGATCATGGCTCTTGGTTATCTTGGTAAAACCTATCTTTGGGCTGCTAGTCCTTTGATGAAGAATGGTGCACAGACTGGTGCCAGCAAGAATGGCAAGACTTATGATTATGATCAAGAATATGCTAAGAAGGCAGCTGAGGCTTTTGGTGAACTGCTCTCTCTTGTGGAAGCTGGTCAGACACAATATGCATTGGCAGAGTTTAAGTACTCAGACATCTATAATCATGAGAAATCTGCTGATGCCAATAGCTGTTTTTCTGATATATTCTATACCAAGAAGCAGAACTGGAAAATGCCAGGAACGGTTGAAGCTATCTTCCGTGGTCCATCTGCTGATTTCAATGGCTCTAACTGGAACACCTCTAAGGTCTTTGGCCCTAAGGTACAGAAAGTCGTTGCTCATGATAATGTCATTCACCAACCTACGGCCAACCTTGTAGAGGCTTATGGAATGGCTAACGGAGAACCAATCTATTTGGTTGAGAATGGTCAGTATGTACTTAATCCAAAGTCTGGTTTCGACCCTGCCCATCCTTTTAAAAATCGTGATCCCCGTTTCTACCACGATATCGTCTTTGATGGTTTTAAGTATTTGAACGGATCACCTGGTCAGTATGCAGATTTACAGTATTGCCAATTATATACGGGTGGTAATATGCGCCCAATAGCAAATGCAAGCCGTACGGGTTATTTCATCCAGAAGTTGGTGCCTCATACTTGTAATGAAGTGGATAAAGATTACGACTGGGGTGCAGCTTTCCACTGCTATTTGCCATATATGCGTCTTGCAGACATATACTTGATGTATGCAGAGGCTTGTGCTGCATTCGGTGGTGCTACTGGTAAGTCTTCAAACTTTAGTAAGACCGCAGAAGATGCAATTAATACACTTCGCGACCGTTGTGGTGCAGGTCATGTTGCTCCAGAATTTGTTGCAGACAGCCATAAGTTCATGGACGAGGTCCGTCGTGAGCGTGAGGTAGAACTTTCTTTCGAAGGATTCCGTTTTTGTGACTTGCAGCGTTGGTTGCTTCTGACAGAGGCACCATATAATCAAAAATTCTCACAGGAGTTTGACCGTGTGGAAAGTGCAGACTTCTATAAGAATCATGATCCTAAGGACGCTGAGGTTGCCAATTATCGCAGAGAGTTGATATTGACTCGTAATTTCAATGCCAAGCACTATTGGTTCCCATTGCCAATCAAGGAGACTCAGCTCTATCCAGAGTTTAGTCAAAATCCAGGCTGGTAAGGTTTAAAATTATAAATTAGTAATACTAAATGAATAATGATAGTATGAATTCAAGATTCAAATCATATAATTATAAGCTTTTTGTAGCAAGTCTCGTGGCTTTGGCTCCTCTTGGTGCCAATGCCAAGACTGCACAGACAAGCGAATCCGACACAGCCAGTGCCGACAAGGAGATGGTTCAGGTGGCTTACCGAAAGGTAGCCAAGGATGACCTCTTGGGCGGTGTGTCTGTAGTCGATGTAGAGAACTTGATGAAGAAGAACTACCATACTTATAGCCTCGACAATATGCAAGGTTATGTAGGTGGTTGGAATGGCAATTCTCTCTGGGGTATGGATGCCGACAACGCTGGTTATCTCGTCTTGGTAGATGGTGTGCCTCGTGAAGCTAACAACGTTCAACCAAGTGAGATTGCACAGATATCTTTCCTCAAGGGTGCGCAGGCTGTAGTGCTCTATGGTAGCAAGGCTGCCAAGGGTGCTGTAGTCATAACCACCAAGCGTGGTCATAATGACGGCTTGAAGGTCGAGGTGCAGGCTAATGCAGGTTTGAATGTAGCAATGTCTTATCCTGAGTATCTTAGCAGTGCAGAGTATATGACTCTCTATAACGAGGCTCGTCGTAATGATGGTCTGTCTGAGCTTTATTCTGCTGAGGACATCTATAATCATGGAGCAGGTTTGAACCCTTATCGTTATCCTAATCTCGATTTCTATTCTTCTGATTATATCAGAAAGATGAACAGCCGTTATGAGGCTACTGCAGAAATCAGCGGTGGTGGTAAGCGAGCTCATTTCTATAGCAATATCAACTATTATCGCCAGGGCGATTATTTCAAGTTTGGTGAGGCTAAGAATAATAATACCCAGCGCTTCAGCGTTCGTGGTAATGTGGATATAGACATTACTGATGATATTAAGGCTTGGGTCAACTCCAGTGCAACCTTCTATGATTCTCATTCTGCAAAGGGTAATTACTGGGAAGCTGCTTCTACTTGGCGTCCTAATTTTCCACAGAATGCAGCTCCTCTTATCTCCACAGATATGATAGCCCCTAATGCTAAGGCTGCTTGGGACTTGATGAGCGTTGCAAAGTTGGTAGATGGCAAATATTTCCTTGCTGGTACTCAGGCAAACTCCTCTAATGTTTTTGCTGATATCTATTCTGCAGGAAGTAGTAAATTTACTAGTCGTCAATTCCAGTTTGATACGGGTGTCAATATCAACTTGCACAAGGTGTTGAAGGGCTTGTCTTTCGAGACTCATTTCGCAGTTGACTATGCTACCTCTTATAATACTTCTTTCGATAATAGCTATGCTGTTTATATCCCAACATGGGCTAACATCGATGGCAAGGATATGATTGTCGCATTGAAGAAGGAAGGTGAGGATAAAAAGTCTGGCAACCAGAACATCAGCGGAAGTACAGATAACCAGACCATGTTTTTCTCTGGTCAGTTAAACTACAACAATACTTTCAACAAGGTTCACAATCTGTCGGCAATGTTGATAGCTTCTGGCTTCCAGCAGTCGAAGTCTGGACAGTATCATAAGAACTCTAGTGCCAATCTTGCATTCGACGCTTCTTACAATTATGCCCAGAAGTATTACGCAGATTTTGGATTAGCTGCCATTCACTCTGCCCAGTTGGCTCCAGGTCATCGTGAGGCTCTCTCACCATCACTTTCTTTGGGTTGGAGACTCAAGAATGAGTCTTTCTTGAAGAATTCCAAGGTGGTAGATGACATGATGATTAGTGTATCAGGTAGTATTATCAATGAGGATATTGATATAGCAAATGGTGACAATCGCTACTATCTCTATCAGAGTATTTGGACTTCTGATTTCGGCTATGGATGGTATGATGGATCTAGCGATAAATACACCTATTCAAAAAGAGGTGAGAACAATGACCTTGATTTTATCAAGCGCAAAGAGTTGTCTCTGAATTTCAAGACATCCTTGTGGCAGAAATTGGTGACATTGGATGCAAGTTTCTTCATCAATTCGATGGAGGGTTATCTCATCTCTTCGCCAACATTCTATCCTTCTCATTTGAATACTGGTTATCCAGCGGCTTCGTTTATGCCTGTACTTAATTACAACAATAATAGTAGAGTAGGATTTGATTTCGCTGCCAACTTCAATAAGAAGGTAGGTGATGTGGATCTCTCACTTGGTGTGACAGGTACTTACTATACAACCAAGGCTACCAAACGAGATGAGAACAACGTAGAGCAGTATCAGAACAGACAAGGAAAGGCACTTGATGGCATTTGGGGCTACAAGAGCGCAGGTCTCTTCAAAGACGAGGAGGAAATCAAGAATTCTCCAGACCAAAGCTATTTTGGTGGAACAGTTAAACCTGGTGACATCAAGTATGTGGATGTAAATGGTGATAATAAAATTGACCAATACGACCAAGTCTTCTTGGGTAAGGGTGGTTGGTACGGAGCACCATTCACGCTTGGTGTCAATCTTACAGCTAAGTGGAAGAACTTTACCTTCTTCGCTCTTGGTACCGGTAACTTCGGTGCTTGGGGAGTCAAGAACAATTCTTATTGGTGGGTAAAGGGCGATAGCAAATATTCTGCTGTAGTTCGTAACCGATGGACAGAGGAAACCAAAGAGACTGCAACCTATCCTCGTTTGACATCTCTTGATGGTAACAACAACTTCCAGACATCAGACTTCTGGATGTACAAGACAGATGCTTTCCGCTTGGCTAAGGTCCAGGTAACTTACGACTTGCCTAGTACTTTGTTCCAAAAGACATGGCTTAAGGGGTTGTCGGCATACGTAAGCGGAGCTAACTTGCTTACCATTTCAGGAGAGCGCGAAGTCTTAGAGATGAACGTTGGGTCTGCGCCTCAGACACGCTATTATAATATAGGTGTAAAGGCAACATTCTAATCATTTTAAAATGTAGAAAGAAATGAAAGTAAAAAATATATTTATATTAGCAGCAATGTCGCTTACTTTGGCTTCTTGCTCAGATCTTTTCGAGCCTGCAGAGGAAAACAACCGTGGCTTGGATGAGATTTACAATGAGCCAACATACGCTCAGGGACTATTGGGATATGGTTATGCGATGCTTCCTTACAATACCAAGAGTGTTACTGATATTGCTACAGATGACGCTGTAACCAATAACTTGACAGATAACTGGCTCAAGATGGCTACAGGTTCTTGGACAGCTAATAGCGATCCTATGTCTAAATGGACAAGTGGTCGTGCTACTATCCAATATCTCAATATCTTCCTTCAGGAGGTAGATAAGGTAAACTGGGCAAAGGACGAGAATGCCCGTAAGATGTATTGTGATAGCCGTAAAGGTGAAGCTTATGCTTTGAGAGCTCTCAACTTGTATTATCTTTTGATGAATCATGGTGGATGGACAGCCGATGGCAAACTGCTTGGTGTTCCTAATTTGACAGAACCAGAGACTTCTACTGATGATTTCAACAAGCCACGTAATACATTCCAAGAGTGCTTGGATCAAATCTATAGCGATTTGGACGAGGCTGCCAAGCTTCTCCCTCTTGATTACAATGATTTGACTGATGATAACGCTGTTCCTGCCAAGTATAAGGAAATCGGAGTAAAGACCGCAGGAGACTACAACCGTGTGTTTGGTTCCATTATGCGTGGTCGTATCAGCGGTCGTATCGCTGAGGCTATTCGCTCACAGGTATCTTTGCTTGCAGCTAGTCCTGCTTTCTCTGAAGGTACAAACGTGGATTATGCTAAGGCTGCTGACGATGCAGCTACCGTTCTTGACCGTATCAATGGTGTGAGTGGTTTGTCTGCTACAGGTAATAATTGGTTTATGCAAACCAAGGAAATCGATGCGCTCGGCTCAGGTGCTTGTCCTGCTGAAATTCTTTGGCGTGGCAGTCGTACCAATGGTGCTGATGACTGGGATTTTGGTCTGAACCAAGAGTCTGATAATTTCCCTCCGTCTCTTTATGGTAAGGGTAGAATCAACCCAACTCAGAATCTGGTCGATGCATTCCCTGCTGTAAATGGTTATCCTATCAACGATGCCCGTTCTGAGTATGATAAGTTGAATCCTTACAGCAATCGAGATCCTCGTCTTGACCTTTATATCATTCATGATGGTAGTACTTATAAGGGAAAGACCATTCATACAGACATTACGACGGCTAATAACAATGATGGTTTGAATAAGATTTCCAATTCTACTCGTACAGGCTATTACATGAAAAAGCTGTTGCGTGAGGATTGTAATCCTGACCCTAATTCAAAGAATGCTCAGTATCATTATCCTGTGTATATTCGCTATACTGAGATATTCCTCGATTACGCTGAGGCTGCCAACGAGGCTTGGGGACCAACGGGTAAGGGAACTCACAACTACTCAGCTTACGATGTAATCAAGGCAATCCGTCATCGTGCCGGAATTGGCGAGTCTGGCGAGGATCCATACTTGGATGAGTGCGCTGGTAGCAAAGAGAAAATGCGTGAGTTGATTCGCAACGAGCGTCGTTTGGAACTTTGTTTTGAAAATAAGCGCTTTAGTGACCTTCGCCGTTGGAAAGCTCCTCTAAATGAGGCTGCGCGTGGTGTAGAAATCACTTCAGTGGCTGGTGTTCCATCATACAAAGAAATGAAGGTTGAGGATCGCAGCTATAAAGATTACATGTATTACGGTCCTATACCACAGAGCGAAATATTGAAGTGGAGCAACTTGCAGCAGAATAAGGGCTGGGAAGTAAAAAATAACGACTAATATTTAAAATGATGAAAACAATGAAGATAAGCAAATATTTGTCCATGGCTGCATTGGGAATCTTGGCTTTTGGCTTTAACTCTTGTGAGAATGGCAACCAAGAATTTCCTGATTATGAGGGCGGTACTACTGTATATTATCCTTATCAGTATATCGAACGTTCTGTAGTTTTAGGCAATGATGAGAATCGCGATAATACGGATGATAACAATCATGTATTGTATATCGTATCTACAATGGGTGGAGCATATAATGGAAAAAACATCACATTGAATGTAGATGTTGATAATTCATTGTGTGACAATCTGTATTTTGAGGATGGAGTCACTCCTGTAAAGCCAATGCCTAGCAATTATTATACAATTCCTACCAAGACGGTTGCGTATAATGGGAAATTGCAGGGACGTCTTCAGGTTAAGTTGGAGGATGCTTTTTTTGCTGACCCTGATTGTGCAAAGAATACCTATGTAATCCCAGTTTGCATCAAGGAAATGGTGGGAGCCGATCATATTCTTTCGGGTTCTCCTTTCGTTGCAGGTACAACTCCTGTTCGTACTGATGCTTCAGCTTGGTCTGTTGCTCCTAAGGATTATATCCTTTATTGCGTTAGGTTTATGAATCCATGGGATGGCTATTATTTCCGTAGAGGAACTGACAAGATTACAGAGAATGGACAAACTCATGAGGTAAAGCGTGAAGGTGCAACTCTTGAAAAGGATGAAGTGAGTCGAATTACAACCAAGAGTTTGAAGGAATGTAATTTCGTAGTCTCTGTAAATAAAGCTGACGGCTCAAAGGTCTCTTGCAACTTGAAACTTACGTTCGATGATAATGGTAATTGTACCGTTACTTCTGATACAGAGGGCATGACTGCTTCTGGTTCAGGAAAGTTTGTAGAAAAGGGAGCTAAGTTGGCTTGGGGTAACAAGGATCGTGACATCCTGACTCTCAATTACAAGGTTGATTTCGGTTCTGGTATTGCTTTGGAAACATCCGATCAGTTTGTTGCCGAGACTCGTGGTAACACCAATGGTGTTGTTCAATTCAGTCCTCAGTATATCAAGAAGTAATATTCTTGATAGATAAGTGTCATTCTAATAATTTGATTATTATGAAATTGAAAAATATTAATTTAGGTTTAGGCTTGGTGGCTCTCTTGGCTTTGTCTTCTTGTGCTGATGACAAGTTCTCGGAGTACAGAACTGATATGACCAAGAATTTGAAGGATTATCAGTATCTGAATAACTACGAGCCTTTGAAGAAATACGTGGAAGATATGAAAGCTGCCGGCAAGTGCAATCCCGACTTTAAGTTGGGCATTGCGCTCGAAGCAGCCGAATTCAACAAGCAGGAACTTGTATATTGCCTTGCTGGTAGCAATTTCAATGAAATGACTGCTGGTAATGCCATGAAAATGTCTTCTTGTGTGAAAGATGATGGCAGTACGGATTTTTCGTTAGTCAAGGAGTTCGTCAAGAATGCGCAAGATGCAGATATGACGATTTATGGTCATACGCTGGCTTGGCATTCTCAGGCAGCCAATAAGTACCTCAAAAATCTTATCAAGGATAAGGAACTGCCACCTGATCCAAATGGTGGAAACAAGTACTTGGAGATTGCTTGTGGCGAAGCTGGTGCCAACAAATGGGATAAACAGATTAGTTATGTGTTGCCTAAGGCATTGGTTAAGGGACAAAGTTACGTGATGACCGTTAAGGTAAAGGCTTCGGATGGTGGAACTTTTGCTGCTTGGCCTATTTGGGAAGCAAGTGATAATAAAAACCAATGGGGTGGTAGTAATGATGTTCAGTATATGGAAGATTATGACATCACTAACGATTATTCTACTTTGAAGTGGGAGTTTACAGCCAATTTCCCTATTGATAAGCTCCAGTTTGTGTTCGGTAACGTAGGAGGAACCATTTCTTGCGATGACTTTAAGTTGACGAAAGCTGGTTCTGATGAGAATCTTATTGAAAATGGAGACTTTGCAAAAGAGTCGGCTCATGGTTGGAATCCGACTGGCTGTACCATCAAGGTGGCTTCTGCAGCCGCATCTAAAGAGGTAGAACAACTAGTTCATGAGAAAACCTATACTGATGGACCTTTCCCATTCTTTGCTATGGGATGCGAACCACCTGTTGTGAATGGTGCTATCCATTTTGTTCCAACAGGAGATTGGTCTCAGTTCTTTGTTATGCCAGGTGGCGAAAATACGCTTTCTGAGGAGGGTAATTATGTGGTTTATCTTGACTTGTCTGCTTCAAAGGATGCTAGTGGAGTAGAATTGACTATGCAGAATGGTTGGGGTGGCAGTGACCAGCAAATTACTGTAAGTGTACCTGTTTCTGCTGGTCGTCATACCGTAAAACTTCAGATGCCTAATATTGCTGGAGGTAATTATGATATTATCTTGAAACCACAGACAGCAGATGCTACTTTGGATGTACATTCTGTTAAGGTTTGTCAGGTCAAGAATCTCAACTCCATTCCTCTTACAGATGAAGAGAAGAAGAAAGCTCTTACCACTGCCATGGGAACTTGGATTGATGGTATGATGGAGGCTACTGATGGTTATGTTACTACATGGGAAGTCGTTAATGAGGCGATCTCTGGTAAGGTTGGTGCTGATGGATTCAATGAGTTGCAGCATGCAACTAATGCTCCTGCTTCTGATGTAGCCAATAGCTTCTACTGGCAGGATTATCTCGGTGATATCGACTATGTTCGTACAGCCGTAAGAGATGCACGTAAGAGCTTTGCTGAGCACAATGGTGATCCATCTAAGTTGAAGCTCTTTATCAATGACTACAACTTGGAAGGTTACTGGGATCAGCACGCTAAGCTGAAGAGCTTGATCCACTGGATTGGTCTGTGGGAAGATCCTAATGCAGAGGAGCCTGTTGTTATCGATGGTATTGGTACACAGATGCACGTAACATGCTATGGTGATGCAACTAAGCAGGCTAAGCTTCAGAGCGACATCGAAGAGATGTTTAAGTTGATGGCTAAGACAGGTAAGCTCGTCAAGATTTCTGAGCTTGATATGGCTTATGAGGATGAGGCTGGTACTTCTGTTACCTTCGACAAGATGACTGAGGAGCAGCACAAGCAGATGCGTAGTTTCTATACATTCATCATCCAGAAGTACTTCGAGCTGATTCCACAGGCTCAGCAGTATGGTATCACTCAGTGGTGTGCTACTGATTCTCCTAAGGATTCAGGTTGGCGTCCAGGTTGCCCTACAGGTCTTTGGGATAGCAACTATCTCCGCAAGCACACATACGCAGGTTTCGCTGCTGGTCTTGGTGCTCCAGAATATTGGAAGGAAGCCAAGTAATTACTCTAAAAGACATTAGTTTTAGGTTTTATCATACAAAGATTAACCGAAAAAAATGTTAGTCGTTAAGGTTGGTCGTGTCGTGATGACATGACCAATTTTTTATCCAAAAGCATCTCTATAATTGATATTTAACATATAACAAATGAGACGTTTAATAATTATCGCATCTCTTTTCATGAATCTGTGCCTTCCTATGGGGACACAGGCAAGTAATGGGGGCAATGTAAGCCCCGATCCTAATTTTCAAATTTATCTCTGTTTCGGACAGTCGAACATGGAGGGTAATGCCGCCATTGAAGACATCGACCGGACAGGAGTAAATCCAAGATTCATGGCTATGTATGCCGTGGATGATGAGAAGGCAGGATGGAAAAAGGGACAGTGGCATACCGCTGTCCCTCCCCAGGCTCGTCCTAGTACTGGCCTTACTCCTGTAGATTATTTCGGAAGAAAGATGGTGGATAACCTGCCAGACAGCATCAAGGTGGGAACCATCACCGTGGCTGTGGGTGGCGCCAGCATCGACCTCTTCGACAAGCGCACCTGCAAGGCGTATCTGAAGAAGCAGCCCGACTGGATGAAGAACTTCGCTTCCCAGTATAACGGCAATCCATACGCCCGACTCATCGAGCTTGCCAAGATTGCCCAGAAGCAGGGTGTCATCAAGGGAATCCTGCTGCATCAGGGAGAAACCAACAATGGTGATGTCAACTGGCCCAACCGGGTGAAGACCGTGTATAACGATATTCTGAAAGAGTTGCACCTGAAGGCAGAAGATGTACCTTTGCTCGTGGGCGAAACCGTTCAGAAAGACCAGGGCGGCAGCTGCTGGCAGCATATCGCCATCGTGGATGATATCGCCAAGACTATCCCTACTGCCCACGTCATCTCTTCCAAGGGATGTCCGCAGCGTGGCGATGGATTGCATTTCATTGCCGAAAGCTATCGCACCATGGGTAAGCGTTATGCCAACATGATGCTCTCGCTGCTCGGCATCATTCCGGATGCCAATTATCCACGTGTGGATAAAGACCGCCGTGCCTACGTCAAGCTCCATGCTCCTGAGGCAAAGCAGGTCATCTTCGACATTTGCGGAAAGAAGTATCCGATGAAGAAGGATTTCGACGGCGACTGGTATGGTGTTTCAGACCCATTGGTAGTGGGCTTCCACTATTATTTCCTGAACGTGGATGGTGTACAGGTAGTAGATCCTGCCAGCGAAACCTACTTCGGTTGCTGCCGAGAGGCGAGTGGCTTTGGGGGTTCTGTGGGGGGCGAAAGCAAATACTACACCACAATC
>OGOX01000875.1_pt1 | contig 20949 bp, 22 predicted proteins | sample 1552761 | NCBI WGS metagenome assembly OGOX01 (sample SAMEA2580212, study PRJEB22360) | human gut metagenome | biome: human gut; feature: human-associated habitat; material: faeces | place: Denmark | collected 2008/2010
ATGGATGGTGCTATCCTTGTTGTTGCTGCTACTGATGGTGTTATGGCTCAGACAAAGGAGCATATCCTTCTTTCACGTCAGGTTGGTGTTCCTTACATCGTTGTATTCCTTAACAAGTGTGATATGGTAGACGATGAGGAGCTTATCGAGCTCGTTGAGATGGAAGTTACAGAGCAGCTTGAGGAGTACGGATTTAATGATTGTCCTATCGTTAAGGGTTCAGCTCTTAAGGCTCTTGAGGATCCAATGGGACCTTGGGGAGACAAGATCATGGAGCTTATGGATACAATTGATTCATATATTCCAGATCCACAGAGAGATACAGATAAGCCATTCATCATGCCTGTAGAGGACGTATTCACAATCACAGGTCGTGGTACAGTTGCTACTGGTAGAGTAGAGGCTGGTGTAATTCACCTCAATGATGAAGTTGAGATCGTTGGTATCAAGCCAGAGATCCAGAAGACAACAGTAACAGGTATCGAGATGTTCAGAAAGCTCCTTGACGAAGGTCAGGCTGGTGATAACATCGGTGCCCTTCTTCGTGGTATCAAGAGAGAGGATATCGTAAGAGGACAGGTTCTTTGCAAGCCAGGTTCAATTACATGTCATACAAAGTTCACAGCACAGGTTTACGTTCTGACAAAGGACGAGGGTGGTCGTCATACACCATTCTTCAACAACTATCGTCCACAGTTCTACTTCAGAACAACAGACGTTACAGGTGTATGTAACCTTCCAGCTGGTACAGAGATGTGCATGCCTGGTGATAACGTAGAGATGACAATCGAGCTCATCCACCCAATCGCTATGAGCCAGGGTCTTACATTCGCTATCCGTGAAGGTGGTAGAACTGTAGGTTCAGGAAGAGTTGCTTCTATCATCGAGTAATCGCTGATAAATCGCATAAATAAAGGATTTTCAGACCTTCGAGGGTTCGCCCTCGGAGGTCTTTTTTTCTGCCTGAAAATGGAATTTAATCTTTCTTGAAATAATAACCATGGAGGAAGATTAAATGAATCAAGTAAATTGCCCTATTTGTGGAACGAAATGTGTAAAATCCGGAAAGACAAAAGCTGGATCACAGCGTTGGTTTTGTAGAGAATGCAAATCGTTGTTAACACACGAGATAGATAATAATTCAAAGAAATTACAAATCTTCCTTGGTTGGTTGTTTGGTAAAGAGTCACAATCAGAGATGCTTGGTGAGGGGAGAACATTCAGGAGAAAGACATCAAAAATTTAACCTATACCCCAAGATATACAAGTGATGGCAGAATGGTTGGGAGCGATAAACAATTTGAAGATGTAGGGGCGGGTGGAACAGGTGGGAAGGATGAATAATATTAAAGAAAATACTTGTAATAAATATGAAATCCCTGCCAAAATGTTTACTGTTATTTAATATTTGAGTGAAGAATTTTAATAGACAAATAAACACCATAGAAGTATAATGAACAGAAAAAGAAGGGGGAAGTTTTTATAATAGAAGCACCTGAAAGATTCAAATTAGAAGATACCACAATATGGTCTTTTCCTGAAAGAGGAAACTGGGCTACACATTCAGGAAAATACAGAGGAAACTGGTCTCCGTATATTCCTAGAAATATCATCTTACGATACTCCAAGAAAAAAGATTGGATACTAGATCAATTCTTAGGCAGTGGCACAACGTTGATTGAAGCAAAGTTATTGGGAAGAAATGCAATCGGCGTTGATATAAATTCTGAAGCTGTCAAATTATCTAACACAAATCTAAATTTTACTTGTCAAGAAAAATCAAAAATATTCACCAAACAAGGAAACGCAAACAATTTATTATTTATAAAAGACGAAAGTATGGATCTTATCTGTACACATCCACCATATGCAGACATTATACAGTATAGTAAAGAAATCCCAGGAGATATTTCCCGTCTAAAATACGAGGATTTTTTGAAGGAACTGGAAATGGTTGCAAAAGAATCATATAGAGTGTTAAAAAAGCAAGGAATATGTGCATTTATGATTGGAGATATACGGAAGAAAGGCTATGTGCTACCATTGGGAATGAATTCTATGCAAAAATTTGTTGATGCAGGATTTAAACTTAAAGAAATTATTATAAAAGAGCAACATAATTGTCGTTCTACTGATTATTGGGAGGGAAGAGAAAGAAAATTCTTAATGCTGGCACATGAATATATTTTTATATTGGAGAAAGCAGGCGATCATAATCCCATTTGAAATGAAAGAAATAGTCTTTATTGAATAGAAACATATGTTTGCAAAAAAGTCTGCGATCGCTGAAATAAATGTTGATATGACTGAAATCAAATGGTAGAATAACGACATAGCAATATTTTAGAAAAAATGGTTTAGAGGTTAAAATATGGCGGTCAGTTATAAAAAATTATGGAAATTACTTATCGATAGAGATATGAAAAAGAAAGATTTATGTGAGGCTGCAGGTATCAGTCATGCTTCGGTGGCTAAACTTGGAAAAAATGAAAATGTTACAACGGATGTGCTGGTGAAAATTTGCACTGCCTTAAAATGTGATATCAGTGATATCATGGAAATAAAAGAGGTTGAAAGGGAAAAGGCGTGATGGAACAAGTTCTAAAGAAAGAAAAACAGATACAGGCAAAGCCTATTTTGAAATGGGCCGGCGGGAAAACCCAGATGTTAGGGGATATCATGCCTAAAATTCCTCAGAAATATGGAAAATATATAGAGCCATTTATTGGCGGTGGCGCATTGTTTTTTGCATTAAGCCCGGATAAAGCAATAATCGCAGATAGCAATTCAGAATTGATTAACATGTATCGACAAGTTGCTGATAACGTAGAGACTGTTATTTCATATCTGAAAAAATATAAAAATACTAAAGAGGATTTTTATGAAGTACGTTCGTTAGATTGGCTTAAATTAAAAAAAGAAGAAGCAGCAGCGAGAACGATTTATTTGAATAAAACATGTTTTAATGGTTTATATCGTGTCAATAAGAAAGGACAGTTTAATGTTCCGTTTGGTAAATATAAAGCTCCAAACTTTTGTGATGAGGAAACTTTATATGCTGCATCAGATGTGTTGAAAAAAGCAACTATAACATGTGGAGATTATTTGTCAGTATTGAAAGAATACGCAGAACAGGGGGACTTTATCTTTTTAGATCCCCCGTATTTGCCAATTTCAGAATATTCAGATTTTAAGAGATATACAAAAGAACAATTTTATGAAGAAGATCATGTAGAATTAGCGAAAGAGGTCAAAAGATTACAGGAATTAGGTTGTCATGTAATATTGACCAATTCTAATCATCCATTGGTACATGAGCTATATGCGGATTATAAGATTGAGGTTATACAAACCAAAAGGTATATTTCTTGCAACGGAAGTAAAAGAAAAGGCGAGGATATTATAGTAGATATTTTGCCAAAACAAAAAACTATGTTAAAAATAGTTCCGAAACCTTTACCTGAACAGGTAATGAAATATCCGGCCACTAGATATATGGGCTCTAAAAGTAAATTATTACCTCAAATTTGGGCTGTTGCTTCACAATTCAATTTTGACTCAGTAGTGGATCTGTTTTCTGGCTCTGGCATTGTAGGTTACATGTTTAAAGCTCAGGGAAAAACTGTAATTAGCAATGATTATATGGCAATGTCAGCAACCTTTACCAAGGCAATGGTAGAAAACAATAATGTTGTATTGCCATTGGACGAGGCGAAAAAATTATTGATTGAAAAAAGAGAGTCTGATCATTTTGTAGAAGAGACATTTCGGGGCTTATATTATAAAGATGAGGAAAATAGGTTAATAGATGTTTTGCGGACTAATATTGTTGCTATTAGAGATCAATATAAGAAAGCAATTGCAATGACAGCATTGATTAGAGCTTGTACAAAGAAAAGACCAAGAGGAATTTTCACATATACTGGAGATCGGTATAATGACGGAAGAAAAGATTTGCAGAAATCTTTAGAACAGCAATTTTTGGAAGCAGTGGAAAGTATTAATAATGCAATTTTTGATAATGGTTGTGAAAATAAATCTAAACATGGCGATGCAATGGAAGTAAAAATTAAGCATCCTGATTTAGTATATATTGATCCACCGTATTATTCTCCATTGTCAGATAATGAATATGTACGTAGATATCATTTTGTCGAAGGTCTGGCACGAGATTGGAAAGGTGTCGAAATACAGGAAAATACAGTAACAAAGAAATTTAAGTCATATCCGACACCGTTTTCAACTAGAAAAGGTGCTGCGGATGCTTTCGATAAGTTGTTTAAAAAGTTTTCCGACAGTATTTTGATTGTATCTTATTCTTCTAATAGTCAACCAACACAAGATGAAATGGTTGCACTTATGTCTAAATACAAAGAACATGTAGAGGTAGTTCCAATAGATTATACATATTCTTTTGGAAATCAGAAACATGCTAAGACAAATCGAAATAAGGTACAGGAATATTTATTTGTTGGATTTAACGGAGAAGATTTATGGAAGAAAAAATAGATATCTGGTTAGTAGGAAATACTGGATTACGAAATCCAAATAGAATACAGGAAGGCTTTAAAGTATTTGCAAATTCACCGTACGTGGGAAAACTTCGTGGTAAAGAAAATGAAATTGGCTTTATGAATTTTCTTAATGACCAAGGAATTATCCAAAATGAAGCAGGTAAGGATACATCTGGTAGTCATGCTCGGAAATGGCGTTTGATGTTTTCAAAAAATGGTTTTATCTATCCACAAGTAAAGAAAAAAGATGGAGATCAAGATGAACTGGGTCAGTTAGATGATATAACACCATTTGGACGAGCTTTTTTAAAGGCAGATACGTATCCAGCAGTGCAAGAATGTTATTTAAGGGCACTAAGTGTTGAACAGTTTGCTATGCCAGATGGGAATTCTTATTTTTCGCCATTGAGATGGATACTGGCGATTATGTTGGAATTAGAAAGAAGAACGGGAAGTTCCGAGATCGCCAGAATAGAATTTGCATTATGGGGTCATACGACAAATCCAAGTTATTCAATCGAAAAAGTCGTGGATAATATTTTAGATCTGCGTATTCGTAGAAAACAAGCACCGTCAAAACGTAATTTTGACAAGAAAGAAGTTGCAGAACGTGGAAAACACTATGATAAGAAATCAGATAATTTTCTTGATTACAGTGACATGAACATGCGATACTTACGTATTTCTGGAGTGCTACAGCGAAAAGGTAGGGGAATGATTATCGTCCCAGCCAAGCATATTTTGGCTGAAAAACTGGCAAAATCAACATCCAATGAAGAATCAATAATGATTCAATATAAAAGATTGTGTGAAGGTGCAGAATTACCGACGGATAATTTGGACACTGCTAAAGCTTTATTGAATGATTTAATGAAGCAGATGAAGGAAAGACATATTCTGTTTGATATTAGTGATCTACAGTTAAATACTGCAACAGAAATTAATATTGCTAGAAAAAGTTTAGAAAATCTTTTATCTCAGACAGATGAAATCCAGTATGCGAAAGAACAATGTAATCAATGGCAGGAAATAGCAGATTATATGGAGTTATTGATTAAAGGTGGAGGAAAGCGTACATACGATGATGATAATGTTATTGAAGTACCAAAAGATGAGACTCCGGCATATTTGGAGTGGATTTTATGGAGAGCTTCTTTAGCTATTGATCACATGGTCAATAAACCTTATGAAGTAAGAGGATTTAAATTAGATTCTGATTTTCTTCCAGTATCTGCCGCTGGTGGAGGAAAAGGTGATCTATATTGCGAATTTAATGATTTTACAATCTTAACGGAAGTTACGATGTCTACGTCATCACGCCAAGAAGCAATGGAGGGCGAGCCTGTAAGAAGGCATGTGTCAGATGCTGTCTTAAAATATGATAAGCCAGTATATGGAATGTTTATTGCTGTGAAAATAGATACAAATACGGTAGAAACATTCAGACATGGAATTTGGTATGCACGAGGAGATTTAAAGCAGAGATTGGACATTGTTCCGCTAACATTAGCCCAGTACAGGGAATATTTTATGGCGATGTTTAGAACAGGGCACGCTAGTCCAGAGAAACTACGAGAATTGATTTTGCTATGTGAAACCAGAAGAGATATTTTGAATGCACCAAGATGGAAAACTTATATAGATATTGCGATTAATGAAAAGATCAATGGAATGGAGCAACAAGGAAAATTAGCACATGAAAAGAAAAATTCGGTTATTTCACCTGGAACGTTAGTGAATAGTCCAATAGCAGGAAAAGGACAAGTAATAGCAATTGAAGTGGGTCTGCCGAATTGCCAAGCAAAATTGGTCGAATTTCCATATTTAAATGAAATTCCGGAAGAACTGAAGATTGATACAGACGGAAGAAAGGTGAATCATGACCGTTTTGGAGAAGGAACGATATTGGCATATGTCATTGCGTTTAAAAATATGATTGTACGGTTATCTTGGGAAGAGACAATCAAGATAACAGTTTGATATATATAGAAAGGATGGGAAAAATGGATTTGACATCAGTACCTAAAAGTATAGATGATGCATTACGAGTACAAAGGAAATATGTGATTCCTAGATTTCAACGAGAATATGCATGGGAAAACGAAGAGTTACAAACAATATATGAAGACCTTATAGAAAATATATATATTAGGAATGATACGTTTTATACGACCGATTATTTTATAGGATCATTAGTGTTAGTTGGTGACGATGATGATACCAGTAAAATAGAACGCTTAGTAGTAGATGGTCAACAAAGGTTAATGACTTTTACTATTGCATTTGCTGTTTTGACGCAAAAATTCAAAGAATTAGGTCAAGAAAGATTGGGTGAGAAGACACACTTAAATGTAATGGGAGAGGATAATGACGGAAATCCATACGCAAAATTGGTTAACGAAAATCCTAAACCGTTTTTTCAAAAAAGAATTCAACGAAAAGATATAGATTTTAATGCTATACCTGAGACAAATGAAGAAAAAAGGATATTGAATGCATATAACTTCTTTGATCGTTAATTAAAAGAAACAATTTTAATCAAGAATATTCGAGATAATAATTCAGGAGCTGGTGACATAAATTATTTAGATGCTTTGAAAGCATTTAGAGACCAGATTTTAAAATGTAAAGTTATTTATGTAACAGTAAAAAGTTTAGATGATGCATATACTATTTTTGAGGTGTTAAATTCAAAGGGAAAGGATTTAGCACCAGTAGATATGATTAAAAATTCATTGTTTAGTATTTTAACGGAAGATGAACCATTAGACTATGCGGTAGAAAAATGGAAAGAGATAAAGAAAAATTTGAAAAATTGTGTGGATCTGGATATAAACATATTCTATAGACATTTCTGGCTTTCAAAATATAGTTTATCAACGACAAGAAAATTAGTATATAATTTTAATAAAACTATACCGCGTACAATTGAAGGATATACAGAGTTTATTAATTCATTAGAGAAAGAAGCTAAGCAATATGCTTTAATAGCAGCACCTAAAAAAGAAGATTGGACGCAACCAGAGAATTTGTTTGTATACACATGTTTAGAAAGCTTATGCATTTTTAATGTATCGCAAGTTAGAATATTTTTACTTGCATTATTTGAAGTGAAAAATTCTCAGTTAATATCCTTTAGAAATTTTAAAAAGATATTAGTATATTTGGAACATTATCATTTTATATTTACTGCAGTTTGCTCCAGTAGACCATCTGGACTTGAACGGAGATATTCGTCATATGCAAGACAATTAAGAAATTGTACAAGCAAAAAGGAGAGTGCTGACTGTATTAATAATTTGATTACTGATTTAAAAGAAGGAATACCTGACTACAGTATATTTGAAAAACAATTTGAAAAAATCGTATATACATCAGCAAAAGAGAAAGATAAAAAGTTGGTAAAATATATCTTAAAAAAATTGGATACTCATTATTCATCTAATGAACTGGTGCCAAATTCTTTTACTATAGAGCATATTTTACCAGAATCAGTTGCAACAGAATATGTAGGAATGATAGGGAATTTATTACCATTGGGGGAACAACTAAATAATGATTTGTCTAATAAGAACTTTAAATTAAAAATGACACGATACCCAGAATCTCAGTATACAACAGTAAAAAGATTTGTAGAGGAAAATAAGGATAGGGAAGAATGGGGAGAAAAAGAAATTGTGGAGCGTACAAAATGTATTGCGGAGATTATGTATCATAGTATTATAGAGGGATAGTGTTAACAAAATCCTTAAAATTACACGGACACAGTGGAGAATTCTAATTTTCCACACGAATCACACGAAAAATCACCATTTGTACACCGCAATACACCGGTCTGATATCGTGAGGGTGGTAGAACTGTAGGTTCAGGAAGAGTTGCAACTATCATCGAGTAATCTTTGATAAAACGCATAAATAAAGTATTTTCAGACCTCCGAGGTTCGCCTTCGGAGGCCTTTTTTCTGACAAAAAATGGGATTTGACCTTATTTTGACCTTGTATTAGCCGAAAATGGCCAATTCCCGCACTGTGTCCTGTAAAAAACATCCGAAAAACACTACTATATTAGCTGAAAGGAGGCAACAGATATGGATCAGAAAAAGGTAGGTTCATTTCTAAGAGAACTGAGAAAGGAAAAACAGCTTACCCAGGAACAGCTTGCTGAGCGGTTTGGAGTAACAAGTCGCAGTGTGTCAAGGTGGGAGACAGGCAGTAATATGCCGGATCTCAGTATTCTGGTGGAGCTGGCAGATTTCTATGATGTTGATATCAAGGATATCATTGATGGAGAAAGGAAGGGTGAGGACATGAATAAGGAAGAGAAAGAGAGATTGCAGCTTGTAGCGGATTATGCAGAAACTGAGAAGAATACATTGTTGATGAGGTTGCGTATATTCAGCATAGTGGGGTTGATTTCACTGATTGCAGGACTGACGATGATGGTGATCAGCAGAGATAACAATCTTCCAATCTATGACTATTTGATGGGGGCGCTTATGGGGGGTGCTATAGGTGCGTTGCTGGTTGCGGTGTTCTATTCAACCGGAGTTTTAGAAAACATGAGGAAGCGGAAAAGAACGCTTATGAAAGTGCTTTTGGTAATAAGCATATTATTCCTGCTTGGAACATTCATCGCGGCAATCATAGCATCGTTATGATATAATGAGCGCAAGTGAGCCAACATGCTTGCATGATTGGCGAGCGGCGAATTGGATCATGATAGTTGCGACAGCAACGGAAAGCACCGTAGGTGCGAATCATGATATAATGAGCATTGCGACGGTTGAGCTTGCGCAAACTAAATGTAATATGCTATAATTTTTAAGGATGCAATGTGGACGATCAGTTTGTGGCATCCACATGAGCACAGATATTTTGCGTGAGATATAGTAAATATGAATAGTGCAATCATTTTTTATGACGAAAGAATTACAATTATATATGTATAAGCCCATAATATGGTTGGGCGTATCTACCAACTACCAATAATAGTTGACTACGACAATGAATGCCGTGGTCAACTATATTTTTATGCAAAAATATCTGAGACGTTATAGGTTTATAAAAATTATAAAATTAAATTGGAGGGCGAGTGCATGAAGTATGACGTGATAATTATTGGAGCAGGACCAGGAGGAATATTTTCTGCATATGAGCTGACAAAGCAGGCTCCGGATCTCAAGGTTGCAGTGTTTGAGGCTGGACATGAGCTTAAGAGAAGAAAATGTCCGATAGACGGCACAAAGATCAAGAGCTGCGTGGGATGTGATAGCTGTTCGATCATGAGTGGATTTGGCGGTGCAGGTGCATTTTCCGATGGAAAGTACAATATTACAAATGACTTTGGCGGAAGTCTGTATGAGTACATCGGCAAGAACGAGGCCATAGACCTCATGAAGTATGTGGATGATATCAATATGGAGTACGGCGGAGAGGGTACGAAGCTTTATTCCACTGCCGGCACAAGATTCAAGACAGTGTGTCTGCAGAACAGGCTTCATCTGCTTGATGCTTCGGTCAGACATCTTGGCACGGACATCAACTATATAGTTCTAGAGAATCTGTATGCATATCTTCAGGACAAGGTGGATTTCTATTTTGACACTCCTATACAAACGGTGGAAAAGATGGACGATGGAACATATAGTGTATGCTGCAAGAAGGGTACATTTGCTTGTGACAAATGTATCATATCCGTTGGAAGAAGCGGAAGTAAATGGATGGAGACAGTGTGCAAGGATCTTAATGTGCCCACAAAATCTAACAGAGTAGATATAGGAGTCAGAGTAGAGCTCCCTGCAGCTATATTTGCACATTTGACGGATGAGCTCTATGAGAGCAAGATAGTATACAGAACGGAGAAGTATGGAGACAAGGTGCGAACTTTCTGCATGAACCCAAGGGGTGCCGTGGTTACTGAGAATACTAATGGAATCATAACGGTAAATGGCCACAGTTATGAGGATCCTGCAAAACAGACGGATAATACAAACTTTGCGCTCCTTGTGGCAAAGCATTTCTCAGAGCCGTTCAAGGACTCCAACGGATACGGCGAGAGCATAGCGAGACTCAGCAACATGCTGGGCGGCGGAGTAATAGTGCAGAGATTTGGCGACCTCATAAGGGGACAGCGCTCCACCCAGAGCAGGATAGAGGAAGCGTTCATCACACCTACGCTCAATGCCACACCGGGAGATCTGAGCCTTGTCCTTCCAAAGAGAATTCTGGATGGAATAATCGAGATGATCTACGCTCTTGATAAGATAGCCCCAGGAACGGCAAATGAAGATACACTGTTGTATGGAGTTGAGGTCAAATTCTACAACATGGAGGTTGAAGTAGATGATAAGCTTGAGACAAGATACAAGGGGCTGTATATCATAGGAGATGGCAGCGGAATAACACACTCCCTTTCACACGCATCTGCAAGCGGTGTATACGTAGCAAGAAATATTGCACATGGCGAATAAAACGAATAGATATTTATATAGAAGAAAGTCATTCAAAACAGAGTATCGTGATAGGGGTTCCAGATACTCTGTTTTTATTTGATAAATGAGTTTCAAGTGAAAATACATTTGTTTGACTGGATGGGAGAAGAATGGTAGAGTTGTAAATGGCATGAAAATAGATTTAAAGTCTGCAACAAATATGAAAACAAATTTAACTAAGAAAACTATTAGTGGCATTGTATAGAAGACACTATATGATGGATTATTTTCGAAAGAAGAAAGAAAATAGGAAAATATAGAGGGATCAGTTATAAATCAGATATGCGCATCTATGGATTCATTCTTTGATACAGAAAAGAAAATAGGCGATTATATCGTTAGGAATCCCAAGAAGGTTGTGGATATGACAGTCGGGGAGCTGGCAAAGGAGTGCGGTGTCAGCGAGGCCTCGGTGTCGAGATTCTGCAAACGAATAGAGCTGAAGGGATTTCACCATCTCAAGATATCGCTGGCGAGAGAACTCGTGGATGCCAAGGATGACGGAGAGATATCTGGACATATATCTGTGGATGATATGGAAGGTTCTCTGAGAGGAATACTGTCGAATAAAAGTGTATATACAATCCAAATACATAATTATATATGGAGGAAACAGACATGAAAGATATCAAATGGGCAGTTCTCGGAACAGGAGTTATTGCAAATGAGATGGCAGTGGCACTCAAAAAGAATGGCAGGAACATTTATGCGGTTGGTAACAGGACGTATGACAAAGCGGTGGCATTTGCTGAGAAGTATGGCATAGGTAAGGTTTATTCAGACTACAATGAGATGTTCACGGATCCGGAAGTGGACGTGATATATATAACGACTCCGCACAATACACACATACAGTTTATGAGAAGAGCGATAGAGAATGGAAAACATATACTTGTGGAAAAATCTATAACATTGAACAGCGATGAGCTTGAAGAGATGCTGGAACTGGCGGAGCAGCACAATGTGATCATAGGAGAGGCGATGACTATTTATCATATGCCTATTTACAGAAAACTTAAGGAGCTACTGGGCTCGGGTGCACTTGGCAAAGTCAATCTCATAACCATGAACTTTGGAAGCTTCAAAGACTATGATATGAACAATCGATTCTTCAACAGAAACCTTGCGGGAGGGGCAATGCTGGATATAGGTGTGTATGCCCTGTCATTTATAAGGTGGTTCATGGACTCAAAGCCAGACAAGCTTCTTTCAGAGGTTAAGCCTGCGCCTACTGGAGTGGATGAGCAGGCAGGACTTTTGCTTATGAATAAGGAAGGACAGATGGCAACCGTTATGCTGTCCCTTCACTCGAAGCAGCCGAAACGTGGAATGGTATCATGTGAAAACGGATATATAGAGGTGATGGAGTATCCAAGAGCGTGGGAGGCGAAAGTCACATACACAGATACAGGCAAAACTGAGACTGTTGCAGCCGGAGAAAATGCGGATGCCCTTGCGTATGAGCTTCAGGACATGGAGAGTGCGATATCCGGTGATGGAGATATGTATCTGGAATATACAAAGGATGTCATGGATATGATGACAGAGTTCAGAAGATCATGGCGATTTACATATCCAGAGGAAGAATAGGTAGATTGTCATATGTAGGGGAGGCTGTTTAGAACAATTGCACACAATTGTCAGATAAATAAAAAAAGTCCTTGACATAAGATTGCAGTGGTGGTATCTTATAAAAGCTGTCGCATGAGCAGGCAGCAGACGACAGCTTTTATAGGTATACAACATGATATGTCACTGAGACATGATTATAAATTACCTGGTAAGTTGTCAATAGTAAAGTAACATTTTTCTAAATTTATTTTCACACGTTAAAATACAGTGTCGTGATCACGACAAAAAAATTTGGCTCTATACGAAAAAGTATAGAGCCATACTTATATTTGACGTTTGTTTTACGGTAAGATTTACACAGTGGCGCAAGCTCCCCCGCCAAGGCTCGCGTAGATTCCTTTGAGGACGACAGGTTATTTACACCCATTTCATTTACAACACGGCCGTGGCTATTTCATCCCTGAAAAATTCCTCTGAGCACCTCCACCCCAGTATTCTCCGAGGATATGCATTTATCCAGTCTTGTATATGCTTTACATATGTATCGTCATATTTATCTATGTCATGCCCCTTTGGTATATGCCGCCTTATGAGCTTGTTTGCATTTTCATTGCTTCCACGTTCATAACTGCTATACGCATGACAGTAATATATCTTCGTTCTGTCTCCCTCATGGAGCAGTGACCTTTTCATGCCCTGATAGTCCGAGAACTCAACTCCGTTATCAACTGTTATTGTCTTAAAGAGCTTTGGGAACATGGCACCAATGCGGTGTTCTATCTTATCAAGTTCAGCAACAACAGACTTTGCGCCCTGATCTGGAATCTTCCTGACTATCTCTCTCCGTGTAAGTCTCTCGGTGAGCACAAGCAGACATGACTTGCTTTTGCCACGCTGACCTTTAACGGTGTCCATTTCCCAGTGTCCGAAAGTGTTGCGGTCGTCAACTTCCTGTGATCTGTACTCTATAGATTCACCTGCACTCATTCGCTTCTGTACTCTGACCCTGTTTTTATGCTTCTTGCGCTGACCCTTTACAGGTAACTTTTTATTTGTGAGCAACAGGAAAATTCCTTTGTCTATATACCGATACAGTGTATTAACACTTATATGCGTTCTCATATCGTCAAGAGCTGCCATGGCAAGTGCCGCCGCAGGAGAGTACCCATCATTTACTATCTTATCTTCGATATACTCAGCAAACTTTATATCATTACCAATTTTTAATGGTCTGCCCTTAGAAGTCTGTGCATAGTCTGTATTTTGCTGTGCAAGGTCTGCGCTGTATTTTACACTTTCTGTAAGGTCACTGTTAGTATGCATATAAAGACCCTTTTTATATTCCCTTGTTATAGTTGCCCTTGATACGTGCAGATAGCGTGCAACTTCAGCTTTACTGCAACCCCTGTTGAGCAGTGTTTCCATAGCCACACGATCTGCATACCTTAAATGCCTGAACTTCATAGTATGCCCCCTATGACGTAAAAATGCGGTCAGCACATGCTGACCGCACGTTCTATCTTTATTATAATTTCCTTGATCTGGTAAAACTACTGGTAATATTTTCCAGTTAGATGGACAGCTCCATCTGCTTTGTGAATAAGTCCTTTTCACTTTCATCTAAATTCCTGAAACCCTCACCAGCCAGAACAGTTTCATTATCTGCCTGTTTAGGAAAGAACAAGACATTGTTAACGTACTCCCTTGCTTCGTCAAGCGTCCTGTCCTTTGTGGCATATCTGCCACGTACAGGATTATCCATCGTCTGCACATACAAGTATTTAAGGCTTTCAGGTTGCCAGATACGGACAGCCATGGTAAGTGGTGTCATTTTGATATATAGCTTGCACCGCCTGCGGAGCTGTATTATATCCTCATTTTCTGAACCCGGAAGGTCTCTATAAAGCTCCTCCATGCTCTTACTTGTAGTTATTATCATTAACTTACATTCCAAAAATTTATTATGATACCTTGCACGTACCATTGACTGTGTATGATTATCGAGCAGTTTCAGCAGACTGCTAAAGTTCACGTCATACGCTCTCAGATCATCAAGTATGACACAGTCCTGACCCTTATAATCATCGAGCATATCTTCACCGCCAGAGCTTACATAACAGCTATATTCATTCTGTGCCGCAAGCTCTTTAGCATATGTCGTTTTTCCACAACTGCTGTCACCATAGATATATATGACTTCCATGTCTCTGTTTTCCCCCTTTATCTTATCTAAGCGATACCTGAACGCATTGTCTATTGACTTCCTGAACTTGTCATACTCCTGTGGAGTTATGTAATCTGTGTAATTAAATTCCCTTATGATACCCGCAGTTATCAGGTCAACTATTTCCTGTTTCCTCTGCCTGTCAGCTTCACGGCTTCTTGCCGTGTCTCTCTCTTTCACAAAATCAAAGTTACTTTTGACCTCTTCGTCAAGATACTGGTATTTATCAGATACATTCCTGTGTGTCGCATATGCAAGGGCATCAGCAAAGCGTCCTTGTATACGTCCTATATAGTTTGATGTGATACCGAACCACTTACAAATGGAATCAGTCGGTGTGGAATCCTTGAACCTAATGTATATATGCCAGTGTGCCGCCTTGGGTGTGCCATCTGTATTGATGTCTTTATCATGCAAGATATACGCATAATCCCTGACAGCGTTATGATCTAACCCGCTTTGTATCTGGTCATCACTGAGATATTCAAGTTGTTGGATTATCTCACATGTTTTCCATGTTTTAGGGGTTCTGTCTTTTTTCTTTTCTGTATTTTCCATGTAATCCCTCTTTTCATGTATTTTTTACACCTTTTACACCATTTACACCATGCCGAGGACAAGCCCACTCGGCATGGCATAGAAGCCTTGATTTTATTATGATTTTAAAGGGATGGGAGATAGTATTTTTACACTATTACACCTTATTTTTATATATTGCTTATGTCTCCGTATAAGTGCAGTTGTTAAAGGTGTAATTTGTGTAATTATCTTTAGTCTGATGGTACCATTCCCACACCCCAACCCCTTGCCCGAGCTCCCAAGGGGCTATTATTTTAGTCTTGCGCTCATCTTATGAATCTGAACAGACTGCACGCCAGACGGCACACATTGTTGAGTAGACGGAGCACGTTGTTTATGATTGACAGTAAATAGTTCATGCAATATACCGCCACAGGCTGATTATAGTTATCAGGGTGATGGCTCACCCTGCGCAGCCACTTGTTATTATTGAGTACGCACAGAGCACACAGCCGAACGGCGGAGAGTGCGGCGGGGCTGAAGCCGCCGCACGCACTCTATCTTTTACGTTTCCTATACCTTTTCTTTATGCCAGTTGCAAAATCAATATTTGGTTGCACAACTCCCTGATTAGCCAGTATCTCAGCGTCACCAAGCATATCAGCTTTTTTAAGATCTTCAACGATCGCTGAGGTATCATAAGCCTGATAGTCTTTATTCTGGACGAACTTAAACGACAGTGAAAGCGGTCTCAGCATATCCACATTGTCGCAGTTCTCAAAACTTACAGCGTCATACTCACGCACGGAAAGTATTCGCCACGTTTTATTTACGCAGTAAAGACTTCCTGTTATTTGTCTAAGAAGAGCATCAACAAATTTGAAACGCTGTGCGGTGCAGATGATACCTATCTTATTTTTTCGCACCTGGAGCAGTCTTTTTAGCAGTTCTGTACTGATATTATCCTTATAGTTTCGACTGTTCCAGATAGCCCCAACCTCATCAAACACAAAGAGCGTAACATCATCAGGAGCTTGTACTACATTTTTCATCTGTTCAGCAGATACAAACGGAGTATAAGGAACGTCAAGAAGTTCGACATTACTTATAAGGTGTATATGCTGAGTAACAAACTTTTGTTCGTCCTCATTCCAGACTGGAAGTCCATCATATTTGTTATATATCCGTCTTGCTACCATGGTCATATCCAAGGTCTTACCGCTGCCAAAAACCTTGTTACGAAACGCAGTAACCATATATATACGCCCGTATGCCTTGCACCTGTTGCGCTCCTTATGCTTAAAGTAATAGTACAGGTCAATCACTCCGTTATAGCATATTTTATAAAAGTGAGTGATCGTAAAAGGGATGATAGGAAGATAGTAGCAGATAAGCACTATAGCAACTATAATTACAAATATCATAAGCGAAGCCCCCTTATACATCCCATTATCACGGCCACAAAGAGCAACATTATCATCCAGACAAATATCTTAGCTGCCATCATGTAAAGGTCGCCATTGCTATATATGTCAAGTACCATTTTATCCATCACTTCACCTCCTAAAATTTACTTCGTTCAGTTAATATCCGATATACAGTTCTTACAATGTTCCAGCATATCCAGAACATCAATTCGATAGCTATAAGTACACATACATTGTATACATCTGTTATATCCCTGTGCGTGGTCAGAAAGCCCGCATCACCCGCCGTAGCTATCGGCACTTCAGAGCTTGGGATCTCTGTCACAGTGACTTGTCCAAGTCCGGTGTTTATAGTCTGAGCGTGTGCAGTTGCTATATGAAACAGACTGAAGCATATGACAAACAGGCTACCAATCAAAATCGTTATTTTCCATTTTCGACTCAAGATAATCACTCTCCTTATTTTTATATTCATTAAAACTTTCCTCATCCCGCTTGAATTCGTTAAATTCTCTGTATTCCTTAATGAGCTGAAGCGAACCCAACATAAAGACTATTAAATATACCAACGACATTCTAAACACCTCCTAAAATGCACAAAATAAAGAATACAAGTGTTAATATAAAACTTGTCACTGCACATACATAAAAGGCATAACAGCCAGGATCTTTCCGCCTGGAATATATCTGACCACATATAAAACATACAACACTAAGAGAGAAATAAAATACCATTTCCTTTACATCCGAACACATAACCACTCACCATCCCTCATAATTTATAATTGATCTACGGAATAGTAATCCTCACAATCATCAGAACAATCACGATGATTACAACCATATTCATTTACACACTTATCACACAGATTAAAAATAGGACGATATACACCATTGCAACAACTTTTATCTTCTATACATGTATCACAATTCTCATTACACATTTCCACTACTAATCAACCTCCCAACAAAGAATAAAGCAATACAAAGACGCACCATAAAAAACATACGACGACCAAAACCAGACAAAAAATAATCATTTAATATTTACCTCACTTTTTATTTGTACTTACTCCAATTCTGATTTATAATATTTCTATCATCAGAAAGGAGATAAACCACATGAATCCATTTTTATGGTTAAACATAGGATTAACAGCAATATTTGCTATGCCTCTAATAAGCGGCTTGATAATAGCCATCTGGGGAATAAGGAAGAGAAAAAAGACTGGTAAATAATCCAGTCTTTTTTCTTTAATCTTCTTTACTGGACACCCCCACAACAAAGTAGTACAAAAGCATACCGACCAAGCCACATATTAAGAAAGTCATTATTATATTCCAGAGCGAAAAACTCACATCGCCCGCATTGAATTTATAGTTAAGGATATTGAAAATCACCTTTGCAATAGCTTTAATAGCACCAATCACATAACCACCCCCTACGATTTTTTAAGTAAACGGTAAATAGCAATTACCGCTATGATTACAACAGCACCAATTACCACAGTCCAGAAAGATGCGGGTATAAATTCAAAAAATGCCGCTATGACTGGGAACAGTCCATCTTCACCATCAAGCAGAGCTTTGAAGAAAGCGACAATGCCCTTGAGAATACTCCAAAAACTTTTGGAATTATCGTCATCAACACCAATACCAGAGCCACCACTTCCACCAGAACCGCCGTCTCCACCATCTCCGCCATTACCGCCAGAACCACCATTACCACCATCGCCACCAGCTCCACCATCACCGCCAGAGCCACCAGTTACATTAACTGTTATATTTATTACAGTCTTACCATCATCATTAGTCACTACTGATGAAACCCTTTTATCTTCTCCATTACCTGTAGTAGTGACCTTGGGAGATAACTCAGTTTTCTTCATAGTGCTAAAGTCCCATTTATATTGTTTAAAATCAGAAGAATACTCTGTCTCAGAACTAACTTTACGCAAACGTATATCCGCATAAATATAACAAGAGTCAACACTGGATAATTCACCAATATCAACACCTTTTAATGCAACAATATATTCAAGAACATTACTGTATACCAAAGTAGCAATTCTTCCGCTGGTAGAAGTTTGACCACTGCCACCATTTGACGGTTGAAATTTAATTTCATCACCCCGAATACTAAAACCGCTTTTATAATCATTCAAATTATAAAACATATAATTAGTACTCCAACTATCTTCTTGAATAACAGACGACCTCATTCTATATACAGTTCTCATCGTAAACTGAACAACTATTTGATAATTTTCAGGACTATACACCATCTTAGGAAATGTATCATAAGAATATTTTGCAGAAAAAATATACACATCCTTAGAATTATCGCCAGTTCCATCTTTACCAGGCAACAACGAACAATCAAAAGAAGTCCAACCAAAACTGTCACACCCCTCACCAGCTTCAGGAGTATTACCACCTACCGTATAACTTCCATCAGGATCACCAACAAAAGAAGTATCTTGATTAAGTGCCATTGAATCATCACCGCAAATAAAATCTCTTACATTCTCAAAATTATCATCATATTGACAGAGTGGGATATTAGTAAAACCCAGTGTGCAAGTTCTTTTACCACCTGATAAACTATCAATAACTAACGAGCCATTACCATTTCCAATTGTTTTGTCATCAGTCCAGCCATATTTTTTATAACCTCTATTCCAATATCCCATTCCGCCGACTTCGCCACTATAACCAGCACCCGAGTTATAACAACAATAATCTTTTGGTTGATTTGCATATTTACCAGTTTCGTACTTATACGAAAGACAGAAAACAGGGCAACCATCTTTTTCAGTTTTAAAAAAAACTGGAATTGTAGCTCCCGAATTAGATTGACCAAAGGTATCAATCTTTTTACAATTTAAATCTTTAGTAACAGTACATAACCGTGTTTTTTTAGGACAGATAAAATAATATGACCTTGTTCCAGTTCTAACATCTGGATTTGATGTATTCTCATTGTCATAAGTCCAGTTATCAATATACACATATACATCAAAATACTCATTGAATTTTGTCACCCTATAATCAGGGTAATATTTTTTAAATTCAACTATATAATTCGCAAAAGTAGTAGCAATACTAGAACTTCCATTATAAATATACTGCTCATTCATTTGCGCAAATGACGATGGTTGACAAGTTTCAAGGCAACCTATTTCCCACTCACCTGTACCAGCCCAAAAACCTGAACGATGAATCGCACGCCCCATATGTAAGCCGCTATAATCTATAGCCCCAGACGAATTGACAGAAGATGAATCAGCCGCCCAGGACGTAAGCGGTATTAAAAAGCGGAGCAGTAATACCATGCACAGCACCACGGGCATGATTTTTTTAATATTTTTCCTAAATTTCATTAGTTCACCTCACATTTTAAATTTGGGTATAAAAAATAGGATGCATGCCCACACCCTAATTTTTTATTTGCGAAAAACAACAAAGTGATCTGTTAGCCCTTAGCAGCCTTTACAAGCTTCTTGAATACGTATGCACCCGCTGCGATTACAGGACAAGCAAGAAGCACCATGAGAAGCGGATTGCCAGCGATTGTGTCAAGAACTGTAGACACAACAGAACCCATGTTTGTGATCGCAGTTGTTACTGCTGAAAACTCCATATCATTCACCCCCTTTACTTCATATTTATAAAACCCGCAAAGAGGGGATTATACATTACCTGTCTTTTCACTGGACTTACCAACCGAACCAGTAGCAGAAACAGCGTCCACCGCCTTCAGCTTCTTATCCACTATATCGAAGTACACTTTGCACTTCTGAAAGACACCGATAGTTACCAGATTGTTTTTCTCTCCACATGTCACATCGAAAGACTTACAACCATTCGATAAACCAACAACATAGTATTTACTATCAGCCTCACCATTTTTACCTTTAATTATCCTCTCTTCCTGAGAAGTCTTAACAAGATCTAAGTCAAACAAATAAGCCATAACAGCCACCTCCATATTTATAATGAACAACCAGTTATTTCCTATAGGCTCATGAGCATCTGAGCCTATAGGGTACAAACGAATGAGAGGGGAAGTACAAACTGCCTTTTGCACTTTTTACGAACACCCGTTTGTTACGTTATTATTGTAAATTAACAATTATAAATTACCTGAAAAAAGTTGTTGACATACACACTTCGGTGTGGTAATATTTAGAAGTTGTCGC
>OGOX01000889.1_pt1 | contig 20772 bp, 21 predicted proteins | sample 1552761 | NCBI WGS metagenome assembly OGOX01 (sample SAMEA2580212, study PRJEB22360) | human gut metagenome | biome: human gut; feature: human-associated habitat; material: faeces | place: Denmark | collected 2008/2010
CTGGCGCTGAAGTCCTGCTCCAGCAGATTCTCCAATACGGGCAGGCCATGTGCACGGTAGCTGACCGGACTGAACTTCCGGCTGGCTTTCGCCCGCAGCCCCTGACGACGCAGGCTGGCGGCAATGGTTTTAATATTGAACTCCGGCAGTTCGTCAGCAAGGCGGGGAGCACCGTATCGCTGCTTTGCCTCAAAGAATGCCTTATGGACAGCGGCATCGCAGGTGAGCCGAAACTGTTGGCGCAGGCTCATCTGGTGACGACGCCTGAGCCAGACATACCAGCCGCTGCGGGCAACCCGAAGTACACGACACATCGCTTTGATGCTGAACTCTGCCCGATGATTTTCGATGAAGACATACTTCATTTCAGGCGCTTCGCGAAGTATGTCGCGGCCTTTTGGAGGATGGTCAGTTCCTCAGCCTGCTCCGCCAGTTGTCGTTTAAGGCGGACATTTTCAGCGGCCAGTTCGCTTTCGCGCTCTGACGAACTCATTTGTTGCTGCTGTTTACTGCGCCAGGCATAAAGCTGAGATTCATACAGGCTGAGTTCACGGGCTGCGGCGGCCACACCGATGCGTTCAGCGAGTTTCAGGGCTTCGTTACGAAATTCAGGCGTATGTTGTTTACGGGGCTTCTTGCTGATTGATACTGGTTTTGTCATGAGTCACCTCTGGTTGAGAGTTTACTCACTTAGTCCTGTGTCCACTATTGGTGGGTAAGATCAATTATCCAGCATGGTGTTGACCAGTTCAGCGTCGGGGCGTGCACTGAGAGTGCCTGCTCATAACATTAGATACATTTTTCTTTGTGTCGTATAAGAAATTTTTTCGGTGTGGTTCCATAATATAGAGTGAAGGTCTTGATGAAATGAGAGACGCTAGAGATACCAACCATATAAGAAACATTACTAATTTGAAATTCATTCTGTAATAATAGTTGCGCTGCTTTTTTCATTCTCACATCGAGAAGAATCTGACAAAAACTGGTATTCTCCGTACTAAGTTTTTTGCGTATTGCTATTTTAGATAAGCAGCATATCTCTGCAATAGTTGCTAAATTCCATTTTTGGGTTGTATCGTTCTCAATAATCCTACGTATTTTATCGCTGAATAAAGTTGTTGTTGATATGATTAATGAGTTAAACAGATGCTGAGGTTTTTTTACTCTTAATAAAAAACATGCCAAAGCATATAATTTTTGTCTGTGGTCATTCGTTATTTTTATTGTTTCAAATAACTCATTAGATAATGCATCTATTTTTATTGGAAACACGCAATTATCTATATTATACTGATTGTGTCTTTCTGTTTTAACCTCACCCTCATAAAAGAAGGGGGACATAATCTTGATTATGTTATTTATGTCATCTTTATTAAGATCAATAAAATCACAATGAGTATTTATATTAGGAAGTGCAACTTCGATGGTTAACAGTTTCTTCTTTTCTATGAGAAAGAAACAACTGCTTTCAAGAGCAATCTTCTTTGAGTCATTGATAATTCTTATATAAGCGTTGTTGGGTTTAATAATAATATATCCATTTACATGGATGTTTTCTTGGTTTTTTATTTCTGTCATATTCATATCAAAAACATATTTCGGATTATATAGCATCCAGAACTGTAAATTATATGTTTATTGATTGCCTTATTATCCGTTCATCATATTGAAGCTGTTATTTATTTCAATATCAGATTACGTATTGTGAAGTTTATTGGTCTAGTTTTATGGTTTGCTGAATTATTCCAAATATATAAATATATTATAGAAACTAGACTGGATACGTTATCGCAATAGTTAGGCTGCTCTGGGCATGGTGAAAAATGTCACCGTTAGTAAGTTCTGTGGAGAATAGTACATTTGTATTCAGAAGGAATACGGAGTGTCTATTCCAGCCCCCCTTCAACATCAAATGGTCGGATTTGATGCTGACGTGACTAGACTCGCCACCCTATCCCGTATTTTGTCACCATCATATAATCTATCTAACGAGATCGTCACCGGAATACTAGTACTAGTTACTTTACTTTTACTTCACTGATATTTGGTACTTATCTTCTCGCTGGGGGCATAAAGGTTTGTCATGTAACAACAGGTTGTATTCGCTCATTATCCAATAAATAGGCTTTGCATTCACTAACACCAGTCCTTCGTTGCCAGACTGCTATCTGAGTGTGGCCCATACACGATGATAGCCATATGTCGGTATATCACTGATGATTATTGAGAATACTTGATAACACTTCGCCCGCTGGGAATCCGGGATAACTAGTATCTGCCTTAGTTATGTGTTCTGAAATTTAGGCCATTGATGAAAGCGATGCATGAGCCGTGATGCCTTAGAGGCAAGGCAAAAATGTGTGCCATCGATACACTGATGAGAAAGATCGTTCACTAAATAGCTGAGCCTAATGCCGCAACACTTTTGCCAGTCCATGTTGCCTCCGGGGTGTGGGTTGACAGTTTCCATAAAATGGCGAACTTGTGAATCAACATGGTAGTCATGTCTGCAGGCATAATTATTATCGTGTGTTTTTATGAATGGCTGTCTACATCAGGCGTCGTTCGTCACGAGAAATTGGTGCTATGCTCGGCATTACTCAGTCCGGCTGGTGATTTATTTTGATTTGCGATTGATCAAATCGCACAATCCGGGCTGAGTACCACTAACTGATCTACTATTCCTCGTAGCTATTCAGAATTGTTCTTTTTTACATGTATCAATGAAAAGTCTGAATCAGCTGTTAAAGATACCGTTAGTTTTTGTGTTAAAATAACATCGATATAAAAAACGTAATGAAATGATTAAAAATAATTATTCCACATCTAAAATGACCACGGAATAATTTAACATTAAAAATTGCAGCTGCATGCGCAGCTGCAATTTACATAAATGGAGAGCATTATGAATGCTCAGTCATGATCCATACACTCCTTCCAATCTGAAACTATCCTTTAAACGCCATATAAACACGAACCTGCCCTGATGAATCAATTAATTGTGCACATTTTTGTGCTGCTGTAGACACAGTCAGATAGCGATCAGTTGCAGGTTTTGCCAATAGATCCTTAACAAGCGTCACCTGACCTTTTAACGCAACAAGATCTGTTGCAAAATGTGATGTACCATATTTAACGGAAGCCAGATGTGAACATACATTTTTATCCTTAGTATAAAAATCTATAGCATATAGTCGGTTGCCACTTGTTACAGAGCCATCGATAATGTTTAGATATTCACCAGTTGGCATAACAATGTTCGCCTTATTACCATTTGATGTTGTAGTAAAATTCCCCGCTTTAGCCACCGCTACAGCATCAATTTTTGTTCCTGGCTTTTGGTTTTCATATAGAGTTCTGATTGTGGATATCACCATCTGAATAGTTTTCACATCGTCTACCAGTTTCCTGTTACTTGAAGCATTGTTGTAATAGTACAGTACCCCAGAAACAACAATAGCAGAAAGAGCCAGTACCATTGATGCTTCGATCAAACTCAATCCTCGACTATTTTTTTTATGCTTAGATAAAAATAACATAATCCCTCCTAAAATTGCTTTGGAACAAAATGTAAAGTTCTGTATGAAAATGGTTGGTTAATTTTTTTTCAGTGCATAATTATCCTCGTTACCAGTAACACTGGTGTTCTTGCAAATAACTGGAATATCTTTTACATGTATCAATGAAAATACCGAATCAGCTGTCAAAGATACTGTTGGTTTTTGTGTTAAAATATTATCGGTATAAAAGGCGTAATAAATACCATTATTTTCACAAACTTTCGCTTGATAAGAAGATTTATAATTCGGCAAATGAACAGTCATTCCGGATGTACAATTATTGTTGTTACATAGTGAGCTTACATTAACTATCGCTGTATACAGGTAATCATATTTCATATTAACACTGGTGTTAGTCGATGCCATTTTAAAAAAATCAACTTGTTCTTTAACAATTCCTTGCCATAGATAACAAATGACCGTAATAAGCAGCATGTATATATATGAAATCATTAATTATTGCTCCATCAATCATTAATTAAAAATTTCAAAATACATACCTGGATACATCCAACTGGGCCCTGTTGTTGTTATTCCAAAGTCTGATAGCTTTAATATTTTTTTATTATTATCAGTGACATTATCCAAAACAAGACTGATCTTATTAGGAGTGGTAATATTCGAATTTGTATTTATAATAACGGCTTTCTCTCTTGTCCCCGCAAGAGTGAAATAAATCTCATCAAGAGATGTAAAAAAAGTACCATTTTTTGTGGCAAGTTCAGAAGGATATAGAAGAACGCCCACACCAGATTTAGTTGCTAAGCTACGTACAGCAACACGTAAAGAAGATACACCATTCAGTTTTTTTATTTCATCAGAATTAGCGATCGCCGTAGTAAGGCATGCTTTGCACGTATTATCAGCCAAATGACATTCACATTCTCCGGACTTTACGATCCACTCTATTTGATTCCCTACTGTATTCATAGTCTGTCCGAGAGATAAAGATTTAGATGTGATCATTGTCAGATGAATATAATACACTGAAAGGGTAAATATGAAGCAGAACAACATTAAGACAAATGCTGCTTCAATCATGCTAATTCCATTCTCATTATATTTAAAAACCATAATAACACTCCTGAAATGGTGTTAATGTTTCTGGAACCATAACAATAGCTATCACGTCATTTTTATTGTATTTACTAAGATCAATCCCCTTCAATGTATAATACCCATCAGGACCAGATATATCAGAGTTTTTATGAAATAAATTGTTCTGGGGGGATCCATTGAAAGGAAAAAGCGATACAGACAAAAAACCAACAGCCGAATTTATAACCATTCGAGTAATAGAGTCTTGTTCAGCGTGAATGTCAAGATTATTAGCTCTCAATAAAACAATATATCCTGTTTTCCCATTAACATACAATTCCATGTTATATTCAGGATATGAAGCTGGATAACCTGATGAATTGCTAATACCCAAGTCAGAAAAAGTAATTTTTTTTGTAGATGTAGATATAATATTATTATTATTTTTAATATACTGCCCTAACTTTTCCTTATAAAAACACAAATTTCTCGTTACCTGCATAGCGTAATCATATTCAGATATGTTTTTTCTTACATTCATCCAGCCAATGTAGCCTAATGATATCAATATAAGAAATATCACTACCTCAAGAAGAACCAAGCCATGTTGTTGTTTCATATAATGACTCACAGAGATAAAACGTAGTGAAATATAAGATAATCATCGCTTGATTTATTGAGCCAATCAAGCTGGTCACTGGCTACCGACCACGGCATCACAGGTGAATAATAATAACTGTTTTTATTAGTACTCTTACATATTCTGTCCTCATTTTTTTGACTTTTTATAACATCACAATAGGCCACATAATAAAACGCAGTATTATTTCTCACTGTTCTTCTGTCTAAATGCTGTAAAATTGAACCTTTAATGTTATAGGTAATCCATATATCAAATTTCTTTATTGTTTTGTTTGAGTCCGGTTGAATATTTACATTCAACTCACCAAACACCCCACCAGATGAATTCTCCATCTCAATTTTGCTGATTTGTTTACTTTTGTCACAAGAAGTTGAGTTTGCACTGATAAGACAGGATGATTTGATATCATCAATCACATGATCAAATCTGGCGTTTATCGTATATGCTGTATTTCGACTTAAGTAGAATTTAATAATATCCTGTAGTTGTAACCACACAGCAGTCATGGTTAGAGTACTAATCATAACAGCCAGTGCAACCTCAATCATTGTCAGACCATGTTGTCTTAATTTAGACATATAAGACCTGTATCAGATAATAAATGATATGTACATACCTGAAGGTTAATAATTTACAAATATCCATCAGTGGAAAATAGATTCATATTTGTCACTGACTAATCTGATATATTTTTGTTTGTGCCGATATGTTATTGAATGATATCGTCCTACTCCTTGCCAAATATCCCCCCCCTCCATTCTTATAGCCCTTCCCAGTATCCACGCGCCCACATAAATATTAAAGCATCCATCGTCCCTTAATCTAATATATGCCTTTTCATTATTACCATCGAAAAATGAATGACTTATAAGATTAAGCCACGCTCCGGTGTTTATTTGCATAATACCAAGATCTTCCGTACCATTCTTATTTCTTGATGCCAGCCCGGGAACGCCTCTTTCCACGGCTATCACCGAAACAAGTAATTTCGGTGGTACATCGTTCGCCTGACTGGCAGCAAGTAAACATACACTGAGAGGTATTACAACAGACATATAAAAAATCCTACCGATATAGCAGGTCCCATGGGTACATAGCGAACACCTTTAAGACGCCACGGTAATGCATAAAAAACAAACAACAAAGAAGAACATAAAATAAAGACAGGAAGCCGTTCCATACCAATCCATGCTCCAACAGCAGCTGAATACACAATATCACCTCCGGCAATTAGGTCTTCCTTGCTAAGATAGGAAACTAAGGCCATTGAAACCCAGAAAAGTAGAAAACCAGAACAAGCACCAAGAATCCTGTTGTAGGCATCAGGTTCAAAAGGTGAAAATAATAACCCACACCAGAATAGAGGTATTGTGACTATAAATGGAAGCCATGTCTCTTTTATATCTATCATCGTAAGAAATATCAGAACAAGATACAGGATAGCAAGAATAAATCCTTTAGGATATATTCCATACACCATAATTAATATGGCACTACCCACACCACCGATGAATTCAACAAGAGGATAAATGACAGATATTTTATTTCCACAACATCTGCAACGTCCTCTGGAAAAAAGATATCCAAAAACGGGAATCAAATAGAACCATTTTATTCTCGTATGACAATGGTCACATCTTGAGGGTGGTGAACAAACTGACAAACCAGGAATAGGGTTATCCCTCCATTTCATCTGATGTGGAAGCCTGTCTACGGCTAAACATATAAAACTTGTAATAACTGATGAGAACCAATAACACGAAATATAAATTAAGATATTATTTTCCATTTGAATAATGCGAATATAGATTTATGCCCTTATTGAGTAAAATATTTTGTGTATCAATATCATTATTAAGTAATTCTAACTTACCAGAACGTATTTTTGACGTTATTCCAGGAACCCCCCCAATATAAAGTAATTCAGCCTGTAGTTTGCGTGTTCCGGCGGTAGTAAACAGCAGTTCTTGATGTAATACAGCCAAAAGTCCATCACCTAAAATAGATCGAACCAAATCTATATCACTATTGCTACCAAGAGCTATCTGCTGAAGTGCATATATGGCACCTTGAAGCGAATTACCATGAATTGTTGTTACAACTAAATGTCCATTAACAGCGGCCCTGATTGCTTCTCTCGCACTGAGGGAGCTACGTATTTCACCAAGAAATATGTAGCGAGGATTATAGCGCATAGCGGAAATCATTGCTTTTTCATATCCACCAACCGCGTTTGCGTCCACTTGATACCATATGCCCCGATCAAAATACCCACCTTGAACTGGAAGTTCTGGTGGATCTTCTACAGACAGAACAACATCACCATAAACAGATAAGTAATTAGTAAGTAGTGAATAAATTGTAGTTGATTTTCCGCTACCAGTTGCGCCAGCAACAAGGATAAGACCTCTCGCCTTACCCAGTGATTTCAGCGTTGATAAAACAGAATCACTGAATCCAAGTGTATCAATAACAGGGACAGGTAATTTTAACCGTCTCAGGAAATACCCAGTTCCTGATACCGTATGAATAACAGCCACACGATATGGTATATTCATATTAGAATAAAAAAATTCATTTTCTTGTCGAGTTCTGGCCAGCTCAATAACCTCTTTTTTGATTCTGGCAACCTCATCACGATATATAGCGGGAACTTTAACAACAGATTCTGTATCTCCTTCCAGATAGCGAAAGAAAAAACCATCCCCAAGAATTAATAAATCGGCAAAGAAAATATCTTTAAGAGACATTATAATTATCCATTATTGAAATTGCGCAGCCTGACTAATTTGTTGCTGAAGAGCAAACATTCCGGATACAATCCACATAAAAACAAACCCCATAAAAACAATTGCTATATTGCGTAATACATCCATCTGAGCAGAAATGGCCGCAATACTTTCATCTTGCCACTGACGAGAAAGTTTTCCCAGCATCATTTCAAACCCATCAAGTGCTGCATATGAGCGGATATCCATAACTAAATTTTTTGAAGGAAATACGTAACCGGATAAATGCATTGCTTCACCAATATTTTTAGCACCATTCAAAAGCATTAGTCGAAAAGATAAAAGTCGTTCTTGATACCATGGCGTTGCTGTTCTTGCTATAATCCTCAATGCATCTGGAACAGATATACCCGCTTCAATAAGAGATGACAGAGATAATAAATACCCACATCCCACTACCGTTTTATAAACAGTCCATGGTGGAAATCTGTCAAAAAACAGTCTTATCTTTCCTGTCCAGATACCGAATGTGAGTATTATTATTGCAATAATAACTGCTACAAGGGACATTGTCAAAATTAAATAATTCTGAACAAACAGAGCCAAATAGTACAAGACACGCCCAGTACCCTGCCATTTTTCTACAGGAAGAACCTGGGAAAACGCCGGTACAACTCTGTTACCAAAAATATATAAATACAGACATGTAGTAAGAACAAGAACTATAGGATATGTTATTCCAAAAAGAGCAGATTTTATTTTCTTCTTTGTCTGATTTATGTATACAATATTGTTAATTGCTTCGCTAAGTTTTCCTGCATGCTCACCCGCTGCAAGGATAGATAATTCATCTGATGGAACCCAAGGCGTCAGCGCTTCAGAAAAACTTAATCCATTTCTTACAGATCTCAGCACATATCGAACAACAATAGATGTAGTTGATTCCTTTTTCCCTCTTTCTGTTGTAAAGTCATACAACTCATTCAAAGCAAAACTAACAGGGATACCATTCGAGAGGTACCTCGACATTTTTTCATAAAAACGCAGTCTCAACTTAGTCGTAAATAATAATTTGGCGAGATATTTTTCTGCATTCATATTCAGTTATATTGCTCAAGTTAGTGTTTCAATCAAAAAAGCTTTTCTTTCAGAAGAAATTTTTTCTATATGACTAACTTTTTCGGCCGCATCATGTACACATATAGTCCCTTCTACCATTTTTATCCAGGCATGCTCAGTCATTGTCATACCATTCAACTCTGCCAACCAGTAATTTGTAGCTTCTTGTCGTTTGCCCTGTGAAACTAAATCAAGAAAGGTATAATCAGGCTCAATAACTTCTGCAACAATGGTACGCCCGATATATCCATGAAAACATTCTGGACACCCGTTAACATTAGGGAAGCGAACAGTATCTTCATGACCTTTTATTAGCATTTTGTCTAAATCACTAATCGTGCCATTCCTTATCTTATATTCAGAAATAGGCAATGAACAGGCTGGGCATAATTTTTTTACCAACCGTTGAGCAATCAGCCCTGTCAATAAATCTGGGTCTGTAAGTTTGAAATCATCAACACCTTGATCTTTTAGTCTATCAAAAATGGCAAGGGCACTGTTAGCGTGTAAAGATGTCCATACCTGGTGCCCTGTCATAGCTGCGGTAAACACCAAACTAATGACTTCAGCATCCCTTGCCTCACCGGGCATAATAATATCGGGATCCGAACGTAAAGCTGCTATAATAGCTTTCCTGTATTCAGCTCCTCTTTCCTCTTCGGTCTCGACGTTCGTGACAGGAAGTTGTGCCGTTCCTTCTATCTCATATTCAGGAGGATCCTCGATACTGATAATATTAACTTTCTTCTTCTTCTCTTCATAAAGAAGTTCAAGCATATTTTTTAGTGTCGTTGACTTTCCCGACCCCGTAGGGCCGGAAATAATATTTACTCCTATAGATAATCTTCTTAATCTGGCAAATGCGCTAACCTGTAATGGGTGAAAACCAAGTCCTTGCAGCTCAATATATGCATGTTCATCAATGTTCTTCTTTTCAACATATAGAAAACGTGCAATAAAATATCTTCCACCATTACCCAACGGATTATACTGCAGACGTATGGACTGTACTTTATCGGGAATAGAGAAGCGACTTCTGGACGCAACAATTCTTCCTGCCTGATAGGCATTTACTTTATATGTCGCATCAGCATCATCAGCGTTATTATATAATGCTGCTAATAATTTATGTGCTTCTGTTGATTCTATTTGTCGAAGAAAAAGCATATCTCCATCTTTTCTAATATAAATATCAGCATAATAATCTGTTATTTTTATGTGCAAGTCACTTGCATGATTATTTACACACTCAGTAATTAATTCACTGACCATGACCTCCATTGGTTGATTATTTACACGGGATAGTTCCATAACATGCTGGCTATGGAGCGACCTTATTATTTTTAAATTAACATGATATTCTCGTAATGTTCCTATTCCTCTTCTTGATGCAACCTCTCGCATAAAACGAACACTAGGATGCATTATATGTTCTTCAGAAACAAGAAGATCACCAGAGGAAAATAATACTGAATATTTGCTTAGTTCCTCATCAACGTCAATAATGTTATATAGCTGATTTTTCAATCTGCTGTAAATTTCCTCAGTAAAATTCATTATTCTCATAATTGACTATTCTTGTCCAAGAAATAAAAGTTTAAGTAAGTTTTCTTTACCACCATTTGAAACAGCTCGAATATAGTCTTTTCCAATTTCCTGTACTGTATATCCATCATAAAGATGATCGCCTACCTGTACTTCTCTTAGCCCGAGACCGCCACCTAATACCTCCGCAACCCTTCCTCGAGTTGAAGTTGAGTAGATATAAACTAATTTTACTTCGCCAGAATCAATTCCTGATTGTTGAGAAAGTCTCTCATTTTCTGCCTGTAATTTTAGTCGTATATTATCCATCTGCAACTTTTTAAAAGCTTCCAACTCCTGTTGATACTCATCAGATATGGTGACATCTGAATTTACAGATTCTTTAGTAATTTGTTGTTTACTTTCTGATACAAGATTATCTTCTGTTTTTTTATGCTCTTTAGAGCTCTGCTTTTTTACATCAGGTACAACATTGCCATCAGCAATAACTGAACCTAAACAAACCTGTGACATAAAAGAGCATAAGCATAGCAAAACTATTTGTCTTATTTTCATATTTATTTACCCCAAAAAGTACCTTTCACTTCCCAAGTACCGTTTGTTACATCGAATATACACTTATAAATAACTAAATTTTTTATCTTGGCCAAAATCGGGAGTATCATCGTAGGTTCATTTTCCAATGAAATACGAAAATCAACTTTCTTGAAGTTACCATTTTCAATTTGTTCAGAATCAAACTGAACCGACATGAAATAATATTCAAACGTATCCTGAATATATTTTTTGATATTATCAAGAGGCTCCAGCACCGATAAAATTTGCGTCGGTTGTAGCTTAGTATTTTCGTATCGGCCTAGCCTCAATGGCCATGAAATATCAGCCGATGTATCCTTAATGTTTTTTATTTCAGGCAGTTCTCCTACAAAGAATTTTTTATACATACCATTGGATATCCAAATCCTGAGCCCAAAATCTTTTTTTACAGATAGAAATATCTTTCCTGAATCATCACAGACGACCACAGGATCAACATTCCAGCCCGGTATTGATGATGACTTGAGATATTTACTACTTACATTATCAACACACAACTTTACGAACTCAGAAGGTAAACTGTGCCCTCCCCATGGCACATTTATTTCTTCAGTAGAGGGAGCATCAACTGTAATAACCGGATTAACCTCTTCTGGTGCTATTACATCTTTAAATACTATTGCTAATAATGAACATGCTATACAAATAGAACCAATTACGACAAGAGGGTATAACCGTTCAATACCTGTAGAACATAATTTAACTCCCTTTTTATTAATAAGGGCATAGACAGGCTGTTCAGAACTTTCAGCTATCCCTAACTCAACAGGACAAACAACATCATCCCAACGGCTTTGGTGATAAATAGAATAAAACTCTTGTGTGAGTTCATTTTGGTCATAACTGGCTTTATCTATAATAACATAGCCATTTTTATCTATAGCTAACAACAACCAAATTTTTTCATGCTGGCACAAAGCACAAAGTGAACGTCCATTATTATCAACGCAACTCGCTAAAGCGAAATCACTTTTCCTGTGTCCCATCTTCCTGTCAGCTATAGCATATTGACTTCCTATCAGATTACGAGAAATGGCATATAAATCACTCCCCAATAATTTAAGTCGACTTTTTATTATTGACTTATATTGCTTATCATCCGGCACATCATTCCATAACAGATTGACCGCATATTTTTTCTTATTGATATACAGTACACCGGGAAGCAACGAATCCAAACTATCTGACTCAGGGTATAACATGTTAGCTGCCTCCAACATCAATAACCCTTGGAGTTATACAGATAACCATAATGTCTCTCGTTTTCGAACCATTACGACTACCTCCAAGTAACTTAAAACCTGGAGTACCAACCCCTTGATCTGAAACTTCATTTCGTTTTTGTTCATATCCAGCCAAAACAAGAGTACTACCATTTTTGAGCATACTGGACTGGATAAACGAACGTTTATCAATATCAGGCAACTGGATAATTGTGCCGGAAACGGTTGCACTATTGAATCCGTCATTTGCACCAACAAGGGAAGACAGAGTGATATTATATTGCAAAAGTATATTGCCGTTATCCATAATCCTTGGCAGCAGATTCATCAGAAATCCTGACGTGATGGTATCGGTGCTTGCAGAAGTCGTTGATGTATTGTTATTAAGTGTTGTACCCACCTCAGAAACATAAGTCCTCTCATTACCAACAAGAACTGGAACAGGCTGTCCAGACATTGTAGTAACAACTGATGACGTCACAGTACTGACGTTCCCCGTGCTTTCCAGTGCCGACATCAACGCACTATTATCTTTATTACCATCATTATTCCAGAATCCAGCCAGAGTTGTGCCGGAAGAACTACCGAAATCACTATTAACACTACCTAAAATGCCACCATTACGCTTTAACAGTGCATTCAGTGTTAAGCTGAACTTGCTTGAATCATCTACAGATACCGAGTATACCTGTACATCAACTGAAACTTGTCTCTCTAATTTTTTATTAAGGTTATCCAAATATTCAGCAACCTTTTTCATCATAGAAGGAGAAGTTTTTACAAGAACAGAAGATGTGCTTTGTGATACATAATATTCACCATCATTGCCAATAAGCATTTTCAGCTCAGAGTCAAGATCCTTCCAGAAGTCATAGGATATATCCAGCGTGATATTTTGATTTGTAGACCCAACTCCACTTCCAGAACCTGATGATCCTGATGAAGACCCCGAACCTGAGCCTGAATCACTAGATGTTATACTATTAGTAGTTTGCACCTTATTAGGTAAAGTACTGATAGAAAATACTCTGGCTTCATAACCAGATATCAATATTTGTCCGTCTATATATTGCCATGATAAATCAAAGTGAGAAGCTATTTTATTAAGAAAAACCGAAAGTGGCCCGGTATAATTAATATTCATAGTATTTTTACTTGAATTCAGATCAAGCAGCCCCTGAAGTCCACCCTGGCCATTATTGTTTTTCTCTCCTAAGGCTTTAGACAGTTCATCAGAGATTTTCTTTGCTTCAGTTTCAGTTGCTGTACCAGATGTTACAACAGAAGCAGGAACAACATAGTCTTTTTTTACAACAGATATTCCAGTTGAACGCTGTAACAGGTCAATAATGTTTCCAAGTTTAAGAGGGATCCCCGAAGACAATGAAATTCCATGCGTTCCTTCCAGCTTCACCGGTAATGGTTCACCATGCAAGCTATCAGTACTGCGACTTCCGATATATAATTTATCAAGTATTTTCACGACAGAAGTATCACGGGCTATGTCTTCATTTTTTGATGATGATAAATGCTTTTCTGCAATTGATTTATCATCATCATAGCTTTCTTTGACATTTTTATATATATCTGTCGAACATGATGTGATTAAAGATAATAAAGGTAAAATTACCACGGTTTTTTTTAGTATATGCATAAAATATTACCTTTTAAAACTCTGGTTTTGATGAAACGAGAACAACTTTATTCTTTTTATAAAGAGTAATATAAAGTCTTGGATCAGTGTTTCCGACAGCATCAAATAATTCTTGTACGGCTTGTTCAAAGCGAAGATGTTCAAATGATGCTGCAGCCCGTAATTTATATGTCTGTCCTGAATCCCATACTAAATCCCAACCAGCAAGATTTGCCCATTGCGCAAGTACATTATTCAACGTCTGTCCCTTATATACATACCATGTTTTTAACTCATTCACGGAAGTAATGGTTTTAGGTAAAGTGAGGTTTGCCTGTGTTTTTTTCTCCGACAGTAATTCCGAATACATAGTTCTGGTATTTTCGGAAGCATAAAGGTTAAATGAACACGCCAGAATAGCCATTGTAATAAGATGACAAATAGTTCTGCGAATAAACATATACCTCGTCTCATTTTTTTGTATGTTGTAAGTAATCATACTCCCCCCTCCCCCCCTTAGAAAAACTGATATTATTTCAACATGTATCCAATGTCATTATAGTCGCTGCTACAAGCGGAAGATGCTTGGGTCGGATTAAATGCTCCAGCATAAAGTTGACCGTTTTGAACGCCAGTAGCTGAAGTAATCGTTGTTGCTGACGTTGCTGCTTCAAGCTTCTTACTGTCTACACCTACCCCTACACCGGCCATGGAAGTACCAAAGTTCATAGTTGCTAAATTGATACAGGCAGCCTTAGGTATTTTATTGAGCAGTAAATAATAACCACTATCTCCATTTTTTCCTCTTGGACCAACGGTGATATTATCTCCAAATGGATGCGTTATCCCTTTAGTTGAACTATTTTTATAATTCTCTGGTACGGCGGAAGTGTTATAAAGAACTTGCTCATTTAATCCATTATAGTCCTGTTGTCCAGCATATAGTCCATTAACAGCAGAGACAATACTCATGAGTTCTGATACTGTATTTTGTGTTTTGTTATTATCAGATGCTGACTGATAATAATACATAACACCGGAGACAACAATAGCTGATAATGCCAACACCATTGAAGCTTCAATCAGTGATAAACCTTTTTGAAATTTCTTTTTCGATTTCATAATATGTTTTCCTGTGTATAGATATATTAAATATTTGTCTCTGTAAAATTTTTCAATCTTTCTTTGTTCTATAAAACCTCCTGTGAACTAGGGAATCACTAAAAGCTTACTCGTCTATAATATAAACATCATTTAATGTACAACAAATCTATCTTTTTACTTTGCGAACTTGACTTATTAGAAGCCAAACTGCTATGAATGGGGCTCTATCCTAGGAATTATGGAACGCTACCGCCCTTGCGCTAAAGCACACTGGGTACAAGGAAAATTTTTCACATTACAAATCATTTAGTTCTGATTTGTAAGAGGAAAAAGCTTTTTATTAAATAAAATGGTCCCTTTAGGGAAAAGGATGTGATTTGTGAAATTTTTTTGTCTTTTATTTAATTAAAGATACTATTATCAAAGTCAGTAGCTCTTTTATCATGCCTGTCTGTTTTATGATGGAGAGTTATAATTTCAGACACAGAGATTCAGGTTAACGGGAAGGAGTGAAATGTTTTAAAACTCGGGGTAGTGGCCAGATAGCTGCTATCACTGCCAACTTTCAGGCAACCACCTAGATTGACAACTTTGTTTCCGTATAGAGTTCAAATATCCCGTAGGGGTTTACATGGGCGTAAATCAGCGGCGTCAAAACCCTGAAATCTTCGGCCTTCATTCTTGACTATCATACAGGCTCATGGAGCACCAGCTGGATCATCAGCGTGTTCACGTACACCAGAGAAATCTGCAACAGATGCAGAGCCAAAACAGACAGTTCCTGTTCTTCCAGACGGTTTGTCGCTACATCTACCGTACCGGATATGCTATTCCGTCATCAGTTTTTGATCCCAAGAACCAAACTTTTTGGAGTCGGAAGCGTAGGATGTTGTCCCTTCATCCCTAACGACAGGATTACGAACAGCAAAAATTCGCCTGGGCAACCTAGCCAATGGCATTACGTAATGCGGCTTTATGTACAAAACGATGTCGTATATTCAGTAATTCTTTATAACTGCTCCCATAGAGCCCTCTGCTGACTCGTTTTAAACCAGTATTGGCACCATACCGTAAAGATAGAGCAGTAACCGCTGCTGAAGGCTTTGTCTGTCGAGGATCTCACGATCTGCGACACATTTTGAAATGTTCACTGAAACCAATCCGCAAGCCCGCATCTTTCAGCACATTGAGCGGCGATCTCACGTTTAAGACTGGCCAGACTAACGGATTCCTCTTGGGGCTCAAAGGGGGCTATGGAGATCCTGTTTTTCTCCTGAGACAGAATTTTTACCTTACGGTTTCTGTGCATATCACAATTGAGGGCTGCCAGATACGTAACTATGATACGAAGGTAGTGGTATCAGTGGTCTGACCGAGGTCACGGTAATAGTTTTCATGGTTAGCCTCAAAATCCTGCGGAAGGTCATCGTCGGGATTTCGGTAGCTGTCGGCTGTCAACGCCACGATCTTTGGGATGCGGACGATTTCCTAGACTGACGGCACCCGGCGATAATTTTATACGTCGCTTGTTATACCATCTGATGTAAGCATTCACATGCTGCCCGACCATTTACGCCCATAATACATTTCCGTTTTCAGTCTGCCAAAAAAGCCTTCTGATGCATTCACTCTTTCCAGCTAGCCTAGCCTGCAATAATGCCCACCGCTGTCACTGTGTATCACCGATCGTTCGCCAGCATAGTGTTGGCCAGTTCAGCATCGGGGCGTGCACTGAGAGACCAGCTCACAACTTTTCCATCGAAGCCGTCTACTATCGGTGATAGCCAGACTTTGCCTGTAGTCTGTATACAAAACCCTTGGCATTGAAACAAACATATGAAGTGTACTTCGGATATGACTGTACGCTCAGGAAGTACGGCAGATTTCGTCAAAAATTACCTGTAAAGACAGACTTCAGAAAAAACAGTGCTCGCCGCAGACCGGTGACCAGGCGAAGCCCGCGAACCGGCGAGGAAGCGCAATGTATCTGTAGTTACAGTGAGCAGGTACGCCCTGAAGCCATCTCATAAAACGGTTGTGTATACTGTTTCCCTAGAATGATTTATCCACATATCCAGAGGCCCGATCCAGTAAACAGATCCATGAATGATCAATAAAGGATCCATAAAAGATCCCCATATCGTTGCAGACCTTGTTACGCATGGCCTAGGAGCACGATCACATAATCTGTGGTATGTTACTGATAAACTGTAACAGGTTAATGATAAGTTGTATTCAGTAATGCATATACTGAAGTACGTTGATGACATAAACTATGGTCAGTACGCCAGACTTAGCTGTTAAATACAGACTGCAAGGTTTTCTTCAGTCAGTTGGCGGGGTTCTGACACACGAATTTCTGTTTATTCTTTTACTGTCCACAGGCAGGAGGCTTTCTGGAAAACGAAAATTCAGACATCAAAAAACTGTTCGGCGAGGTGGATAAGTCGTCCGGTGAGCTGGTGACACTGACACCAAACAATAACAACACCGTACAACCTGTGGTGCTGATGCGTCTTGGCGTCTTTGTACCGACCCTTAAATCACTGAAGAACAGTAAAAAAAATACACTGTCACGCACTGATGCCACGGAAGAACTGACGCGTCTTTCCCTGGCCCGTGCAGAGGGATTCGATAAGGTTGAGATCACCGGCCCCCGGCTGGATATGGATAATGATTTCAAGACCTGGGTGGGGATCATTCATTCCTTTGCCCGCCATAACGTGATTGGTGACAAAGTTGAACTGCCTTTTGTCGAGTTTGCAAAACTTTGCGGTATACCTTCAAGCCAGTCATCACGCAGGCTTCGTGAGCGCATCAGCCCTTCCCTGAAGCGTATTGCTGGTACCGTGATCTCCTTTTCCCGCACTGATGAGAAGCATACACGGGAATACATCACCCATCTGGTACAGTCAGCCTACTACGATACTGAACGGGATATTGTTCAGTTACAGGCTGATCCCCGCCTGTTTGAACTGTACCAGTTTGACAGAAAGGTCCTCCTTCAGCTTAAGGCTATTAATGCCCTGAAGCGACGGGAGTCCGCCCAAGCACTTTACACCTTTATAGAGAGCCTGCCCCGGGATCCGGCACCGATATCGCTGGCACGGCTGCGTACCCGCCTTAATCTGAAATCTCCGGTATTTTCCCAGAACCAGACGGTTAGACGGGCAATGGAGCAGTTGCGCGAAATTGGATATCTTGATTACACGGAGATCCAGCGGGGTCGGACAAAATTCTTCTGTATTCACTACCGGCGTCCCCGGTTAAAAGCACCGAATGATGAAAGTAAGGAAAATCCATTGCCACCCTCACCTGCGGAAAAAGTCAGTCCGGAGATGGCGGAGAAGCTTGCCCTGCTTGAGAAACTGGGCATCACACTGGACGATCTGGAAAAACTCTTCAAATCCCGCTGAACATAAACTGTAGTCAGTGAAAAGAGCTCCTTTACTGACTACAACTTATATTAACAGATGCAGTGAGTGGTCTGCTCACTGCAGTTTATATTCTGTTTCCTGCTGTATTGTCTGTGGCAGAACTACCATCTGGCTGCCCCTTGCGTAAACCACCCTGTAATCCGATGCTGAGGCATTGCTCCCTTCATAAAACACGGCTTACTCACTACAGTTTATATACCTGCTACAGCTTATGTTATGCCTGTTCTGCTTACCTCCGCTTATATTTATATAAGGAAGAGCGTATGCTGTCACTTCAGGGGAGGCAGTGTACGCAGTATCTCTGCAGCATCCCGCCCGTCACCTATGAAAGGCACTGTCAGCGTGGCAGCCATATCCAGCGCAAACAACCGTGTATAAACCCCCATCGAACGTGGATCCCTGTGACCAACCAGTGCCTGGATGACTTTCCGGGGCTGGCGGTGATAGAGCATGTGCATGATATATCTGTGCCGGAAGGTGTGTGGTGTGACCGGAATCGAAAAGTGTACTGTAGTGGTCAAGTAATATTGGCCACGGTTTTACAGTAAAAACGGTATCTGTTCTCTGATTCTTCCGGCGTCAATCCACCGTTGTAATGGGTAAGCGTACAGCCTGAACCGTCTGGTCAGAATCTGACGAATTAGACAAAGTGGTGTCCACCAAATAAGTAGTGGGAACCAAAGTGTCAGATATGCAGAAAAATGTGACTCCCGGCAGGCGAAAAGGCTGCCCTAATTATCCTCCCGAATTTAAACAGCAGCTCGTTGCTGCCTCCTGTGAACCCGGGATATCCATCTCAAAACTTGCTCTTGAAAATGGCATTAACGCCAATCTGTTGTTCAAATGGCGACAACAATGGCGCGAGGGAAAGCTGCTATTACCTTCTTCAGAGAGCCCCCAGCTACTTCCTGTGACTCTCGATGCAGCTGCCGAACAGCCAGAATCGCTCGCAGAGGACCCGAAAACCCTCAGTATCAGCTGTGAGGTAACGTTCCGGCACGGGACGCTCCGCTTCAATGGCAATGTCAGCGAAAAGCTCCTGACTCTGCTGATACAGGAACTGAAGCGATGATCCCGTTACCTTCCGGGACCAAAATTTGGCTGGTTGCCGGTATCACCGATATGAGAAATGGCTTCAACGGCCTGGCTGCGAAAGTACAGACGGCGCTGAAAGACGATCCCATGTCCGGCCATGTTTTCATTTTCCGGGGCCGCAGCGGCAGTCAGGTTAAACTGCTGTGGTCCACCGGTGACGGACTGTGCCTCCTGACCAAACGGCTGGAGCGTGGGCGCTTCGCCTGGCCGTCAGCCCGTGATGGCAAAGTGTTCCTTACACAGGCGCAGCTGGCGATGCTGCTGGAAGGTATCGACTGGCGACAGCCTAAGCGGCTGCTGACCTCCCTGACCATGCTGTAAATCTCTTTATCCTGGTTGTCACAGAATAAGCCCGGTAAAATACGGGCTTATGAACGACATCTCTTCTGACGACATCTTCCTGCTGAAACAGCGCCTGGCCGAACAGGAAGCGCTGATCCACGCCCTGCAGGAAAAGCTTAGCAACCGGGAGCGCGAAATAGACCATCTGCAGGCGCAGCTGGATAAACTCCGCCGGATGAACTTCGGCAGTCGTTCCGAAAAAGTCTCCCGCCGTATCGCACAAATGGAAGCCGATCTGAACCGGCTTCAGAAAGAGAGCGATACGCTGACTGGTAGGGTGTATGACCCGGCAGTACAGCGTCCGTTGCGTCAGACCCGCACCCGTAAGCCGTTCCCTGAATCACTACCCCGTGACGAAAAGCGACTGTTGCCTGCGGCGCCGTGCTGCCCGAACTGCGGCGGTTCACTGAGCTATCTGGGCGAGGATACCGCCGAACAGCTGGAGTTGATGCGTAGCGCCTTCCGGGTTATCCGGACGGTACGGGAAAAACATGCCTGTACTCAGTGCGATGCCATCGTGCAGGCACCTGCACCTTCGCGGCCCATCGAGCGGGGTATCGCCGGACCGGGGCTGCTGGCCCGCGTGCTGACCTCGAAGTATGCAGAGCACACCCCGCTGTATCGCCAGTCAGAAATATACGGCCGGCAAGGTGTGGAGCTGAGCCGTTCACTGCTGTCGGGCTGGGTGGATGCATGCTGCCGGCTGC